>Ga0209668_10000311_pt1 | contig 19958 bp, 21 predicted proteins | sample FrelakmetPLP11PL_FD_187150 | JGI IMG/M metagenome (GOLD analysis project Ga0209668, IMG submission 187150) | Freshwater lake sediment microbial communities from the University of Notre Dame, USA, for methane emissions studies - PLP11 PL (SPAdes)... | ecosystem: Environmental > Aquatic >... | reverse complement strand
TTGCTTATCATAATTGGCGTTATAGTACTAAAAAAGAGATAAAACTGATACTATTTAATTATGGCTTTTAAGTTTAAATTAACACAAGAATTAACAGATTTAGCTCCTGAATTTAGGGTAGGGGGGCTCTATTTAACGAATATACAAACAAGATCTAATCCCGAATATGATTTGACTTCCATCGTTAACAGTTTGGTCACGATCATTACCAAACGTAAGGAATATATAGAAAGTTCCACTAATAAAATATTGTGGGAAAAATTATTCTCGTTGATTGGACTTGAACCAAACAAGTATCAGCCGTCGTATTTAGCTTTAGCAAAAAGGGTATTAAAGGCCAATGAGTTGGTGCGTATTAATAATTTAGTCGATATTTATAATATCATTTCCCTGTATTACCTTTTGCCAATTGGCGGACACAATGTGGAAAATATCAACGAAATATCTGTCGGTAAAACCGACGGGAAACAGATTTTTAAAATAATGGGATCGCAAGATGAAGAAATAGTTCCCGCAGGTGAGTTCGCTTACATCGACACACAAAACAATAGAATTCTTACAAGAAATTTAGTCTGGCGACAAAGCGATTACTCAAAAGTTACAGATTCGGTTAAATCATTGTTTATACCTATTGATGATGGTATTGGAAATATTTCTGATAAAATTATGGCTGATATCGCATCAAATTTGATTGGACTTTTATCACTTTTCTACACTTTCGATCATAAATTTGGTATAGCATCTAAATACAATCCAACACTTGATTTTGACGAAATGAATTTTAAACTGGATGCGATTTTACCAAAATTTTTATTGGCTAGTGCCCCAGTAATTACTAGCAACGATGCCATCGCACCATTTTTTAACCGTAAAATTGCTGAGATCTTCCCGAACCAGAAAGAAATGGAAAAGGCTTTGAAATCTGGAAGGCGCCTGAGATTCTATATGGGAGCTGACTGTACCGCTCCAAAATTACATATCGGACACATAATACCATTTATGAAAATGGCCGAATTGCAGAAACTGGGACATCAAATTGTTTTTTTAATTGGTGATTTTACCGGTAGAATAGGGGATCCTACAGACAAATCATCCGCTAGGATACAAATGACGAAAGAGGATGTCGAAAAGAATTCGCTTGAATTTATAAAACAGGTTTCAAAAATAATAAACTTCGACGACATGGAAAATCCTGCCATTATCGTATTTAATTCAAAATGGAATGAGGAGTTGAAATTCCAGGATGTGATCGACCTTTCAACGAACTTCACAGTACAGCAAATGCTCGAACGCGATATGTTCGCAAAAAGAGTAAATGAAAACAAGCCAATATATTTGCATGAGTTTATGTACCCATTAATGCAAGGTTACGACTCGGTTTACATGGAAATTGATGGTGAATTTGGTGGTAAGGATCAAACTTTTAATATGCTTGCAGGACGTCACTTATTAAGAAACATCAAGTCCATGGATAAATTTGTTATCACTGTAAATACACTACTGTCTTCGGATGGCGTCGCGAAAATGAGTAAAAGCCTTGGTAACTGTATATACTTAATGGATTCAGCAGAAGATAAATTCGGCAAGATCATGGCAATTCCTGATGATTTGATCATTCACTATTTCGAGCTCGTTACAAATCTATCGGACCAGGAGATCAATACATTAAAATTAAGCCTAAAAAACAATTCCTTACTTCCTATGGATGCTAAAAAACAGCTCGGTTTTGAGCTCGTTAAACTCCTTGATGGCGAGGATTCGGCAAGAAAGGCAGCGGCATTTTTCGAAAACACAATTCAAAAAGGTCAGGCTCCTATAAACACACCTTCAAAAGACCGTGAAGATGTCACTAAGGTCCTAGGGGAAACACCGTCACTAAAAGACCTTTTGCTTCACCTTAACCTTGCTCCAAGTGGTGCAGAGGCTAAAAGGTTGATACTTTCTGGCGCTGTTGAAATTGACGACAAAAAGATTACCGATATAACAGCAACTATTCAAATTAGAGATATAAAGCTGGTAAAAGTTGGTAAAAGGAATTGGTTTAAATTAATTAATTAATAAACAAATTATGGTTAAAAAGCTAAATAAGTATCAAAAATTAATATGGTGGCTCTTTATACTGCTAATACTATTTTCAATGATAATAGTACCCATATTAACCATTTTCAATCTCTAAAAGTGCTTTTAGAAGAATCAATAACAGTTTTACCTTTTATTGGTGGTAGCTATGCCAAAAAGCTCGAACGCTTGGGCATTTTCACTGTAAAGGACTTGCTGTATTTCTTCCCCAGAGTATACGAAGACGTTAGGCTTGTAACCAACATTGACGACGCAGTTGAATTTGATAAAAAATATACAATTCTTGGTACGGTCAGCTCAATACAAAATACGAGAACACGCTCTAGACGATTGACCATTCAAAAAGCAACAGTATCGGATGATTCGGGATTCATTAATATTACTTGGTTTAACCAACCGTTCCTTGTTAATACGTTAAAGGAAGGAATGACCGCATATTTTACCGGCAAACTTAATCCAAAAAAGCTACTACCTGAATTCTCATCTCCGACATATGATATCGTAAATTCCGATCAAATAAATTCAGCAAGAATAGTACCAGTATATCCCTTAACAGGCGGAATCTCAGGTAAATGGCTACGCAGAAGAATATTTGAATTAATCTCGTTATTAGGTTCAATTAATAATTTAAAAGAGTATTTACCACCAGACATCATTTCAAAATATGGATTACTCGATATAAAAGATGCATTAAAAATTATACATTTCCCCGAAAATAGAGATTCCCTAATAAATTCCAGAAAAAGGCTAGCCTTTGATGAGCTCTTAGATATACAGCTTCGACTGATTAAACAAAAAGAGGCAATCGAAAGCATTAGAGTTCGGCCAAATAAATCAATTTCTCTCAAAAGATTACCGCTGTTAGAAAAAACTGGATTCGACTTAACACCGTCACAAATCGAGGCTGTGAACGATATAAATTCTGATCTAACTAGCGGGAAATTAATGCATAGACTAATTCAAGGTGATGTTGGCAGTGGTAAGACTATCGTAGCCTTCATAGCCTGCATGAGTACAATAGAAAGCAATAAACAGGCACTTTTTCTTGCACCAACATCTGTTCTAGCAGAACAGCATTACAATTTAGCATTAAAACTGTTCCCCAAAAAAATCAGAATAGGTTTGATCACTTCAGAAACAGCAAAAAAGAAATCCGTTTTAAGAGAAAAATATGATCTGGTCATTGGAACCCATGCAATTCTTTTTCATAAGCCAGAGTTACTGCACAATACCGGTCTCTTGGTTGTGGATGAAGAGCATAGATTCGGTGTTAAACAAAGAGAATCCATTAACGGTGACATCCACTACTTGAGCTTAACTGCCACTCCAATACCAAGAAGTATAGCCTTGTCATTGTTTGGGAATCTGGACGTATCAATAATACATAAGCCGATTGGAAGGAAAATCGTTAAAACCCATATAGTACCAGAAGCCAAAAGGCCTGATTCACTCAAATGGATTCAAAAGCTCATACAAGAAGGTAATCAGGTTTTTTGGGTTTGCCCACTTATAGAAGATAATATAGACCTGGAGGCTCAATCAGTTAAAAGCCTTTATGAGAAATTAACGGCTTTTTTCCCAAAAAATAGAATGCGAATGCTTTATGGAAAGATGAAACCTAACGAAAAAACCGTTACTTTAACAGATTTTAAAAATGGAGATTTTAGCATTTTGATCTCTACTACGGTAATAGAAGTTGGTATAGATATTCCCCAGGCAAATCTAATAATAATAGAAAATGCTGAAAGATTCGGTTTAGCCGAACTACACCAGCTTAGAGGCAGGGTAGGGCGAAATAATCAAGAGGCTTGGTGCTTATTGTATTCAAATACACATGATGCGTTATCTATAAAACGTTTACAGTATTTTAATACTGAATCTGATGGGAACAAACTTGCTGAATTTGATTTGCAAAACAGAGGCCCCGGTGAAGTTTACGGCCATATTCAATCAGGTATTCCTAATCTAAAAATAGCACGCTTTAGTAATAGCGATCTACTTTTACAAACACACGAAGCTGCACTACAATTATATAATCTTTAATAGTTTTTATCATGAACATAATACAGGCCGTTATACTAGGTTTAATACAGGGACTGACAGAGTTTTTGCCAATATCTTCTTCTGCCCATTTAATTATATTTCCACGTATATTTAACTGGCCAGAACATACTCTTACATTTGATCTTGTGCTCCATTTAGGAACATTACTCGCGGTTATAATTTATTTTTACAAAAAAATCTACGAGTTACTACGCCCTATATTTAAAAGAGACGTTGCCTCCAGAGAGAGATCGGTCAGGGTAGTTTTTAATATATTCTTGAGCACTTTGGCAGTAATACCGATGTACTTGATAATAAAACTTACAGGAGTCGATTTTCACGAATTCTCCATCGTCACCGTTTTGATGCTAATCCTACTTGGTATACCAATGATTACTTTAAGCTCTATCAAGGGTAGAGGTCTTTCTTATTTCGATTTGAACAATTCGGGTGCATTAAAACTGGGTCTTGCACAATCCTTGGCCTTAATTAGTGGACTTTCCCGATCAGGTATTACTATTCTGACTGGATTGTTATTGGGACTAAAAAAGTCAGAAGCTAGCGAATATTCTTTCCTTATTTCAATACCAGTAATTTTGGGTGCCTTCGTTCTTGATCTCGTGACTTTAAGATCAACATCCCAAATAGAGCCAATCGCAACAATAATCATAGGAGGAATTTGTTCTTTTATTGGTGGATTTATTGCTATCAGTTTTTTAATGAGATACTTAAATACCCATTCTCTTGCCGTGTTTGGCTACTATCGTATAATCTTAGCAATAATATTAATTTTCCTTTTCTTTATTTAAATGAGACATAAAATACATGTAATACTTGATAACGTTAGATCAGCATTAAATGTTGGGGCAATTTTTAGAACTTCTGACGGCGCCTCCATAGAAAAACTTTACCTTACAGGAATAACACCTTATCCCCCACATAATCGCATACCTAAAACCGCACTTGGCGCAATAGATACTGTACCCTGGGAATACTCAAAAGATCCCATGAATATTATCAATCGGCTAAAATCCACAATGCCTATAATAGCTATAGAGACATCGTCTTCGGCTGTAGACTATACTCACTACAATTTCCCAGAACCAGTTTGTATTATTTTAGGCAATGAAATCTCCGGCATTTCTGATTCACTCCTTAAAGAATGTATTCAAACGGTAAAAATCCCAATGTACGGTTCAAAAGAATCTTTGAATGTAGCAACCGCTTATGGCATAATCATTTACGAAATATTAAGACAGTTCCATGCTTAGAATAATTACTGGCAGCAAAAAAGGGAAGAGGATTGAAGTTCCAGAAAGTGCCCGCCCTATTACAGATAGAATACGCACATCAATATTTGATACTATAGCGCCAGTGATAAAAGGTGCAGCTGTTTTAGACCTATATTCAGGTAGCGGTGCTTTCGGACTAGAAGCCTTAAGTAGAGACGCGTATTTGGCACATTTTGTTGAAAACAATAGGGTAGCCGTCGAGACTATAACACAGAATGTGAAAAACCTTGGATTTGAATCTCAGTCGGAAATAAAAAGACAGGATGTTGAGGAGTATATCTCTAGTTCTACAAATATTTTTGATATTATTATGTTTGATCCACCTTTTAAAGTTAGCGCCACCGACAAATTCAAACTTCTTACCAAAACCTCTAAACTACTTGCTAAGCAAGGCGTGTTAATATTTAGATACCCCGAAACGGAAAAATATGCCACTATCATACCAGGTATTGTTTTACTCCATAGTAAAAAATTCGGCTTAAGCATTGTTAATTACTATCAAAAAGTTTGATTCTTTTATTCCAAATACAAAATATCTGTGTTACAATTGCCTTGATTTAAATTATATTAAGCGAGAGTTATGGGAGCACTTCCAAAAAGAAAAATTTCGAAACAAAGAAAAAATAATCGGAGATCACATTTAGCATTAAAGGCTCCAACATTGGGTAAATGTCCGGAATGTAATAAGATGAAGCCGTCTCATCAAGTTTGTCTCTTCTGTGGAACTTACAAAGGTGTACAAGTGATTAAAGTAGATTAAATGCTTTCCCAAAGCCGACACAACGCCCGAATGTTAACTCTTGAAAAACTTTTTGAGACACAATATTTTAAAGGGAAAGGGAATACTCGAGAAATGAAACTCTTTAGTTTTACCGACTTAAAGAAAATATCAGACATTTCTAAATTTGACATTTCTTTTGCAAAAGAGCTTTTTGAAAATACTATTAAATATCTACCAAAAATTGATAAAATAATAATTAAATACGCACCCGATTGGCCAATAGAGAGTATTCCAAAAACAGATCTAGGAATATTAAGAATGGCAATCTTAGAAGGATTTTTACAAAAACTTACTCCACCAAAAGTAGTTATTAACGAATCAATTGAACTGGCAAAGGAATTTGGCAACGATCAAAGCCGTAAATTTGTAAGTGGGGTACTTGGTACAATATATGAAAAATATGGGAAATCTAATGAAAATAAATGAAATAGAAAAATTAAAGGATTTACAAAATAAGATCTCAATTGAGTTTAATAATATTGATTTGCTTAAAAATGCCCTTATCCATAGATCATATTTAAATGAATCAACCGAAAAGCATATGCCGAATAACGAAAGGCTTGAATTTCTGGGCGATGCGGTCCTAGAATTAATCGTCACCGAATACTTGTATGCTAAATACCCGGATAGGGCAGAGGGGCAATTAACAAGCTTTAGAGCCGCAACCGTAAGAACAAATAGTTTGGCCGATACAGCAATGACTTTTAATCTAGGCGAGTATATTTACATGAGTCATGGCGAAGAAATCACAGGGGGACGACATAGACCGTATATTCTCGCAAACACGTTCGAAGCACTATTAGGAGCGATCTATCTCGATGGGGGAATTAATAGTGCAAGTAGATTCGTACATGCTTTCCTCTTACCTAAACTGGAGAATATAGTAGCACAAAGACTTGATATAGATTCTAAGTCAAAATTACAAGAAATGTGCCAAGAAGCATTGAGCCAAACTCCCACATACGAACTCATCTCTACCGTCGGTCCTGATCATGCTAAAATCTTCACAATGGGACTTAAAATCGGAAAGCACATGGTACAAAAGGGAGAGGGTAAAAACAAACAGGATGCCGAACAAAATGCTGCCGAAAAGGCTTTAGAAAATTGGGATAATATTTTAAAAGTTGTTAATTCTAATAGCATTTGATAAAATCAGCTCGTTGATATAAATTTTTTTATTATTAATTATAATGGTTAAATTAAGATTAAGTAGATTTGGACATAAGAACGCCCCATTCTATAGAATTGTGGTAGCTAATGCAAAAAGCAAAAGAGAAGGTAATTCACTTGAATATGTTGGCACATATGATCCTAAGACTACCCCAAAAACAATCGTTTTAAATAAGGAAAAGATTAACAAGTGGTTACAAAATGGAGCTATTCCTACTGTCACAGTTAGAGCATTACTTGTAAAAGAGGGTGTACTAAAGGCTGAAACTAAAGTAAAGAAGGTATTTGCCAGCAAACCGGGCAAAAAGAAACAAACAAAGGCTGCTGCTACAAAATAATTATATATAGTTATTTAAAAACATGGAGGAATTAATAAAATACATTATCGAGCATATAGTTACTGATCCGAAAACGGTTTCTATCGAAACAGAAGAGGTTGAAGGCGAGACAGTTTATAACATAATTGTTCCCGAGAACGAAAGAGGAATGATAATTGGGAAAGAAGGTAAAAATATCAAATCAATTAGAACAATTGTAGGAATCCTAGCAAAAAAACAAAACAAAAGAATTTATATTAAAATCAAAGATTAATCTAATTTTTGATCAATAAATTTTGTTTTTAGAAAGTTAATAACTGCTTGATCTGGCAAAGATTTTTCATCCACACTACTGTAAGCTTGTGCTGAATTAAACCCTTCATCTTTCCCAAACTGATATTTTACAAGGTCAACTGTGCCAATCCAAATACTCTCATCCTCATAGCTTAATTGCATCTTTTCTACGACAAAGAAATCTGTGCCATCGTAAAGATTAATAAAAAACTGTCGAAAGCGCCCAAATCCACCTGAAAAACTAAATGTCGTTGGAATTTGACTAATCCTTAAACCGCCAACTGTGGCATTTGTGGAGGTCAAAGCAAGCTCACCAGTTTTAATTTCATTCATCAAAATTGCTGGTTCTCCACTATCTTGAGCAAATCTATCCATATTGATATTTACTACCTCCCTTATCCTTTGAGAAAACTTAACCACCTCTGTCTGCCCCTCCGGTACTATTGTATTTATTTTAGAAATTATTGATGTAAGCTCGGTTAAATTTGTGCGTAATTCCTCAAGTTTTGTTATTCTTTCATCTAATGAAATACTTTTCTCTTTTAAAACATTTACTGCGTCAACTCTTTCCATGATCAAGCTAATATTAGGAAAAATACCAAAAACACTTATCAACACAAACCCGACTAAACTAATTATTGGAGTTATATAGTACATAACTTCATTGAGTATCTTGCCGGACATTATATCTACTGGAGGTGCCTCATCTAAAGCAGAATCGATATTTTTCATCAATTCCGTTTGAATTACTTGATTGCTATTTTGTGGTTGATTTTGTTGCATTGCTAAACTACTGTTGTTATAAAATTAAAACTAACCGTACCAATTAACTGTTTCGTGTCGGAATTTACACCTACATCCCTAACCTGTACATCTTTTATCCTTTCATACAGATTAAACCTCCTTGCAATTTTTGCGAATTTTATAAAATTCGGAGCAGAAACTGTAACGCTAAATGAACCATCATTGTTTCTACCAAAACCAGTTACATTAAATTCCGGGTCCTGAGGGAAGAGATTCTCAACCAATATAAAAACCTCTTCGGGCTGAATGTCTTTTTCTATTACTCCAGACAGCTGATTAGTTTTTATCACTAACTCACCATTAACAATAAGGGTTTGTTGATACTTTTGTGTGATAGTTCTTTCTTTATCTAAAATAGTTGCTTCCCAATTTATTCTAGATTTTTCCACAACAAAAAGGTTTATTATAATGATGCCCAACCAAATTACTACTCCCATAAGTGGAAGAAATACTATAGCAAGGCTGTAGTTATCTCGTTGACTTTCACGCTTATCCTTTAAGGTTACCTGAGTTTTGTCTATTAAATTGTTGTTTAGAATCTTCATTTATTTACTCTTTTTTTAATGCTAATCCTATTGCTACACCAAAACCCAACATAGACGCCTCTGGAAATTTCTTTTTTACATCAGCCTGTATCGAAATGCCTTTACTTAAATCTAGCATGGCACATTCTATTGGTAGATTCTGTGTCATGTAATCAATAAATCCCGGTATATTTGCCCCCTCGCCAAGAAAATATATCGATTTAGGATTGAAATCGGGTAGGGTAGAAGAAAAATAATTAATCAGTTTTGTTATCTCATTTGTAATTATATGCATAATTGGTGTTAAAGTTCTTAGAACTTTTCCCTCTTGTTCATTAGGCATTAGACCCATTTTCATTTTAAAACTTTCTGCTTGCTCATGTGTAATATTTAAATCAATTGAGATTGCCCTGGTTAATGAATCTGAGCCAGTGCCAATACTTTGCGAGAAAAGAATTTTCCCGCCCTTGACCAAACATAAATCAACCCCCTTAAAACCGAAATCCGCAATTAATACAGACTTTTGTGAATCAACAACAAAGCCAGATAACCTTGCTAATGCGACGGTCTCGGTTTCCAGTGCAATTAGACTGAGTTTGGATTCTTCGGCAATTGACCGGTACACATCAACTAATACTTTAGGCGCGGCGATTATTAGAATTTTCATCAATTTAGGGTTTTCTGTATCTTGGCCTAGATAAATATAGTCTTTTTGTACATCCCCAGGATCAACAGGTATATGGTTTTTTAGCTCGTAATAGAGCATTTGATCTAGTTTATCTTCTTCAAGATTTGGTACAGTTGCAAGTTTACTAAATATCATCGCCTCTGGAAGGGCAGCAACAGCTTTATCGGTTTTTACACCAGCATCCTTTAAAGCATCCTTAATTTTTTGCACCACATATTGTTTGGTCCCGGGATCATTTACATTAATTATTGGGGTGTCAAGGATAGTGTGTCCTAAAGCCGTCACATCTGGTTTTCCTCCATTGTATTCAACCTGAGCAACTCTTATTGAAGAGCTTCCAATATCCAGACCAACGAATTGGGGCAAATCCATTTTTTATTTTTATAATATACAGAAATATAATACTAGCAAATCAAATACTTCGCAAAAATTAAGATAATTTTGCATTTATTCTAAATCTTTTCTACAATAAAAGTACGACAAAATGAAATACAAAATACTTTTAATATTATTCCTAGCAATATCTTTCCTATCGATAAGGGTACAAGCGGTTGTCCCCGATGTTATTTCCGAGAATATTATTGATTTTTGTTCGCCATCATCCGGAGTAAATAATGCACTGGGGCTTGCGTTTAATCCTAATTTTAAACAGATGATCTTTTGTCATATGACGAAAAGAGATATGTTTGCAAATTATATACCAGATATATCGAAATATAAGATTAATGTTGGCAAATTAAAAATTAGCACCACTCTGATGGAAGAAGGGTATCTTACATTCTATTTTAAATTAGTGTGCTCCCCCTCTTCTGGCGGGAAAATTAAAGTGGTACAAGGGAGTACGGAATATAATTTTGAGATGAATACGATTTGTGATAGCCAAGAACTTCCTGACGGAACAGAATATAAACTTCTTAGTGGTTCATGGATGCGAATTATTACTAATGTAATAGTGGAAAAAGACGAACTTATTTGGTTAAATTTGATTGGAGATCTTTATGATCCTAGCGATCCAACTGGTTGCCCTGGTGGATTTCGGAGAACGCGAAGACTTAATGGTGAACGACTTGGGACAAGGTATTGTACTGATCCAGCAGAAAGCCCTGGATGGCGTGTTGTGGATTTTACAACAATAACGCCACCTAAGACAATTCATAGTTATTTATATACCTTGTTTTATCAGGGCCAGAATAGATTTGCTAATGGTAGAGAAATTAAGCCCATAGTCAATCTTATGTGGTCAGATACCGATGCCGGAGGTTTTCAGGAGACAGGAACTTCACCAGACATGTGGTGGTATTATTCCGGTTATTATGATTTTAATGATCCAGGCATGCTTGTAGCAATGACTCCACTTGAAAGTAGCGAACCCCCAGCAGTACCTACGTGTAAAGCAGCTCAAATAACTATGACTGCTACACCCCACACGGTAGGACAACTGGAATCAATTAGCTTTAATGCCGTAAAAGCAACATATCCTAATGTTTTGGAATTCTTGGGGTTAACCTTTGAAGCTGGTGCGGTATCAAACTGCAACAATGTTACAGTAAACTCTCAAACCTGCATAGCCATTGGAAATAAAACTGATTACACATGGACTGCAGACTATCGTATCTACAATGCTGATAATACTGCCTCACGTGATTGTACTAAAACCTCAACATTTCACATTCAGTCTAAACCTGGGTATTTAGCTACAAAAGGTGGAGACTCATATTGGGGGAACGGCTTTACTATGCAGACTTTTACTAATTATCTAAACAATAAATGTTCAACAAATAAGACAAACTGTTTGTCTGATTACCTTTATAGTGCCAATGTTATAATTCCAAATGGTTACTCTCTTAATAACTTTAATAAAGCCCAATATATCGATTCAAACGAGAGTTACCTCGATTTCCAAAAACTTTCAGACTCAATAAATAAACGCGCTGAGGGCTTAGTCGAAATAATCGACGCTAACGATACTAATGTTCCCTTTGGTTCTGCATCACGTCAGGTTGTTAATTTTGCGGGTGACTTAACAATTCCATCAAACACAACTTGTGCTACTGCTTCTATTTATCTCGTTTCTGGCAATCTATCAATAGCCCCAGATTTTTTGATCAATAATTACACATCAGAATTAAGTAAAAACTTTGGCTGTTTATTCATTGTTCAAGGCACTCTCACAATTACCGAAGGGAGTTTTAAAGGCGCTAATCAATACGACATAGTTCAGGCTTTTATTGTTCTCACAAATTCAAATTCTGGGACCATTAATATCCCTCAAGATAGCGACTTACTACGAATAGTTGGTGGGATCGTAGGGAAGAGCGAGGTCCTTGATAGCGTCAACAGAAGCGCGTTTGCAGATATAGGAATTATTGGAGGAATCCCAACGATTACAAATGTACTACCAGCAGAAGAAATTGTTTATGAGGGTGGAAGATATATTTATCTTTTTAGTGACCTTTTTATTGATTTAAATACTATATACAATATTCGGGAATTATAATACAAAATGAAACACAAAGTTGATGGACAAATACTAGTAATTATTCTTTTATTTATTTCGATATTAAGCATTGTATTACTTGCTATGATATCCAACGTAAGACTTGATACAAAATCAACTATAGAAAATAAACAATATGAACAATATTATTCATTTGGAGAACAAAAACTTGTTTTTGCACAGAACTTGTTAGGCACGCATGAGTTAGATGTGGCATATATTAACAATTTATTCCAAAGTCATACAAATATTTTTCCAGGCACAAATCCATGCGAACTATCAGGTACGGAGATCAAATGTAGTCTGGCCCCAGAGAACTATAGCGAAACAAACCCAGCGGAGGTGAATACCACATTATATTTTTCGGATGATTCCATCCTTTCATTATCTCAGCTAGCATCTGACAGTGAACTAAATGTATCTTTGGATAAAAATGGAACAATATACACCGATACAATAAATATTTATTGGAAACAATTGCCTGGATCGACTGTGGATTGGGTCATATCTTTAGATTATTTTAACCAGTCTACAGATCTAAATATACCTTCTTTTAATACCGCAAAAATTTCAACGTTAGACAAAAATATGCCGAAAGCTGGTGTTATTATTGATGCTGCCGGATTACCAATAACGATTGATGATTTCGTATATAATTATGGCATCACTTTTAATATCGCGAATATCTTGCCAGTTGGTATACCATCAAATACAATTCTAACTTTGAGGATCAAACCATTAATAACAGGTCCTACTCCAAATGTCTCATTTTCATTGGTACCTGCAACACCCGCAAATTTCCCCACACAATATAGAAGAATAACGAGTGTTGTAAAATCAAACGATATATCTTTGGAGGACACATCTCCAACAGTTGTTTTAAATCTAGAATACTCACTGGTCACCCCAATAAGCCCATTGCTGGATTACGTTTATAGGGGGAAATTCTGGCAACAAAATTAGGGATTTAGATCAAAGTTCCGAATCGATATTATATCTTGTACTACTTGATTGTTTATATTCCATGCCTCATTTTTACCTTTGGCCATGATCGTAAGAATTATTGTAACCTTTGTATTATTACGGTCGGGCTCAGCAATTGCCGAGAAATTCACACTATCAATAATCAGATAATCCGCAGTTATCTCTGTAGGAGTACTATTAGCAGTTCTTGTTAGCTTATTTGCATCCAAGTTCCAATTTATAACCGACCCTGATATTGTTATTAAACAGCGAGTACTTTGACACTCATCAGGATTGATTGAATCTGCATTTCTTACATCCCTCTTAATACTACTAGAGATTTGTGACAATTCATTCCTTATTCTTGTGCGCATTTTCATTTGCTCATTTAACTTCGCATTCAAGATTACGATATTTGTTATCATTAAAAGCATGACTGCATAAATTGCAATCGTTACTATTGTTTCAAGAAGGGTAAAGGATGCTTTTTTTGTTTTCATAATTCCTGCCTATAACCTTTAACATCAGTAGCGATAAAAGTGCCGAACAAATTTGTATAGCCGATATATGAGACAATAAAATACCCGCCGGATGCTACACGGGTTATAGAAATCTTATTGCATATAATAAATTTATTGGTTGTTTCCGAAAATTTAGCCTGAAACTTATTTGTAGTAGAACATACCGTGATTGGTGCATTTGTTACATCAATTCCAGTCTCATATTTTAATTGAAAAATTCCAGAATCACTATCCAATGTATTAAGTATAGAATAAATACGTGTTTCCCCAACAACTATTTCACTTAATAAACGACCAGGATCTTTACTTAAATCGCTTACAGGCGTCTTTAGATACTCTACGGATTGCAGCATTATATTGGTTATTTTATCGGAAAGCTCATTATTTTTTACTTGTCTACTTGCATTAATTCCAACAGAGGTAATGGTTATCAACACTCCACCAGTTATAGCTAATCCAACCAACACTTCGGCTAAACCAAATCCCAATAATTTTTGCTTATAATTTATCATTCATTTTTAATACCAAAATTAGAATTCTCAGCGTTAACAAAGACCTTTTTAGATAAATTTTCATCGGCAAGTTTGACAGTTAAATCACAGTTTAGGATTGTACTCTTATAAATATTTTCGATTGGAGGTATTAGTGTTGCAGATAATTGTTTGTAAAGAAAGATCTTCCCAGTCATACTTTCGAACAACACGTATGTGCATTCATTTCCTATTCCGCCATATTCAGCTTTATCGAGAAGCTTTATCTGAATATCTTGCTCTGTAGACACTGGTGTAGTGATCCATACATTTGATTTACTTTTCTTAAATATATACCTATTAATTGATGTTGCGGAAATGTTAGTTTTAAATTCTAAAAGGTAATAATATGTATAATTTACAGCGCTCTCAGAAGTTTCTGAAATGGGCAAAACATTGTTTTTTGCCATTGACTGAGTTTCCCCTATAATTGAAACCACATTAGAAGTCGCACCAGAAAGGTTGGATGACTTTGAATAGTTCATAAAACCTACAAACCCTAAAGCTAAAATAGCCCCAGTAATAGTGAGAACAACAACAATTTCTATTAGTGTAAATCCGCGAATACGTTTCCTCATACAAATATGGTATGAATTCTGGTTATAGAAGTCAATTATGTATCTTAGGCTCAATTAACAATAAAATTCCAATAAAGATGAGTTGGAAAAGACACATACAAAGAACTATTAAAAGAAGGGGATTAGTAGAATTTAAAAATACCATGGCCACCAAGGCAAATGCGATTCCATTTATTAGTTCGATCATGGGATATTTCCCTGAGATTCTCTGCCCGCATTCTCTACAGCGTCCTTTATAATAAACATAGGAGAATATCGGTATTAAGTCCCTCCAATTGAGCTGTTTATTAGTAATATCACAATATGATCTTCCGAGTATGTTCTGACCTCGCCTAAGCCGATACACAAGCATATTACTAAATGAGCCAAATGCAAGCCCAAGCGCAAATAGATAAAAAGGAAATATTAAGTACACGAAAATGTAAAACCTTCAGTACATGTTCCCACATTGAATGGAGTAGTGTTATTTTCTAAACATGCGGCTAAGCCATAACCTCCAACACACTCTGGTTCAAAGCCATATTTTGTTGAGCCATTTCCTGATGCAGTCCCTCGGATAGCAGCACCCTTTAATGGAACTGCCTTGCAAATAGCAGTAGTATTAGCAGCACTACATTGTGCAGCTGTGACACCAGTAGCAATTATGTATGCCGTCTTCCCATCTACACTATAGATTATATCATCTGGATATGCCTGATAATTGTCGACGAAAGCTTGTATTCCAAGATTAATATCCTGCAAAGCGGCCTTTCTCTCTGTATTCCTTTGTGCCAACTGTGCGGCCGATACGCCATAAACTGCTAAACCTAAAAGTACTCCAATTATTGCCATTGCAACCATTAATTCGACGAGTGTGAATGCTGTTTTTTTCATTATAAATTATGTAACAAATGTAGCTAATTGATAAATCGGGAGATAAATTGCTACGGCTAAAAAGCCAACAACACCTCCTGCAATTAATAGAATAAGAGGTTCCATTAGCTTTGTCAAGTTAGAGGTAATCTCTTCTACTTGATCTTCGTAATACGATTCTATTTCATGCAAAATGCTGTCTAATTTGCCTGTTTGTTCTCCAGTCGCAATTAACTTAACAGCCAAAACTGGTATCACCTTGCTTTTTGCAAGAGGTATGGAAATTGGAACACCTTTTGCAACCTCTATGGCGGCTTTCTTTAAGGTCATCTGGAATTGATATGTCTTTAACACCATAGCAGTGGAATTTAATGCGTCAATTATTGGTATTCCACTTTTTAAAAGCATTCCAAGAAGTCTGCTCATTCTGAGCATTTCTGTCTTTGAAGTTAACTCACCCCAAACAGGTAATTTTAATAAAATCTCGTCAGTTAGTTTGCGACCATTTTGGGTTCTTCTAAAAGCCCTAAAAGAAATAAAACTTCCAGCTATTACTGCAAATGTAAAAAAAGCACCAAAAGGATTTGTTAAGAAGTTACTGACATTTACAAGAAACTCTGTTACTGGAGGAAGTCTTTCTTGGCCAAAGTCTTTATATAACTGGGAAACAGCGGGGATCATAAAAAGCATAAGAATTATAACAACAATGATTATTGTTATAAAAATGACTATTGGATAAATCATGGCTCCTTTTATTTTCCCCTGAAGCTGAGAGCTCTTTTTCATATCGTCAGCGATGCTTGTCATAATCTCTACTAGATTTCCAGATTTTTCTCCTGCCGCCAAAAGGTTAATTTGCAGCTCATTAAATATTATTCCAGCTTTGGAAAAAGCAAACGACATAGGTAACCCGCTTTGCACATCGGTATAAACTTCTCCGAGCTTATGTTTTAAATTCGCAAATTTAACCTGTTGCTGAATTAATACTTCTATAGCCTGTGTTACAGGAAGCCCCGCACCTAGCATAGTAGCCAGTTGCCTTGTTATCATGACTTTTTCCGATACGGGAACATCTCCAATTTGAAGATTAGTGATTCGTCCCAAAGCCATACTAATCTTTTCCTCAACCTTAATGACCATCAACTCTTGAGAATGAAGGAAGTCTACAACCTCCTCTTTATTACCGGCATTTCTTTCACCAGTAACAATTTCTCCACTTGATTTTGCGGCTTGATAGATAAATGTTGACATTTAATTTCCTTTTAATAATGCCTCTAACTCGTCAGGCTTTGTTGTATATTCCAAAGCACTTTCCAAGGTTATTTCGCCATTTCTTATTATTTGAACAAGCGACTTCTCCAAAGGAATCATTCCCTGATCGATACTAGTTTGAATGATATTGTCGATTTGATATGTTTTACCTTCTCTAATCGCATTCTTAATTGCCGGCGTTGCAACCATAACTTCAAATATTGCCTTCCTTCCTCCATTTTGAAGTGGTATTAGCCTCTGGGAGATAACAGCCGTAATTACAGTAGAAAGCTGTGCTCTTATCTGTGGCTGTTGTACATCAGGAAACACATCAATAATTCTATCTATTGTCTGTGATGCGGAATTGGTGTGTAAGGTAGCAAAGACTAAATGCCCCGTTTCTGCGACAGTTATAGTTGCTGCGATAGTTTCAAAATCTCGCATTTCACCAATTAGAACAACATTTGGATCTTGTCTTAATAGTTCGCGTAAAGCTCTTTTCCAATTAGTCACATCAGACCCAATTTCTCTTTGATTAACTACGGACATTGATCTAGGAAAAACGTATTCTATTGGATCTTCTACGGTGACAATATGTTTAGAAACTGTTAGATTTATTTCTTGAATTATAGCCGCGATACTTGTACTTTTCCCACTACCTGTTGGCCCAGTGAATAAAACAAGCCCATGGGGCCTTTTTATCAGATCAAAACAGATATTTGGAAGTCCAAGTTCGGCAATGCTTCGTATTTTTGATGGTATTAACCTAAAAGCACCGGCCAAAGTATTCTTTGAATTAAATAGGTTTACTCTAAATCTATCCCCAGTTTTATGAGCATATGAAAAATCGATATCTAGATTTCTTAAAAAATCATCCTTGCGTTTAGGCGACAATATACCCTCAAACATCGTATTAATTTCAGCGACAGTAAGATCATGATCACCAATAGCTATTAATGCACCATCTATTCGCAACATTGGGGGGAAGCCTACCGCAATATGCAAGTCAGACGCATTCCTCTTAATAACCTCATCAAAATAGGACTCCAAATTTACTCCGGTTGATTTAATTATCATAACAGGTCCCTTAAACTCTTTTGTTCCATCTTCAGTCACGGTTGTTGGGTTAGCATTTAGATCTGCAGGAACACTTTTTAATAAATAGTCAGTATCATCATTTGTTTTTGCTGTTGTTGCTGCCACTGCTACTACAACAGGAGCCGGAGATGTTGTAACAGGAGGCTGGTTAACAATAGGAACCTGGTTAACAATAGGAGGCTGAACCGGAATGATAGTACTTTGCGTCATTGACGCGGGAAGGGAAGACAGGTCATTACCCATAGTCGCGTTGGAAGTATTATTTGCAGGTGAATTTAAATCAATATATGGCATTAAACGATAATAATAATTAATTTACAACTCTCAATACTTCTTCTAATGTTGTCATCCCTTGTAGAGATTTAATAAAACCATCCTGTATCATTCTTGTCATTCCCTCATTTATAACCAAGAATTCAATATTCTGTGCACTTTCTTTTTTAACGATTAGTTCTCTAAGTTTGTCAGATGTTGTGAATACCTCAAAGATACCAATTCTTCCTCTATAGCCAGTCTCACCGCATTGAGCGCACCCCTTTCCCTTGTAAAGCAGTATTTTGCCATTATTTCGCTTTAACAGATCGTCAAAACTAAATCCCTCAATTCCATGTAAGATCTCGGCGATTTTCTTTTTCTCTTCTTCTGTTGCTTCGTATGAATATTTGCAATTCATACAGACCTTTCTTGCCAATCTTTGAGCAGCTACTAAATTAATTGTAGAAGCAAGTAAAAACGGCTCAATATTCATATCTATGAGTCTTGGTATTGCAGTAGCAGCATTATTGGTATGTAGAGTGGCTAGAACCAAGTGACCTGTAAGGGCTGCTTGTACAGCTAATTCGGCTGTTTCTGAATCTCGGATCTCTCCTAGCATTATTATATTAGGATCCTGTCTTAAAAAGGCTCTTAAACCCTTGGCAAAAGTCAACCCAACTTCGGCATTTACCTGAACCTGATTAACTCCATCAACACGAATTTCAACAGGATCTTCTAAGGTGACTATATTTACACTATCTTTGTTTAAAACCTTTAAACTACTTGCTAAAGTCACCGTTTTCCCGCTACCAGTCGGTCCAGTGACAAGAAGTATGCCTTGAGTCTTTTTTAAAGCTTTGTAAAATTCATCAATATTTCTACCTGTCAGGCCTGTTTGCTCCAATGTCATATCACCACCGCCTTTTTCAAGAAGCCTTATTACAATTTTTTCGTTGTATATTGTTGGGATAATTGAAACACGAAGATCTAATACTTCTTGTTCCACCTTAATTTGAAATCTTCCATCCTGTGGAACACGATGCTCGTCGATTTTTAGGTTTGCCAATATTTTTATTCGGGAGATAATGGCAGGAGCTAGTTTTAATGGTAAGACTATTTTTTCCGATAATACTCCGTTTACTCTAAACCTCACCGTAAGCTTTGTTTCCCTTGGTTCGAAATGGATATCAGATGCTTTCATTTTCACTGCATAGTTTAAAGCTGCATTTACAATCTTTGCAACCGGCGCCGCAGAGATATCCCCCTGTAAACTATTTATCGTTTCATCACTTTGAGTAATATCAACAACCCCTCCAACGTCCTTTAATGCCTGTTTAACATCAACTCCTACCTGTGCGCCATATTTTGTATCAATTACCTGTTTAATATCATCGCCGTTGCCAAAATATGGCTGAATGGTC
>Ga0209668_10000310_pt1 | contig 19962 bp, 19 predicted proteins | sample FrelakmetPLP11PL_FD_187150 | JGI IMG/M metagenome (GOLD analysis project Ga0209668, IMG submission 187150) | Freshwater lake sediment microbial communities from the University of Notre Dame, USA, for methane emissions studies - PLP11 PL (SPAdes)... | ecosystem: Environmental > Aquatic >... | reverse complement strand
GCTGCAATATGGCAGAAAAGTTTCGGCATACTTCCAATATAGATATGAAAATGGGACCACAATTGGACAATTGAGATCGCGCAGTTGCCGTCTTACTGTAGAACTGTTATAAATTGTAACCACAAAAACAGCTTTGCCACCGAAGCGCTGCACCGCATCATGCAGTGAAAACACTGTAAGACCGTTCACAGCTTTTCCCCACAGGGCATGGTTGTTATCAGCAAAAGCGAGGGGAGCTATTCCCAAATCAAGCAAACCGGCAAGTGTATTTCGCCCTACTTCGCCGGCACCCACTAACACAATAGATTCAGCAAAATTACCTGCAATTTTATCGAATCTCGTGCCGTTCTGAGTGACAATGAACGCAGGATCAGTCTTTAAAAGTTCATCAAGCTGTTTTTCAAAAAAATTCATGTAAAAATATTAAAGAACTTCACTCTATCAATCAAACATAGCTATAAACAAAACATTCAGATTATTGTCCATCCGCCGTCAACAACAAGAGCATGTCCCGTTACATAACTCGATGCATCCGATGCCAAGAAAATTAATGCACCAGCCAATTCCTCTGGTTGTCCGATTCTACCCAAACATGTTCTTTTTGTAAGACGTGCCATAAAAAAGTCATCTTTTTGAACACTATTGGGCCCTGTGTCTTGAGTGTTGGAAAAAGGGCCAGGAAGAATGGCATTGGAGCGTATCCCAAATTGACCCCAAAAAGATGCTACGTATCTTGTAAAAGCAAGCATTGCCGATTTTGAGGCAGAGTATCCGGGCGGATTCAAGTAAGTTGTACCTTCATATAGCTGAGGACTTGGTGCAACGGTGGCATACATTGTCGAAATATTGATAATGTTGCCATATTTCGCTGCACACAACATTGTACCTACCTTCTGAACTATCATTGCCGGCCAATATACACCACCCGTGAAATGGCGTGTCCACTGTTCAAGTGAAGCTTTTTCAAGCGTTCCGTTGGATGTGTTAAAACCTGTATTAGTATTCAGTTCGTGGGCATTGTTTACTATGATATGTATAGAGGGATTATCATCAATAATTTGATCCAGAGTTTTTTCTAGCGAAGAGAGATCATACATGTCCACGCGATAAGTCTTCACGCGATCACGTCCATACTCCGATGTCCAGTCAGAGGCTTGTTTATCTAAGCGATCCGATCTGCCTAGTGCTATAACCCGAGCACCATTGGATAGTAGTGCTTGCGCGAATGTTCTACCTAAAAACCCTGACGCCCCTGTGAGAAGAGCCGTTTTACCTTCTAGTGAAAATAATGAACTGGCTTGTAGATTCATCACGAGCTCCTTCTCTTGTTACTTCATTCTTCCAACGGTTGTATAAGCATGTTAGATAGAAATTCCTCGCGCTCTAAGAATGGCCATAAATCTTCTAATGGTTTTGAAATCATCGTCCCATCACTTCTCTGTCTTGATGATAGTCTTGGTGCACGAATTTCATCCGGTAAGGTCATAATTTCACAAATTACTGGTCCGGATATATTTAAAACATCTTTGATTTGGTTTCTTAAATCATTTTGATCTACAATACGCATTGTAGGTAAGCCATATGCCTTGGCCACCCTGGTAATGTCCGGCAAAGTTAGGCCGCTTTCGGAATCAGCGCCAACCAAATGTTGAAAGTAATTCTTCTGCATAGCCCTGATGGATGCATAACCTCCATTGTTCATTACAAAAAACTTGATGGGAAGTTTTAAATGAGCAACAGTTTCTAGTTCCTGGATATTAAGTTGGAATCCACCATCTCCATCAACACATATTGTTCTTCCGCGTCCACTTGCGATACACGCCCCAATGCTGGCCGGTAATCCAAAACCCATAGCCCCCAAGCCTCTGTTGTGAAAGACACGTTGCCCTGATTTGACTTTAAATACCAACAAAAATATTTCGACGCAATTGCCTGAACTCCCCGGAACAATTAAATCATCATTTAATAGTTCATCAGAAAGAGTTTCAGAGAAAAAATATGTACTGACACTTCCTCGATGCATTCTGTGTTCCTTGAGGACAACGGGATATTTTTCTTTCCATTCTTGACACCTTAACAACCAATTCGAAGATGCCTGCACTTTAGTCTTATTAAGCCTCTCTAACAATGCATGAATAAATGCCTTTGCATCTGCACATATCGGCATGTCAATTGAAGCATCGATCTTTTTAATTTCATGAGGGTCTATATCAACCATAATTTTTTTTGCCGCTCGTGCAAATTTTTCGTGAGCATAGCCCGTTAATGCCATATCAAGGCGACTACCTATGATTAACAAGCAATCAGAGTTCTGTAACGCAAAGTTGGCACCTCTTGGAGCTATTGAACCGGGTCGGCCTATGAAAAGATTATGCGACTCCGGTAATAGATCGATACCGAGCCAAGTGGTTAATACAGGAATGTTTAACTGATTTACCAAATTCATGAATTCCTTTTCTGCGCCAGCAAGTCGAATTCCATTTCCAGCCAATATAATTGGTCTTTCAGACTGATTTATTAAATTAACAACGTCAGATGCTTGCTTTTCCAAGTTAGCGTGATCGAAGGTTACATCCATTTCCTTTAGATCAAAACTATCAAGTATTTCCGGATCAATGGATGCAGCTTGAACATCTAACGGTATATCGATCCAAACAGGACCAGGTCGTCCTGACCGAGCAAGATAAACAGCTTTTTCTAAATGAAAGCGGATATTTGCCGGATCTATGACAGTAAGTGCATATTTTGTGATCGGTTTCACAAGGGATACAATATCAATCTCTTGAGATCCTAATTGTCTTACACCTAAATTTCCCATCAAGTCATCACGTTTTACCTGGCCTGAAATAAATAGACAGGGTGTGGAATCCAACCATGCGCCAGCCACACCTGTAATGGCGTTGGTTCCACCTGGGCCTGTCGTTACAAGGGCGACACCTATATTATTTGTGACGCGGGCGTAAGCTTCTGCTGCAACAGCACATGCCTGTTCGTGATGATTGCAAACATATTCTATTTCCTTGCAGCGACCCAAAGAATCCACCAGATGCATAGCGCCACCGCCGGGAAACATAAACACATGTTTAACCCCGTGAGAGGCTATAAACTGAAATACGTAATCGGATAGTTTCATTACTTTTGTCTCTCGCTATTCTTCGCTAAAATGGCATCCAATGATCCTATTAAAGCACCCCAGCTTGTAAGAAGTAACCCTTGATAAGAAGGCTTCACGATACACATGCTTATTAGTCAGACGTAGGTACGCCCCAGAACTCACACTTTTCGCCACAGTATGGTATTTCTTTTCTCCTTCCCGATGTATGAAGTTCTCTCATTTTCATTCTTTTTTCACTATTCCAACATTTTTCTATCGTTGTGTCATAAAGATTTCCAAGACGAAGTTCTCCTTCTGGGTCAAAGCGTACGCAACAAGACACATTACCAAATCTGTCTATTGCTAATCTTGTCATAAAATCCCAACATACACCGCACTCGGGGATGGTTGCTGGTTTGCGGTATCCCACACTTCCTTTCGGTTGATGCAGAGTTCTTCTCACAACAATCAGGCCAAGTTCAAGATACTTTTCCTCATTTTCAATATTTCCCACGAACCTCAAAGTGACAAAAGGTTTCTTATCACCTTTTGTAGCGATAAATTCACGAAGAGTCTCAAATTGAAATTTTCTTTCGGCCTCATCATCATTCTCAATCACTGAAATTGAGACCGCATCTACATTATTTACTATGTGGTCGAACTTCTCCATTAGGTGCTTTCCATTAGTGACAGTATAAACAAAACATCCTCTCTCTTTGAATAACGCCACACCCTCGCCGAAGCGAGGATGAAGCATGCTTTCGCCATTATTATGGGTCGCTATTACAATACCTTCTGGAGCCTGTGAAGCAATCTTCTGAAGCAGCTCGATGTTCATATCACCATAGTTATCTATTCCGTATAATCTATCGCGTTCCCGTCTTCCACAATGCCAACAAGCCTTAGAACATCTTGATGTGAACTCGACATTGATTTGTGTAAGACCATTAAAATCTTTGCCCATAATAATCGTACTCCATATATTCAGCTACATAGCTCACATAACACCTTTCCTCGCTATGTTAGAATATTATGCACATTAACAGTGGCAGCAGATAGATTAGCCAATTGCTTTTATTTTATTCATAGAGCTACCCTTTTCGGCGTAACTTTTTAATGATTGGCTCCTCACGTTTAATGACTCTTTTCACACCATCACCCAGTGAGGTTTCGACTAGGCGTATGTCACTTACCGTTTTTATTATACCGCTCGGTCCTAAAGATGCAGCATGATCAGATCCCCACATAGCTCTATCGAGTGTGATGTGCCGTTCCACAACACATGCACCGAGAGCCACAGCAGCAGAAGAAGATGCTATACCGGTCTCGTGACCGGAATAACCTATGGGTACACCATAACGTTTTTGCAGCACCGGTATAACAGACAGGTTGAGTTCTTCGTAACACGCCGGGTAAGTACTCGTTGTATGCAATATTATCAGATCGTCTTTCCCGAGAATATCAACGGCATGATCGATCTGTTCCAACGTGCTCATCCCCGTAGACATTATAATTGGTTTCCCTTTTGCCTTGGTATAGCGAAGGAGATCATCGTCCGTAAGACTGGCGGATGCGATCTTATAACAGGGTACATCGAATTGAGCAATAAAATCAACAGCCCCTTCATCCCAGCATGAAGCAAACCATGGGATCTTTTTGTCTTGACAATAATTGTCGATTTCCTGATATTCTTCGAACCAAAACTCCAAACCATATTTTAAGTCGCCATTCGTTTCTCCAAAAGGGCTCTCACGAGGTTTTGCTAATTCTTCTGCTGAATAAACGACATCAATCGTTCGTTTCTGAAATTTAACTGCATCACATCCTGAAAACTTGGCAAGGTCGATCAATCTCTTGGCGATATCAATATCGCCATTATGATTGATACCAATCTCGGCAATGATGTAGCATGGATTTCCATCTCCTACCTTTTTGTTTCCGATCATTACATAAGCCATGTAACCCCTCGAGACCTTTGCACAACCTCTGACTATTTTTTATCGTTTTTGCGAAAGGTTCCTATTAAAAATACTGCTGTTCGTGGATAACATATTAATATTACTTGACAATTATCCATTTTTGTGCCATATTTCCGTTAAATTCATCAGACGGGAGGACGTATGAGCTTCAAGAAAATGGAAAGCAATTTCACCTTCACGGACATTTCCCTCTTTTCCTCTATTGAACATAACAGGGCCATCGCACGCATGGAACAGATCAACGCCATCGTGGAGTGGTCCCGTATCGAGAATCTGCTCATGAGAGGGTATCCCGTCGGCAAAAGCCACGAAGGTAATGAAGCCTGGCCACCTCTGATCCTCATGAAAGGCCTGTTGCTTGAGCAATGGTTCAAGATCGACTCCGATCCGGAGTTGGAAACCCAGATCAACGACCGGATCTCCTTCAAGAAATTTCTGGGGCTTTCCCTTGATCAGCGTTCTCCTGATCATTCCACCTTTTCCCGGTTCCGAAGCAGGCTCTCTCACGATACCATGCGTTTGATCAATCATGAACTGCTTTCCCAATTCGCCGCAAAAGGATTAACCATCAACGAAGGCATCGCGATAGACGCCCGTCTGGTGCAGTCTGCCAGTCATCCCATGAGCAAAGAGAAACTGGAGGAAGAGAAAAAGAAACGAGAGACTCCCGAGGGAAACCTGGATACAAAGGGGAATCCTCTTAAATTTTCCCGTGATCTCGAATCGGACTGGACGGTCCGCAATGATATGCCTCATTATGGTCTTAAAGAGCACACTTCTGTTGATACCCGTTATGGGTTTGTCCTCGCTACGGAGATAACCCCCGCTTCTTTCCATGACAGCCCGTATCTTCCTCTGTGCGTTGCCGGCAGCTGTCATACCAAAGAGCCCATCAAGAAGGTGTATGCCGATAAAGGGTACTGTGGTGAACCCAACAGAGAATTTCTCACTCTGAACACGATCGCAGACGGCATCATGAGAAAAGCTGCAAAAGGGATGGAACTGACGCCATATGAAAAAGAACGGAATAAATCCATTTCAAAAGTCCGTTATATTGTGGAACAATACTTTGGTCTCACCCATCTGCATAATCACGCCTTTCGGGCCAGGTTCACGAGGTTGATCAAGAATGCCATTGACGCCATGTTCCGGCAGATGGCCTTCAATGTGCTCCGGGGGACCAGGGTGATAAAACCGGCATAGGAAAGGAGGTGGTGTCACCACACTATCAAGGGGCAGCATACGATGCCCTAAGAATGACTGTTGAGGGAGGTACAATGGACTCATCATAAGCCTCATAATCGCTTCTGTGCCGATGCAATGAACAGAAGCTCAACATGAAATCTTAAAAAATCGGTCATCAAACTGATCACCAAGATAGTATTGGTTATTCAAAGCTCTCCTTATATCAAGACCACTCACCTGCGATGGTTTTCAGCGATGATAAAAACGCTCTATTGATGAAATGACGTGCCCAACGTTTCCCAGCGTCATTTCATAATAGAGTGGCAGACGAAGGAGACAATCACTCACCCGTTCGGTGATTTCCAATGAACCGTTTGCCCGGCCATACATCCGGCCAGCGGGAGAGGAGTGAAGAGGAATATAGTGGAATACAGCGGAGATTCTCTGTTGCGAAAGAAAATTGATGAGGCTGTTTCTCTCTTCCAGTGATCTCACTAAAATATAGAAGATATGCCCGTTGCATTGGCAATCTTCCACCACCGGGGGAAGTTGGATATATTTTCGGTCCGCCAGCGGACGGAGGCCCTCCATGTACAGATCGAAGATACGGGTTCGTTGTATTATAATCTGTTCGGCATTTTCCATCTGGGCATAGAGGAATGCTGCAAGGATATCACTTGCCAGATAAGAAGATCCAATATCCACCCAGGTATACTTGTCCACCTGGCCCCGAAAAAACTGGTTCCGATTGGTACCTTTATTACGAATGATTTCTGCACGCTCAATAAACGCCGGGTCATTGAGCAGGAGAGCGCCACCTTCTCCGCTCATAATATTTTTTGTCTCGTGAAAGCTCAGGCAGGCCATCTGGCCGATGGCCCCCATGTATTGCCCTTTATATTTTGATAAAAGTGCTTGTGCGGCATCTTCGATGACCAAAAGTTTTTTCCGTTGGGCGATCTCCATTATGGCATCCATCTGACAGGGGGCGCCGGCGTAATGGACCGGGACGATGGCTCGCGTTTTGGAGGTAATGGCGTCCTCGATAAGCGATTCATTTATGTTCAGGGTATCTGGATGAATATCAACGAATATTGGAATACCGCCGCGAAGAACGAAGGCGTTGGCCGTAGAAACAAAGGTAAAGGAAGGCATGATGATCTCATCACCGGGTTGAATTCCCGCCAGAATCGCCGCCATCTCCAAGGCGGCTGTACATGAATGGGTCAGCAGGGCCTTTCTGCAGCCCATTTGTTTCTCCAACCATTCTTGGCACTTTTTCGTAAAAGGGCCGTCACCGGAGGTTTGGAGGTTTTCAATGACGGCCTGAGCGATATAGAAGAGTTCTTTTCCAGCAATGAAGGGCTTGTTAAAGGGAATATAGTCCATGCTTAACCTCTCAATCATCTTGATCCTTTTTTACAATCTTTGTAGCCACTATCAGTCGTGAGCCGCCTACGGGAAATGAAACACCCCTGCGAATGAACCAAAGCTCCATGTGCAGGAACGCTTCAATGATTCGGTTCACAAGCGGATTCATCTGCAATTCTGCATGCGGATCAAAACTTTTGTCCTTACCCCTCTGCTGAAGCCGGGAGACCAACATCAGGGGAAGCAGGCTGGTAACAAAGGACGTGCTTCGCATAACTGCAAAACCGGCTTGCGCCAACTTATCATGTAGGTCATGCGCTGTATAGCGCCGGACATGGCATGCGTAATCATCGGTCCCGCTCCAGAGCCAGTGGTGCTGCGGCACCGTGAGCAGAAGAATACCGTCCGGTTTCAAAGCTCGAAACGTTTGCTCCAGCACCGCCACGTCCTCGTCGATGTGTTCGAGCACGTCAAATGCCCCGATGGCATCAAATTCATCGACAAAGGGGATGTTCCGCGCATCCATCTGCATGAATTCCCCGCCCGCGATGCGATCGGCCGCAAAAGCAATCCCTTCGGGATAGATTTCGCTGCCGACGAGACGCATTTTTGGAAAGGCGCATGCGATCCCCTGCAACACAAATCCCGTTCCGCATCCGACTTCCATGAACGACGAGACGCCTGCACCGTATTTTTCGAGAGCCCAGACTATTAGGGCGTTCCGCGAGCGAAACCAGAAATGACCTGCCTCCCGCGCCGCCAGCGGGGCAAAGTAGGATGCTTTGAAACCGCTGTTGCTGTGCGCCAGCTCTGGAGAACAAACAATCACCTGGCTACTTCTCTCCGGTTGCCATCCACAGTTCGGACAGCACCAATCAGCACTTTTAAAGCTTCGGGTGCAATCGAGGCAACGTTTCATAACGCCTGCGCATGAGGAATCGAGCTGCCCCGCACCCGGAAAACCCAGAGCTTTTGCGCCAAGAAAAGCAGCAGGGCAATAATTACGACGGCAGCCGCCTGCACAATCAAATGAGAATAACCCAGATAGTCATTGAAGAATTTGAGCATGGCCACGTTCAATACATAGCACCCTGCATACGCCATCAGAAATCGGACAGCTGACGTAGAAATCCGCCCCTCATGGCGGAATGACCATTTTTTATTGAGATAAAATGCCGTCCCAATGTGAATGGGATAGAAGATGCTGATGGTCATCACCGGGCTTATGCCAAGTTCCGTAAACAAAACGTAGAGCAAAAATCCGAAAACGTTTGTCGCGACGCCGACAATAGCATAACGGATTAACTCTTTAGGCCATTTCAAATTTATTTCCTCTCTGGCTTGAACCTTCCGGGGGCTGGTTTACGTCCTGCCTCCTCTTTTTTCCTGAAACGCTACGCTTTGCCTTCTTTCCTTCGACAAACCAGGATCCAGACCTTCTGATGGACCCCCCAGAACAGATCGTTGCAGTACCCAATGTCGAAATCACTGAAGAGCGGAGAGAATACTTTTCGTATCTCTTGTTTGGAACGAAAGACGCGAAACACGGTGCCGTTCCTCAGCCTGTAAGGGTCGTTTGTGATTTTATAGTGGCCGTCAGGAAGGAGTTTGGCATCTTTCAGGATGTATGAACCCGTCATCGGCAAAGACGCAATGAGGTAACCACCATGATCGAGAACGCGGGCGATTTCAGTGAGATTCGCGCTAAATTGATCGCCGGCCTCGACGTAATAGCAGGAATGGCAGGCTAGTGCGTATTGGAAATAGCCGCTTTCATAGGGAATGTGCGCATTTGTCCCGACCTTCAGCGCGACGCGAATCCCCAGGCCCTTCATCCGCTTCCTGACATGCCGGTTGATGTCTTCCGCAATCTCCACACCATGGATCTCCATCCCCAGATTGTGCAGCAACGGCATGTTCCGCCCGTCACCATACCCCAGATCGAGGATGCGTCGACCTTCATATCGGTCCCGCGGCATGTGTAGCCCCGAATATGTCCCAAGAAACGCCCGTACAACAAATTCGACCGGATACACAGCATTCGCCTTGTCGCTGGTGTACCGCGAAGCATATTGATGACTGATCGACATAAAGGTATATCCTCTCCTGACTTTGAAAGCCTGTTGAATCCGAAGCGTCGCCGCGGATTCAGGATCGGTCTCATTCCTCCGGTTGCCGGTCATGGGTCCCGAAGATATTCCGAATCACGACGTAAGGTCTATTTTTAGTTTCAATGAAGATTCGGGAAATGTACAGTCCCACCAGCCCGATGCAGAGCAGAATCAAGCCGCCAAGGCTCCAAACCGAAACCATCACGGAAATCCAGCCCTCCAAAACATATCCTGTGAACCGTCGTATGATCAGGGCAATGCTTACCAGAGATGACACGAAGAAAATCACCAATCCCAGGAAAAAGACGCCATAGAGGGGAACATGACTAAATGATGTCACCGAGTCAAGAAGCGATCTCAACCGCTTGACGAAGGAGTAAGTGGATTCTCCACGCGATGTCTTGTCAAACAACAGATCGTGTTGGCGGAAACCTGTCAGCACCCACAACCCGCCAATGGCCGTCATGTGCTCCTTGTGTCGAATTAGTTGACGGACGTACGCCGAACGCATCAAGCGGACAGTGGAAAGATTGTGGGGTATTTCAACGGGGACGAGCAGTTGAATCAGCCACCAGCCAAACCTTCCCCCAACTTTCTTGATCAAGCCGCCCTTGCGTTCCTTCTGGACACCGTAAACGACGTCCCAGTCGTCTTTGTTCATCTCGTTATGGAAACGTGTCAGTAGTTCCGGGGGCTCTTCGAGATCGACGTCGATGAGGAAAACGAGGTCACCCCGGGCGTACTCGAGACCGGCCATCATGGCTTTGTGGTGTCCGAAATTGCGCGACAGCTCGATGACATGGAGATGTGAATTGGACTTCCGGAGATCGAGGGCCGTGATTAGGGAATTGTCCGGTGATCCGTCATCAACCATGACAATCTCGTAATCATCCGTTATCTTTTTTGCTTCCACGCTAACACGCCGAACAAATTCTTCGATATATGGCGCTGATTGATATAGTGTGGTCACGACAGATAGTTTCATACGGTGGTCAACCTCCAAACAAAACGGCCAGACCGAATCCTGTTTTGCCGTATTCGTTCCCACAGTAAATCATGTATCTCGCACCCCGAAGGTCAAATACACACGGATAACAGACCATATCTGAATCCCAACCGTCTTCCGAAACACCAATCCCAACCTCTTCATCCCTCCGGGTGAATGCTTTGCCGTCGCCGGATTCGGCATATCCGATCCGGTATTTTTCCCCGCGGCAGGAATACCACATCTTATAAACGCCGTTGTCCTTCAATACGCAAGGTGTAGACACGACATGGTCGGTATCCATGTGATCAACTGCCGGGACCTTTTCACGCCGCCAATCCAGGCCGTTTTCCGATTCGGCGTAACCGATATGACATGCGACCGCCGGCTTGCCGTCCATCCATATCCAGGGCTCGCCGGACGCAAACCACATTTTGAACGCATTTCCCTCTTTCATGACATACGGCGTCGCGCAGAGATTGGGAAATTCTTTTGATCGGTCCATCATGGGCCCTGGGTATAAGCGCTTCATCATGATTTCGTCTTCATCCTCTTCAGCGACTCCGATTGAATTCCTGAACGGAACCGTCACACCGAGGTTCCAGCCATAGTAATAGAAACGTCTCTTCCCGTTTATCTTTACGATCGACGTCACATTCACACCACTGTCGTCGAAATTGCCCAATGCGGCTTTTTCGATGATCGGCTCGTGGTGATTGTAGAGGATCGAAAATTTGTTGTCCACTATAGACGCATCCATATAGGTCGGGAATCCATAGTTGGTTTTGTCCCGATGCGTATAATAAATGCGGACACATCCTTTACCGTCATCTGTTACATCAACAACGGGAAACATCGCATGGGTGTAAACGTCATATGCCGAAGGAGAATAGATCTGCCCAAGTTTTTTCCACTTCATCGCCCCTCCCAGTTCGGGCGTTTATCGGTGCCTGTTCGCTGCGTGCCGATTTTCCTGCCCGTATACAATCCTTCATAGAAATAACAGTCAAAACCGCAGTCCTTCATTGCGGCGGCAATCCGATCGATGTCGTAAGCAACCCTTTTCAGATAAACGGTTTCCCCGTCAAAAAGGGCAAAAGCCGCTTTGGGGTCGTTATCTCTGGGCTGTCCCACCGAACCGGGGTTGCAGTGGCAGATTTTTCCCAAACGGCTTAGGGACTGAACGTGCGTATGCCCAGAGAAGAAATAGGTAGCGCGTTCATCCCGGAAATAGTCTTCGCTGACGACCATCAGATATTCATCCAGAGGATCCCTCCAGCCGCCGTGAACGAACGATGCCCCGTTGCATTCTCTTCTCCGCGCCGAGCTCCGGAGCCATTCCAGATGATCCGACGTAATGTGCGCACGCTGGTACTCCAGCAAAACATTTGCGGCATCCGAACGCGGACAGGACTGATCGTACGCCAAGTAATAATCGTGGTTTCCCATGATATTTGGAACACCTTTCTGCTTGAGCAGATGAATGCATTCTTTGATCTGACAGTAATATCCGCCGACATCGCCCAAGGAAACAATCTTTTCGCAATCGCTCCTCTCAATTTCGGCCATGACTGCCTGCAGTGCGGGAAAGTTTCCGTGAATGTCGGAAATAACAGCCATCATATCCGGTTCACAACATCTTCGATATACCTAACAGCCGATCCCTGTGTGATTACTGCGGGGGTCGGTTTTACATTGTCTCCGAAATACTCGAGGCACATCTCCGGCTCGTTGAAACCGAACGCTGTCCTCAACGAGAGCGATGATGAAAATCGCGGATTCACCTCGAGGAGAAGATAATCCTCGCGATGCCGTCTGAACTGCAAGTTCGTGGGACCGACGGGCTTGAACAAAGCAGTCAATTTTTTCACTTCCTCATCAAGCTCCGGAATATTCACCGTTTGCGCCTTGGCGGTCGATCCTTCCCTGCTCAGTTTTCTCGAAAAAACGATGGTTTGAGACAGCGATCCGTCACATAGACCAAAGACACCGACCGTATATTCATGCTCGTCATCGCCGACGATTTCCTGAACCATAAAGTCTTTGCCCAGCTTGTTCTTCCAGTAGTAAAAATCCTCCCGAGAATCGATGGTCGTGATACCCTTGGAGGCCGTTGAATACCTCGGCTTGACCAAGCAGGGCAGCCCTAACTTTTCGGCGACAAGGTCATACTCACCCGTCGTCAGGCTTTTGATTGCTTTGAACTTATTCGAGATCAAATGCTCATATAAACACCATTTGTCCCTGGACAGGGCGATCAGCGATCTGTCGTTCAGAATGAGCTTTTTGAAGTCGCCCCTGAAGGCATCCCAATCATCGCAGAGTCTATGAATCTCCTCTTCCACGCCGAAAAAGACGAGATCGATCTTTCGCTTGTCGATGACTTCGGCGAGAAAGTCGCAATATCTGGCGTCGGAGGCCCAAATGGAACGGAAAAAATCGTTGCACCACCGTTGGCCGACGGCGTCCGGATATACGTCCATGCCGACGATATTGATGTCATACCGGCACTGCCTCAAAGAACGGACGATCCCGTAGCCTATGATCGCACCGACACCCGTTACCAACACATTATATTTTTTCATCTTTCAAGACGAGGTCGTCCAATTCAAAGAGACGATCAAATTCCTCTCTGCCCAACAGGGGAAGCTGGTCTTCCACCGCGCGCCTTGGCGCGGGCTCAGGAATAACCTGGGTCGTCGGAGAAAGCACAACCTCAAAAAAATGAGGGCTTTCGGTGGCGAGTCCATGGTCAAGCCGATCAAAGTCCTCACGTGTAAAGATTTTCGTGTACCCAATGTTAAACGCGTATGCAAGTCTTTCAAAGTCCGGGTTGGCATAGCCCTCAACCGTGCCGAAGCATCGGTTATTGAAATATTTTTCGTGATACCCCCGAACCATTCCCAGCGATTGGTTATTCATGACGAATATCTTTACGGGTATTTCTTCCCGGGAAACGGTTTGGAGTTCCTGCAGGTTCATCTGAATGCCTCCATCTCCCATCACACAGATTATTTGCTGGTCGGGCGACGCGAAATGTGCACCGATCCCTGCGGGCAGGGAGTATCCCATTGCGCCGTGACCGGAAGAGCACAAAAGCTGTTTATCCCCGGAGAGGCAAAAGGATTGGGCGACCCACATCATGTTTTGCCCGATGTCCGCGCACACCACCGCATTGTCGGATACTTTTGTGCTCAATACATACAGAAATTCATTGGGGTCAATATCAGCGGCGTGAGCACGAACCGGGTAGGAGGGATATTTTTCCTTCCACCGGTGAATATGATTGAGCCATGCCTTGTTGTCAAAGCTTCCGTCGCCGATTTCCACCATCGCTGCATTCAGAAACGATTCGATATCACAATGGACGCTGATGGCTTCACGGACGTTATGGTTCAGTTCGTGCGGATCGATATCGACATGAACGATCTGAGCGCCTCTCGCAAAAAGAGTCCTGTCATCACCTGTCTGTCGCTCATCCAACCTTGAACCCAATACCAGCAGAAGATCCGATCTTGCCACGGCAAAGTTGGCGTAACGATTGCCGTAAGAACCGATAAACCCGCAGAAATGCTCATCATCATGATCGATAGCATCCAGCCCCCTCAACGAAGCGACCACGGGCAGATCGCAGGCATGAACGAAGGTTTTGAATATTTTTTTGCCTCTGACCGAGATCATCCCGCCGCCGGCTAAAATCACCGGTCTTTTGGCTTCGGCCAGCATAGCGACGACTTGTCTGATGACATTTTTGTCCGGCATCGGCTTCTTCTTTATTTCCGATGAATATTCATCAGAATCATAAAAGCTCTGCAACGATTGAGGTTTAATCTCGCTTGCCTGCACGTTGTGGGGGATGTCGATTAAAACAGGGCCCGGACGTCCCGACTGAGCATAAAAAATGGCCTCTTCAAGATAAAAGCGGATCTTCTCAGGTTTTAAAACGGTTTCCGCAAACTTTGTAATCGGCTTAACAATTGAGACAATATCGGTTTCCTGAAAGCCTTGCTGGCGAATGGCCTGATTTGTCTTGATCGCATGCGTACTCACTTGTCCGGTGATAAAAAGACATGGAACAGAATCAAAAAAGGCGTTGGCAATCCCTGTAATCAGGTTGGTCGCCCCAGGGCCGCTCGTGGCGATGGCGACACCGACGCCTCCGATTACCCTTGCGTAAGCATCGGCGCAAAAGGAGGAGGCCTGCTCGTGATAGTTCTGGATGTATGTCAGGCCTTTGACCTTATGAAGCGAATCGATCAAATGCGTGACGGAACCGCCCTGATAGCCGAAGACATGGCTGATCTTCCTTTCGAAGAGGAAGCTCATGAAGTAATCTGAAAGTTTCATTACAATATTCCTATTCACCAGTTATGCTTCTTGTGCATTCGGCAGCTCAACTGGATATTCGTCAATATTATTTTGCTATTTGCTAAAGCGTAGCCACGATCGAAATATTCATAAGCGAACATACCTCATGTAGCGTGGCGCCTCTCTGCCGCAATTAAACAGCAAATCAAGAATAGAAACCGTGTGAGTAAAGTTGCCCCATAATTGAGGATATTCCGGATAACCATCATAATCGAACCAGGTAAGCTTGACACCTTTTTCTTTAAAGTCGGACTCATCGATATATCCCTTTGCGGAGGGTCCGGAAATATATTCACTGCCGTCCGCCTGGACACACAAATCGGCCAGCCTTTCGGTCTTACCATCGATCAAATTATAATCCCAGGAATTGGTGATTAGGGTCCTGATCCCCAACTTAGAACACACCCATTCGATGAACGTGCGGTTGAGTTGGGATAAATGAGAATATTCCCCTTGAAGGTATAATGGTTCGATCTCCTGTGCTATCGTATTGAAATGATTTGCGCGACGATAGTGCTGACAAAGAGATTTCCAATGCGACCTTGCCCATCCTGTATCTTCAATTTCAGTTTCTTGAATGGTCTGGCGGTATTTTCCCTTGACCTTCACGGGCACGGTCAACCACTGCAAACCCTGCGGGGTCTTGATCTGGTTACGATTGCGCCAATCGCGCCTGGTATATTGCATGTCATCATAAAGAATAAACTCATCCACCGCGGCTATCAAATCGAAATAACCTTTCCATGGTATGTAGTTGGACTGGATAATGGCGACTTTCTTGTGCTTTTTCTTCATGATAGGGTCTGGACTGCGCCTTTTAAAAGCTTTGTATAGTGTTGGTTTAAGTTTATCCCCTTATTTTCGGGGCCATTTTTCCCCCGGATAGCCGGAGAGGGGGTCCGGTAGATGCCTCCCCCTAAATTGCGGTAATCATCTCCTACTTCCTGAGCTTCAGGATAATGCGCTTGATGTTGACGGCCATGGTACCACAGAGATAATCTATCACTGTTTAAACAATGAAATTTTTTTTATTGTTGGTGATGATAAATAGATGATATAGCATTTTTTATACTTAGTGCTAACAATTTCACCGAGGAAACGTTGTACAGCATAGATCATCAACTCTATTCTTGGAGGGTATGTGAAAGGTGTTAAAATAGTCACAGCGAGCCACAGCAGCCCTTGCATCAATACTATGGATGAGATTAGTCACGGGTATACCAGTAACTTCACTAGACAATCCCAGATATGTTATAGGAAAAAGGTGTCGATGCTTTTTCATTGCATCATAAGTCTTATCATCGACAATAACTCCAGAATCCTCGTCCGAAACACCACATGAAGTTTTCAACGTACGGACATTCTCATTCACTTTGACCCAGTTGGTCGCTAATGGAATCGATGGCCCCGAATAGCCAGACTCCAACTTAGGAGTGATATACTTATGAACAGCAAAAGCACTTATACCACACAGCATGAATGAAGAAATCCCGATAGTCAATGCTATCCTCCCTAAAACTTGATTCTTTGTTTGATTCAATACAACCAGCAGCAGTACCACCATAGCCAAGTTGATATAAAAAATCCTGTAGAAATTCAACTGAGTGGCATAAAACAATAAACACAAATGTGCCCAACAAGTCGTTAAATAAATGACTTTGTCAGAGATTGCAAAGGATGCAAGCTTATTTAGCCACGAGATTGGCTGATATCTCAGATCGTGCAGTTGCATTATTACTGAGACTATCAAATAAAAGCATAAAATTAAAAAGGCTACCAATACAAACCCAGAGATAGCAACAACAGCGTTATTAACATATTGAAAAAACCATTCAAGATTTAACGCGTGAAAATTAATTGGGGGTAAATAGTCTATCTGGTATTTTGGTGCAAATTTAAATCTGTCAAAATAAGTAAATCTTTCAAAAAATTCTTGTCTTAAAAATATAGACATCCCATTAGCACTCGATGATTTGAGCCATCCGGGAAGCGACATCAACGAAATAAATTCTGATGTTCTTGGGCTTTCAGGGCATCGAAAACTATGACTTGACAATCCATACCAAGCTGCCAAGAAGACATACGAGGTTGCCAGTACAACAAAAACCTTTGCGGCTAATCTATTAAATGATTTAGAAATCCTATACATCAACATCAACGTAAGAGGCGCTAAAATAAATCCTTGCAGGTGAACAAAGAATGAAATAAGGCTGACCATATAAAGCATCATCAATAGGCTCATTGCCATTTTTCGAGAAACAGAACCGCTATAAATATATGAATATGCATATAGGCAAACAGCCCCGTGAAAGATTAAATATGCTTCAGGTCTCGATAACACCATTCCAGATCCTGCGACGCCTATAAACCCCGCAGTAATAAACAACGACGCATGTGTTGATTTAGACACTCTCTTGTCAAACATAAAAACTGCACCGATCAGAACCATTAAAGATAGATAGGGGATAACCCGAACTAATTTCCAATAAGGCAATGCTCCTATTCCAGCGAGTACAAGAGCCGCGGGATAAAAAAAGAATGGTATTATCTTTGCGTTTGACGGACATTCTGCGTATAAACCATATTGAATACTACCATCAAAAATAAGGCGTGCTGTATGAATGGTTGAGGCGACTTCATCAGGAAACAATGGCATGGCACGCCACTGCAAGATATATATACATACCATACACACCGCCAAGACCCACACGATGTTGAATATATTCTTACCTTTTATTAAGGCAACATTTAGCCTGTTCATATCCATTAATTTGTGGAAATGAATTTCAGGGTTTTATACTTTGAGATGTTTGCACAACTTGCCATTGTTTCATATTGATGGGTGTTCAGCAACATCAGGAAACCTTCAAGGGAAGTTCCAACATCAAACCGACAATGCAACGCCTCATCCTTTAACAACAGGGCACAAGAAATCTTATCCTTAAAGTAAGGGAAAGAGCTTCGTGCTTTATGAGGGAAAGTATCATTTCACTTTTTTGTTTATGCTTTCAACGATATAGTACCCGGGCGGTCTTACATTGATTGAATTCCTTAACCAGTTTGCAGAACGATATTTAAGAAAGAAATCATTAATATTTTGAGGATGGAAAAGAGGCACAATGATGCGTCTTACAATGAACTCAAGAACGGAAAGCTTCAAAGGGTTTAATTTCGTCTCGATAATTTCAAATCCTGCCTCTTTGATCACCTTTTCAAAATCGGCCATTGATGCATATTCTCGTAAATGTGTCGGATCTATGGCCCATTTTCCGTTGACGGTTCTGTAATACCACCAGCCGTACCATTTCTTCACCAGGGAGGCAAGATACAGGATGCCGTCGGTTCGCAGTATACGGTTGATCTCGGTCAGCAGTTTCTCCTGATCAACGTGCTCGATGACCTGTGTACAGATCACGCAATCAAAGGAATCGGAGGTCAGGTCAGGCGTATCTGTTACATCAGAGCAAAATACATGAAAATCGGCGCATTGCCGAAGCTTCTCGCAACGTTCAGCCGAGAGATCCACCGCGGAAACGTTGGAGGTACGCGAGAGATAGCCACCGTGCTGGAGTGCCATTAGAAGAGTTCCATCGCCTGCACCCAGGTCAACAAGTGAAAATGTACCCTTTGGGAGATATTTTATCAGGAGCTCCGGCACTTCTTCCGTATGAAAGTGTAGGAAGGTACGAGAGTACGTTTCGAACTTCATCGCGACCCCTTGCAGGTATTGCTCCGTGGTATTTGACGGGCCTTAGCCCATAGGATCAGCCAATCGTATAGCGGCCCCGGCAGCATACGAAAAAATGTCCAAATCACGCGGGACTGCCAGGGAAAGGTGACGAGCCGTCTGCGTTGACGGATGGCCAGAACTGCACTTCTAGCAGCATCCTCTGCACTCAATATCCCGGGCATACAGAAATCAAGGGAACTCGTCATGTCAGTTTGTACAAACCCCACACAGAGTGTTGAGACGCATATTCCATAGGGACTGAGACGTAAGCGAAGGCTTTCAGTCCACACGTTGATTGCAGCCTTTGACGCAGAGTAGGCACCTGAGTTCGGGGTCCCTCGGAAAGCCGCAATACTGGATATGACTGCCAGATGGCCAGACTGTCGTGTTTTCATGGTAGGGATGAACGGAGAGAATGTGTTTATGGTCCCCATGTAATTCACTTCCATAATATTAGCGGGTATCGATGTCTCCTGATTCTCCGGGTCTTCCTCGATTCTAATACCTGCATTGGCAATCACAAGATCTACGCATACCACATGGGATTGGAAATCCATGGCACATCGTCTCAGCTCCAACGCATCTGTTACATCAGCAGCATACGTGTAAACGACAGCGCCTTTTTCCCGACACTGATCTGCTACCTCTTTCAGTTGTTCGGCACCTCGAGAGAGAATTCCTAAGGTTACCCCTGGAGCTGCATAATGATTGCTGAGGGCTGCTCCAATGCCCCGAGACGCCCCGGTGATCCATATATTCTCAAAAGTCATTGGCTTGATTACTGTCATGATCTCCTTGTCTCAACTCTTTCTCTCGTACACGCTGATCAACTCTGTTTGATCAATCTTCTTATAGTCGTTCTCGACCTCAAGAAATATTTTATAGAGAAGTGCATACCTTCCCATACGAGAGGCTCTTTCTGGGGAGAAAAAGGAAGCGGTATATAAGTTTGCCCATGGATCGGACCGATAATCTTTCAAATTAGTATCTACAAACAGGTAGCGCGGTTTGTGCTCCTTTATGCTATTGAGCACCGCCTCGTATTCCTTTTTTGAGAAGAGGTAAGCGGTCAATTCGGAAAACGTCATGACGCTGTACCTCCGTGCGAGGAATGGAAGCAAGCTGTCATACTTTGACAG
>Ga0209668_10000308_pt1 | contig 20005 bp, 17 predicted proteins | sample FrelakmetPLP11PL_FD_187150 | JGI IMG/M metagenome (GOLD analysis project Ga0209668, IMG submission 187150) | Freshwater lake sediment microbial communities from the University of Notre Dame, USA, for methane emissions studies - PLP11 PL (SPAdes)... | ecosystem: Environmental > Aquatic >... | reverse complement strand
GAGGGGACGGATCAGTACCGCGGCTGGTTCCAGAGCTCGATGCTCGTGGGCCTCGGCACGCGCGGCCACGCGCCGTACCGCCAGGTGGTGACGCACGGCATGGTGGTGACCGAAGCCGGCAAGAAGATGTCGAAGTCCCTCGGGAACGACGTGCCTCCCGAGAAGGTGATCGCACAGAGCGGCGCCGAGATCCTGCGGCTCTGGGCCGCCTCAGTGGACTATCGCGAAGAACTCCGATTCGGGCCCGAGATCCTGGCGCGCGTGGTAGAGGCCTACCGCAAACTGCGCAACACGCTCCGCATCCTGCTGGCGAACCTGTCGGACTTCAACCCGGCGACCGACATGGTGCCGCCGCTCTCGATGGACGAGGTCGATCGCTTCGCCATGTCGAAGTACGGGGACGTGGCGTCGAAGATCCGCGCGGCTTACGAGCGGTACGATTTTCCGGTCATCTTCCAGGCGCTGAATGCCTTCGTGTCGGTGGACCTGAGCGCCTTCTACGTGGACGTCTCGAAGGACCGGGTTTATACGCTGGCGGCCGATGCGCGGGGGCGCCGCTCGGCGCAGACCGCCATGTTCGCCATCGCCGACGGTCTCGCGCGCCTGATCGCACCCGTGCTTCCGGTGCTGGCCGAGGAGTACTGGTCGCGCCTGCCAGGCGCGCGCGAAGAGTCGGTGCATCTGGCCGAGTTCCCGAAGCAGGTCCACCTGTTCCGGAACGAGGAACTGGAGGCGCGCTGGTCGCGCCTGCTGAGACTGCGTGTCGCCGTCAACGCAGAACTCGAGAAACTGCGGCAGTCGAAGACGATCGGCCAGTCGCTCGAAGCGGTGGTGCACCTGCGCGCGGAGGGCCCGATCGCCGGCCTGATCGAGCGGCACCGGGAGCACCTGCCCGCGCTCTTCATCACGTCGCAGGTGGACGACAGGACCGATCCGCCAGTGCCGGGACAGGATCCCGCGGACGGCTCCGTCTACATGGAGAGCGCCGGCAGCGTCGTCCACATCGTGGCCGCGAAGGCCGACGGCGTCAGATGCGACCGGTGCTGGCGCTACGTGCCGGCGGTGTCCATCGCGCCGGGGCGTGAAGGTATCTGCCCACGCTGCGAGGGCGCACTGGCGGCGGCGCGATGAGCGGCGCGACGGACGAGAGGGGTCCGGGCCAGGATCGCGCGCGCCTGCACAGGTTCGAGGTCGGCCTGACGGCGGCCATCGTGATCGTCGACCAGATCACGAAAGCGTTGGTGCGAGCGAACATCCCGCTGCACGACAGCGTACCCGTGATCCCGGGCTTTCTGAACCTCGCCCACGTGCGCAACTCAGGCGCCGCCTTCGGGTTCCTGAACGCGGTGGACTTCCCGTACAAGTCGGCCGTCGTGGCGCTGGTGGCGGCCTCGGCGCTCATGGGCATCGCGTTCTACGCGGCGCGCGTCTCGTCGCAGGATCGCGCCGCCCGCCTCGGGCTCGCCATGATCGTCGGCGGCGCGCTGGGCAACCTCATTGATCGCCTGGCTCTGGGCTCCGTGGTCGACTTCGTCGATGTCGTCTTCGGCAGCTGGCACTTCTGGGCCTTCAACGTCGCCGACTCGGCCATCACGCTGGGCGTGGCGGCGATGATGATCGACATGATTGGACTGGGCAGGCATGTTTCCACGACTTCTTGAGCTCGGCCCCCTGACGGTCTACAGCTACGGCGTGCTGCTCGCCGCCGCCTATCTCATGGCGCTGTACTTCGCCGTCCGCCGTGCCCGGCGCTTCGGCCTGGACGGCGACCGCGTGCTCGACCTGGGCATCTACCTCATCATCTCGGCCCTGGTTGGCGCCAAACTCCTGCTGCTCATCGTCGATTTCGATTTCTTCCGGCGGAACCCGGAGGAGTTGTGGACGCTGGCGCGGTCGGGCGGCGTGTTCTACGGCGGGCTGGTCGTCGCCTTCGCGGTGGGCCTGTGGTACATGCGCAAACACCGGCTCCCGGTCTGGCAGACGGCGGACGCGATCGCCCCTGGCATCGCGCTGGGCCACGTCATCGGCCGCTTCGGGTGCCTGCTGGCGGGCTGCTGCTACGGCAAACCCACGAGTGCCGCCTGGGGCATCACCTTCACCGACCCTTTTGCCGCCAGCAACGTCGGCACGCCCCTGCACGTGGCGCTGCACCCGACACAGATGTACGAGGCGGGCACGGAGCTCGTGATCCTCGCCTTCCTGCTCGCCACCGAGAAGCTCTGGCGGAAACACAGCGGATGGACGTTCTGGGTCTACATCCTTCTCTACGGGATCTCGCGATTCGTGATCGAGCTGTTCCGCGGCGACCCGCGCGGCATGATGATGGGGTATTCGACCTCGCAGGTGATTTCGATGGGGCTCGTGCCGCTGTCCCTTGTGATGCTGTACGTGCTGTCGCGGCGGAAGCCGGACGCCCCGGTCGAGGCGAAGGCCGCGCCCGGACCGAAGCGGAAGCGCGGGCGCTGACGGCGGGGTCTGGACTGCGATGCAGCATGTCGAACTGCCGGTCGGCCCCGAGGAGGCGGGTGCGCGCCTCGACCACTTCGTCGTGGCGCACATGGCCGGGCCGTCCCGATCGCAGATCCAGAAGCTGATCAAGGACGGCCTCGTGAAGGTCGGCGGGCACGACACGAAGGCCAATTACGCCGTTCGCGCCGGCGACATCGTGGCGGTCGACGTTCCGGATCCCGCGCCCGCCACGCCGCAGCCCGAGGCCCTGCCCATCGACGTCCTCTTCGAGGACGCCGACATCATCGTCGTCAACAAGCCTGCCGGGATGGTGGTGCATCCCGCGCCGGGGCATGCAGGCGGAACCCTGGTGAACGCCCTGCTCCACCACGTGGACGACCTGAGCGGCGTCGGCGGCGAACTGCGGCCGGGCATCGTGCACCGGCTGGACCGGGGCACATCCGGCGTCATGGTCGTGGCGAAACACGACGCGGCACACCGCGAGATGGCCAGGCAGTTCCACGACCGAGAAGTGGAGAAGGAATACGCGGCTCTGGTGTGGGGCCTGGTGCACCAGGGCCGGCGCATGGACGCGGCGATCGGGCGCGACCCGCACGACCGGCTGAAGATGTCGAACCGCGCGAGGTACGCCAGGTCGGCCGCGACGCGCGTGACGCACTCCCAGTTCCTCAACGGCGTGTCCTACCTCCACGTCGCGATCTCCACCGGCCGCACGCACCAAATCCGGGTCCACCTGAGCGGCATCGGCCACCCCATCGTCGGCGACACGGTGTACGGCGGCGTGCGCCGGCAGATGCCCGCTGGCCTGCGCGCGGTGCTCCGCCTCGAACGCCCGTTCCTGCACGCGATGCGGCTGGCGTTCGTGCATCCGGCCGAGCCCGGCCGCCGCCTCGAATTCACCGCGCCGCTGCCGGACGACCTGCAGGGAGTGCTCGACGAACTCGTGGCTCGCGCCGCAGAAGCCGCCGACGCATAGGCGTCTCCCCGTCAGTCCATGGGACCGTCTGTTGCGCGAGGGCGGTACTGCAGTCAGGGCCCAAAGCGCATCGCCTTGACCTGCCTCATTCGTTTCGATCCTGACCGTTGAAGATCCCTGGATGGACGGGCGCCCATCACCTCGCGGCGGACAGTGCGGCCGAGAGCCGCTGACGAAGCAGCGCCCGGCGCGCGTCGGTGACAAACGCCGCGTCGACACCGTTCCCGGTCAGTTGGACGAGGTCCTTGGTCCCCAGGCCGAGCGGACCCGCCACGGCGTCGAAGGTCTCGCCGACGGTGAAGGGCCCGAACATGAGGGGATCATCGGTCGCCAGCGTGGCCATGAGCCCCTCATCGAGGAACAACCTCAGCGGGTGGCGCTCGACCGGCACGAATCCCATGCACGCATTGGACACGGGGCAGCACTCGACGGCGATCCCGCGTTCGCGGAGCAGATCGCGCGCCGGCCGCGACGCGGCGAGCGAGGTGCCATGCCCGATTCGCCTGGCGCCGAGCCGTTCAACCGCCTCAACGATCAGATCCGGGGGGGCCTCCGCGAAGCCGGGCGCTCGTCCCTGCTCCCCCGCGTGCACCGTCAGCGGTACGCCCGCTTCGCGCGCTGGCCGAAGAGCCTCCTCGAACAGGCGCGGCGGATACGGCACTTCAGGGAAGCCGGCGATGTCGAGGCCGACAGGCCGGTCGGGACGGTGCAGCCGGGCGGCCAGCGCTGCGACAACGCCCGCCTGCCGCAGTTCCGCGGGCGCGTCGGGCCCGCCCAGCCCTTTCTGCCGGCTGAAGGCGAGCACGAACGTGCCGCTCACGCCGCGCTCGGACCATGCGCGATCGACGCCGCGGACGAGCGCGGCCGCGATCTCGCCGACGTCCGCCGCCACCATTTCGCGATAGGTGAACGGCGATCCGCGCAGCTCGGTATGGAGGCTGCCGGCTGCCGCGCAATCGATCAGCTGATCGACGACAGCCTCTTCGAGGTCTTCGACTGACCGCAACACCGACAGCGGGAGTCCGAACGAGTCCGCAAAACGAGTGAACCCGTCCTTCTCCCCGAAGCCAGCGGCCAAGCTGCGATAGTAGCGGCGGATGGCATCGGGATCCTGCGGATCTATACCGGACACGACCTGCCCTGATCGCGTGCGGGCCTCGGTGATGCCGTGGCGCGCAGCCAGCCGCGCGAGCAGTTCCGGCCGGATCCCCGCTTCGAAGTGACGGTGGAGTTCGACCGTCGGCAGGCTCGGACCGGTTGCGCCGTCGTTCGGCTTCATCGTCGTGCGGTCAGCGCCCGGCCGGCGCCTTCCGGAGCGGCGTCTCGTTCCACAGCCGCGTCATCAGCAGCGCGCCGATGACGGAGAACGGCAGGATCATCCACGTCCAAGCGCCCCAGCCGTACTTATCGAGGGCGCCGCCCAACGCAAATCCGGTCAGCCCCGACGCAAGGTACTGGACGCCGTCGCAGATGCCTGTCACGGTTGCCGCGGCCTTGGTGCCGCCGAAGTCCATGGCTGAGGTCGCCGACAGCATGCCGTGCACGCCGAAGATCCACATGCACGTAAACGGGACCAGCAGCGCGGCAAACACGGGCGACGTCACCTGCCCGAGTATGATGAGCGCGACGATCTGGCCGATGTAGAACAGGAACGCCACCGGCGGCCGGCGGGATCCGAACACGTGATCCGACAGGTAGCCACACAGCAGCCCGCCCAGAATCCCGCCGACCGTGATCCCCGTCGAGGCGACAGTGAACAGCGTCACGCCTGCGGCGATGTGATGGACCTCCTTGAGGAACGGCACGTACCAGAGCAGCACGCCCTGACGCACGAAACCCGTGCAGAACTCCGCGACGATGATGGTCAGGATGACGCGGTTCGTGAAGACGCGCCGCACGAGGTACCCGAAATCCACCGGCGTGTCGCGGTCCGCGTCCTTCGATGTCGCATCGCCGGTGTCGAGGTTGGCAAATCCCGCCTGCGACGGCAGGTCCTTCACCATGACGTAGTCGACGACGAGCATGATCGCGAGCAGGAACGACGGGATCAGGAACACCCAGTACCAGGGCAGCCACGCCAGGATCCAGCCTCCGACCGTCAATGCCAGGAAGTACCCTGACGAGATCATCATCCCGAACACGCCGCCGAACATGCCCCGTTCCTTGACGTGGAACCACGGGGCGTTGACCTTGACGACGGACAGCGCGCCGAAGGACTGGAAGTATTGATTGACCGCGTAGAGGAGCGACATCCCGACGACGATCTTGGTCTGCCATCCGCTCAGGAACAGCAGCCCGATGATCAGGTTGAGCACGCTGGCGCCGGCGGCGCCGATGAGGATCGCCTTCTTGCCGCCGATGCGGTCGGCGAGCGGCCCGTTGAAGGCCACCGACAGGGCGTACGTCCAGAATCCGGCCGTCGCGATCATCCCGAAGTCGGCCTTCGACAGATGGAAGTTCTCCATCATCGTGGACGATGAGACGTTCAGGTTGTAACGGCCCATGTAGTACGTGGCGTACGTCAGCCCCAGCGGGAACCAGTTGAGGAAGCGGCGGCGCCGGTACTCCGGGGAGTGGTTCATCGGGTTGCGCATGGGTGAGTCACCTCGTGCGGAGCAGTTCCAGGAGCCGTCCGAGCGCCCGGGCATAGCGGTCGCGCAGCACGACCGGGTCCGTGGACTCGGGCTCGTTGTTCATCGAGACGAACGGGACCTTCACGCCGCGGAGCTGCAGCCAGCCGTCCGGGGCGCCGCCCGTGACGTGGTCCCAGTCGTTGTCGCGGAAGAACCCCAGCATGTCGCGATCAGGCACCTTGTGGAAGAGAATCGTCTCCTCCTGCCCGGGCTTGTAGCGGGAGTTGTTCCTGCGGAACGACTCCTCGAATGACACCTTGATGTACAGGATGGCGGCACGCGCGAGAATGTCCGGGTGGAAACGGTCGAGGCTGTCTTTGAACCCGTCATCCACGCCGCGGGCGAACTCGATGAGCAGCGTGCCGGCGGCATAGAAGCCCGGGTTCGCCAGGTACCTCCGCGCGATAGCCTCGTTGAACTGATCGACGAGACCGCCGCGGAACTTCGGCTTCGTGATGTTGTAGCCCTCCGGCGTCCGTTCAGACACCAGCCGAGACTCGCCGCGCGCCTCGCGTGCGTCATCGTCTACGCAGGCGTTCCACAGCCACGGAAAATCGTCCACTTCCTCGAATCGTCCGATGCCGAAGGACGCCGCGCGCTCCTCGGCCGGAAGCTTCTTCATGAAGTCGATGAACTCGCTCTTGCCGCCGGCCGGCCGGCCGAGGACGAAGAGGTGCTCGAAGATCGGCCATCGCGGGGCGCTCATCGCGGGGCGCTCCGCAGCGCCCACAGCCTGTCGAGAGCCGTGCTGTATCGTTCTTCGAGCACGGCCGGGTCCGTCGACTCCGGCTCGTTATTCATCGAGACGAAGGGCACGGCCACCCCCTTGACGTCGATCCAGCCCGAGGGCTGGCCATCGGTGAGCGCTTCCCAGTCGTTGACGTCGTAGAAGTAGTCGTACGTCTCGCGCGGGACCATGTGCGCCAGGATGGAGTGCTTCAGCTTGTCCTGATAGCGGGCGACGTTCCGCCGCCACGACTCTTCCCGCGATACGTGGATGTAGAAGACAGCTGCGGGCGCGAGAATCGCCGGATCGAGCATGCCCAGCGCGCGACCGAAGCCGTTGCTGCCGCCGCGAGAAAACTCGATGAGCAGCGTCGAGTCGAGATAGAAGTCATCGCGCGGCAGATAGCGCTGGCCGATGACGTCGTTGAACTTGTGCATGCACCAGTCGAACAGCGTGGCGCCTTTCGGCGCCATGCCGGGATTGCCCGGCATGTATTCATGGGTGTAGAGGCGGTCGTAGCCCGCCTTCTCCCAGATGGCGTCGTCCTGGAACTTCTCCCAGAGCCACGGGAAGTCGTCGACTTCCTCGAACCGGCCGATGTGAAGCCGCCGCCGGCGCATGTCGTCGGGCGAGTGTTTGAGGAAGTCGATGAACTCGGACTTGCCGCACGCCGGGCGTCCGAGCACGAGAAGGTGCCGGAAGATGTCGCTCATGGGTGTGCCCGCTGGATCTCTGCGCGTCACGGCCGGAATCGGCCGCAACGGCAGAGGAAGCCTACCACGAGCAGGGGCGGAGTTCGAACCCGATGGGGCCGCTCAAGCGCCCGAGCCCCGACGAATTCCCGGTCGAGATCGCCGTACTCGCGCACGGCCGCACGTCTGCGGCGTCGTGAGCGTGGGCCCGGCCGGCAGTCGCCGCGGTCGTGCTATCCTGCCTGGACGATCATCCGTGTGATGACGCATGCGATTCTGGACAGGCGCGCGGCGCGCCGACACGCGGCGGTCCGGAGCGCAGGCGTCGCGTGGAGCGCCCGATGAGTGAGCCCGGAGGCACGCGCCTCTCCTCGACCCAGTCGTTCAAAGGCCGGATCTTCTCCGTCACAGTCGATCGCGTGACAGTGCCGAACGGCCGGACCGTCACACTCGACATTGTCCGGCACCCGGGATCGGTAGTGCTGCTCCCCATGCAAGACGACAGGCACGTCGTGCTGATCCGGCAGTACCGCTACGCGCTGGATCGTTGGATCTGGGAACTGCCGGCCGGCAGCCTCGAGGCCGGCGAGGACCCGGCAGCCGCCGCGGCGCGCGAATGCGAGGAGGAAATCGGCCTCGTCCCTGGCCGCGTCGAGTTCGCAGGCGCGTGGTATCCCACCCCGGGGTTCTGCACCGAGACGATGAACTACTACCGCCTCGGCGATCTGCGCCCGCCCGGTCCCGACGACCCCCAGGCCCACAGGGATGAAGACGAGGACATCCGCGTGCAGGTGTTCCCGCTCGAGGAGGCCCGCGAGATGGTCCGCCGCGGGGAGATCATCGACCTCAAGACCGCCTGGGGATTGACCCTCGTCTAGTCTCGCTCACGGTCAGGAGCCGGGGGCTGTTTCGCCCGATATTCGCGCCCATGTGCGGGTTCTCCGCCTCCCGACGCTATTCGGGCGTATCATGGAGGGGTACTTCCTCTCCATTTCCCCCCAGAGTGGTGAGTGTGCCGGCATGCGGTCTGCACGCCGCCGGCAGGTCTGTTTCTTCAGCGAGGTCCGAGTCCGATGCAACATCCCCCACTCCGGCACCCCCGGGGCACGAACGCGCGTGTCCTGCTCTCCTCCGTCTTCGGCCCGTACGCCCAGGACGACGAGTTCGGCAGCCGATCGATCAACCCGATGGAGCTGTACCACAACCAGGTGACGCGGGAGCAGGGGCCGTTCTCGCTCCGCATGTTCCACCGGTCGTGGGGCATCATCTTCATCCAGCACAACATCTCGGCGCCCTGCGCAGTGCTCGACTTCCCCACCCGAGAACGGTTCATCGCGGAACTGACGGCGCACGACTATGACATCGTGGGCATCTCCAGCATCATCGTGAACGTCGGAAAGGTTCGGGAGATGTGCAAACTCGTTCGCCAGCACTCGCCCGCGTCGACGATCGTCGTCGGGGGCCACGTGGCGGCGATCCCCGGGATCGAACACCTGATCGACGCGGACCATGTGGTGAAGGGCGAAGGCGTGTCGTGGTTCCGCGAGTTCCTGGGCGAACCGGCGGAGGCGCCCATCCAGCATCCGGTGATTCCGTCGTCATTCGGGTTCAGGCTGATGGGGCTGCGAGGACCGAAGGGTGGCGGCGCGCCGGCGGCGACGATCATCCCGTCGGTGGGGTGTCCGATGGGCTGCAACTTCTGCACGACCTCGGCGTTCTTCGGCGGCAAGGGCAAGGTCGTCAACTTCTTCGAGAAGGGGGCCGAGATCTTCCAGGCGATGTGCAACGCCGAAGCGAGCCTGGGCGTGAAGACCTTCTTCGTCATGGACGAGAACTTCCTGCTCTACAGGGACCGGGCGATGGAGTTGCTCGAGCAGATGAAGGCGCGGGGCAAGGCGTGGTCGTTGTACGTGTTCTCCTCGGCGAACGCCCTGTCGAAGTACACGATGCGCGAGCTCGTCGAACTCGGTGTGAGTTGGGTGTGGATGGGCCTCGAGGCGCCGCAGAGCGCGTACTCGAAGCTGAAGGGCGCCGATACGCTCGCGATGACACGCGAACTGCAGGCCCACGGCATCGGCGTTCTCGGATCGACGATCGTCGGCCTCGAACACCACACGCCGGAGAACATCGCGGGCGAGATTGAGCACGCCGTGTCGCACGACACGGATTTTCACCAGTTCATGCTGTACACGCCCGTGCCGGGAACGCCCCTGTACAGCGAGATGTCCGACCAGGGCCGGTTGCTGCCGGATGTGGACCTGGCCGACATCCACGGGCAGGATCACTTCAATTTCGAGCACGCGGCCATCGCGCGGGAGCAGTCGAAGACACTGCTCGACTGGGCGTTCCGCCGCGACTTCGAGCGCAACGGGCCCAGCCTCTACCGCCTGGCGCGCACCCGGCTGGAAGGCTGGCGCCGGTATCACAACGACCCCGACCCACGCGTGCGATCGCGCGCACGTCAGGAGGGACGCGAACTGAAGGGCGGCTACGGCGCGGCGCTGTTTGCGATGGAGAAGTACCTGCGGAAGTCCAACCAGGACGTCAGCGACAAGATCCGTGAACTCCGCAAGGAGATGGAGCGCGAACTGGGAAGCCTGACGCGCTGGGTGGATTACGTGGCGGGGCCCGTACTGCTCTGGGCGGCCCGCCGCGACGCACGCAAGTTCCCCCGCGGGCGCCGGTTGGAGCCCGTCACGTTCCTGGAACGCCGCAACTGGCCGGACCTCGCGTAGTCCGCGCGGAGGCCGGGGTTTCGAGCCTCCTGCCGTCAGCCCCCGGAGAAAAGGGGCCTGGCCCCTTTTCCGGGGGCTGCGGAGAGCATCCGGACGTGCAGCGACGCATTTGCCGTCACGCACTGAGCCGCAGCGCTTCTTCGATCGTCGCGATGTGGAGGGCTGCGGTGTCTTCGACGCGCCGGGCGTAGCCTCCCGCAAGGACGATGGCCACGGGAATCCGTGCGTCGCGTGCAGTGGACAGCACCAGGGAGTCCCGCCTGCGAAGACCTTCCGGTGTGAGATTCAACCCGCCCAGTTGATCGCCCACAAAAGGATCGGCCCCGGCCACGTAGAACAGGAAGTCGGGCCTGCTCGCGACCACCGCGGGCAGCGCGCGCTCGAGCGCGCGGAGGTACTCGCGGTCGTCCGCGCCGTCCGGAAGGCCGACATCGAGCGACCCGCGAGGCTTGGTCTGCGGATAGTTGTGCTCCTGGTGGATAGAGAACGTGAACACCGACGCGTCGCCTTCGAAGATGAACGCGGTGCCGTTGCCCTGGTGGACGTCGACATCGACCACCGCCGCACGCGCGATGACGCACTCGCGCTGGAGCACACGGATGGCCACGGCCACGTCGTTGTAGAGGCAGAAGCCCTCGCCATGGGACGGGAACGCGTGGTGGAAGCCACCGCCGAGGTTGGCGGCGGCGGCGAGGGGGGGCGGCTGCCGGTGAGACGGGGCCGGGATCTGCTGCCGCAGACGCGCGCCCTCCGCAACCGCGAGGCGCGCGGCCAGCACGGTGCCGCCCGCCATCAGGCGAAACCCCTCCACCACCTCGAGCGACCACGGCAGCTCGAGCTGGGCCAGCTCCGACGCGCGGAATCCCCCGGTTCGGGTCTTGGCGAGATACTCGGGCGAGTGCACGAGGGCGAGGTCGTCCCACTCCGCGGCCACGGGCTCGAGACAGTCGGCAGGCGACACAAGACGACGCGCCAGGAGGCCGTCGCGGACCAGCGCGTACTTCCCCACGTGGAACACGTGCGCGCCAATGTCGATCTGATACCCGTCCGAGTAGACGATGTTCAAGGCCAGTCGTATCGGTGCACGGGACCAGGCGCTCAGCGCCGGTCAGTCACTCTCCGGCACGACAGGTACACGGCACGCTAGCCTGGTACGCCGACGGTTTCAGCCGGCAGGGCGGCATGTCCGTCGGGCCCGTCGGGCGGCGAGGACGGGGCCGGCAGCAACGCGAGCGCCAGAACCTCGTCGATGGTCGTGACGAAGTGGATGGTCATGTCGCGGCGCAGGTCCTCGCTGATGTCCTCGTTGATGTTCTTCTCGTTCTGCCAGGGAAGCGCGACGTGCCGGATCCCCACCCGCCGGGCAGCCAGCACCTTCTCCTTGATGCCGCCCACCGGAAGCACGCGCCCGCTCAGCGTGATCTCGCCGGTGATGGCCATGTCGCCTCGCACGGGCCGCCCGGTGATCTCGGAGGCGATGGCCGTCACCATGGCCACGCCGGCCGACGGGCCGTCCTTGGGAATCGCCCCGGACGGCACGTGCAGGTGGATCTCGGCGTCGCGGAAGAAGTCGCCCGTCACCCCGTACCGGTCGGCGTTCGCGCGAAGCCACGACAGCGCGGCGCGCGCGGACTCCTTCATCACGTCACCCAGGTGCCCGGTCAGCGTCAGCAGGCCTCCGCCCGGCATCCGCGAGGCTTCGATGAAGAGCACTTCCCCGCCCGCCGGCGTCCACGCCAGGCCAATCGACACGCCCGGCTTCTTCGTCCGCTCCTCCACTTCCTCGTCCAGGAACTTCGGAGCGCCGAGCAGCTCCATCACCACTCCGGGCGTGACCGTGACCGGCTGCTCCTGGCCCTCGGCCCTCATACGGGCGACCTTCCGGCACAGCGCCGCGATCTCCCGCTCGAGATTCCGCACGCCGGCCTCCCGGGTGTAGCCACGGATGACCGCCCGCAGGGCGTCGTCGGTGAAGGTGATGAACTCCGACGTCAGACCGTGGTTCTGCACCTGCTTGGACACGAGGTGCTCGACGGCGATCTTGAGCTTCTCCTCCTCGGTATAGCCCGGCAGCTCGAGCACCTCCATCCGGTCGCGCAGCGCCGGCGGGACCGGGTCGAGGACGTTGGCCGTCGTGATGAAGAGGACCTCGGACAAATCGAAAGGGACGTCCAGGTAGTGGTCCCGGAAGGTGTTGTTCTGTTCCGGATCGAGCACCTCGAGGAGCGCCGAGGCCGGGTCACCCCGGAAATCGGAGCCGAGCTTGTCGATCTCGTCGAGAATGAAGACCGGGTTCTTGGACTCCGCCCGGCGCAGGCCCTGGATGACCTGGCCCGGCAACGCGCCGATGTAGGTGCGTCGATGGCCACGGATCTCGGCCTCGTCGCGCATCCCGCCGAGCGACACGCGGACGAACTTGCGGCCGAGGGACGTCGCGATCGATTTCGCCAGGGACGTCTTGCCCACGCCCGGCGGCCCCACGAAGCACAGGATGGGACCCTTCATGGAAGGATTCAGCTTGCGCACCGCCAGGTACTCGAGGATCCGATCCTTGGCCTTCTCGAGATCGGAGTGATCGGCGTCGAGAATCGACTTCGTGCGCACGAGGTCGATCACCTCGTCTGTACGGCGCGACCACGGCAACGCAACCAGCCAGTCGATGTAGGTCCTGGCTACCGTGTACTCGGCCGCGGCAGCCGGCATCTTCGCCAGGCGATCCAGCTCGCGAATCGCCTCCTTCTTGACCGGATCGGGCATGCCCGCCGCCTCGATCTTGTCGCGCAGCTCTTCGATCTCCTTGGCCTGGTCGTCGCCCTCGCCCAGTTCGCGCTGGATGGCTTTCAACTGTTCGCGCAGGAAGTAGTCGCGCTGGTTCTTGCCGACTTCCGACTGCACCTGCGACTGGATCTTCGAACCCAGCTCGAGCACCTCGAGTTCCTTGATCAGGATGCGGTTGAGGTTGGCCATCCGCTCCCGCAGGTTCAGGGTCTCGAGCATCTCCTGCTTCAGCGCCGTCGTGATCGTGCTGAGGCTCGACGCGATGAAGTCCGTCAGCCGGCCCGGTTCCGTGATGCTGAGCGCCAGGGTCTGAAGATCGTCGGACAGCAGCGGAGAGAGGGACACGACCTGCTGGAAGTTGGATTTGATGTTCCGCAGCATCGCGTCGATCTCGAGCCGGTCATCGTCGAGCGTGGCCTCCTCGGCCCGCCGGACGCGCCCGCGCAGGTACGGCCTGGTCGACACCACCTCGTCAAGATGCACCCTCGCGAGCCCCTGCACGATCAGCCGGAGGCTGCCGTCGGGCAGCTTGAACATCTTGTGGATGTGGGTGGCGGTGCCGACGGTGTACAGGTCGGCCTGCTGCGGGTCTTCGAGCGCGGCATCGCGCTGCGTGCAGACCGCGATGAGCTTCCCACCGGCAATCGCCTCATCGATGAGGCGCACGGAGCTCTCGCGCGCCACCGCCAGCGGCATGAAGGAGTTCGGGAAGAGCACCGTATCCCGCAGTGGCAGGACTGGCAGCTCGGGCGGGATCACGAGCGCCTTCTCTATGCTGGCCAGGTCCTCGAACGCGGGCTTGTCAGGTAGATCGCTCATCGGCAACCCTCATCTGGGCGGCAAGGAGGGCGGATGACCGCTTCCGGCTGCAACGAGAATACGAGGGGGCGGGTCCCCCCGGCCATCGACGGCCGGGGACCCGCGTGAAGGATGCCGCAGCTAGCCGGAGATGTCAAAGAAGAGCGAGGACGACCGCTGAGACTGCAGGCGCTCCCGCCGGATGGCGTTCTCCCGGGCCTGCTCGCAGTCCTTGCAGCGAACCGCGAACGGCAGCGCGCGAAGCCGCTGCTGCGCGATGTCCTCGCCGCACTCGTAACAGTAGCCGTAGGCGCCCTCCTCGAGCCGGGACAACGCCTCGTTGATTCGGGTCAGCGTCTCGGCCTTCATCTGAATGAGCGCGAACTCGATGTCTTCCTGAATATCCGCTTCCGAGCTCTCGCCTTGATCGAAAACTTCGCTCATCTTCCCGTGGCCGCTTTCGGTGCGGACATCGCGAATCTTCTCGTGGACCTCGCTCATGATCTCACGCCTCCGGTCGTCGAGCATGCGCCTCAGTTCCGCGTAGCGCTCGCCCGCCATTCCCGCGACGTGCTTGCCATTGGTAGCCATGGTGTCTGACGCTCCTTTCGCGTCACCCCTGGGCGACGGGGGACTCACATTCAGTCTCCCGCTTTGCAAAGAATCTGCCATTCTATGGATCCGCTGTCGGCCTGTCAAGAGCCGTCCCGCACGAGCGGCACACGGTCATTCCTATCGCCCTTTAGGGCTTTAGACGCCGGATCTCGGCCGCCGGTTCGACCGGTTGCCGATTCGGGATCTCCCGGGAAGAGACAGCTCGTTGTGTCCTTGCACGTGGACGTGTGGCAATAACGCCACATCACCGTGGCGTAGCCGCCGGCAGGGCCGTTGACGAGGGGCGGAGCGACGTGCGACGCTGGAGCCATGCGTTGCCCACTCTGCGACACCCGGACCGCCCGGCGGGCCTGCCCGGCCGTCGGACGGGACATCTGCCCCGTTTGCTGCGGCACGAAGCGCCAGGTCGAAATCCGGTGTCCCGACACGTGCGCCTACCTGGCCGGCGCCCGGGTGCACCCGCCGGCCAGCATCCGGAGGCAGCGCGACCAGGACCTGTCGATGCTGACGCCCGGATTGGCAGGACTGTCCGAACCGAGGCAGCAACTGTTCTTGTTCTCGCTCACCTTGATTGACCGATTCAAGGGCGACGGCCTCGAGGCAGCCACCGACGGGGACGTGGCCTCGGCCGCTGGCGCCCTGGCCTCCACATTCGATACAGCGGCCCGGGGCGTGATCTACGAGCACCGGGCAGACTCGGTCCCCGCCCGGCGAATGGCGGAAGGCATCCGGGACGTCTTCGACCAGCTCGGCCGCGGGCGGCCGTCGGGGTTCGCGGCCGACGCGGCGGAGGTTCTGAGGCGGCTGGAGGAGCGTGTCCAGGCGGCCCGGCACCTGGCACCGGAGCATCCGAGGGCTTTCCTGGAACTGGCCGGGCGCGTGGCCCGGCGTCTTGGCGCACCGGAAGCGGGGGCTCTCCCGGCAGACGGCCAGGGCGCATCGCCGGCGGCGGGGTCATCCATCATCCTGCCGTAGGATATGCGGAACCTGATCGTGATATCATGGGAGTTTCCGTCCCGGGGAATCAGGCTGCACGAGCGGCGCCGGGGCGCCAGGTGAATGGTTATGGCAAAACGCTGTGAAGTCTGCGACAAGGGTCCGGTGGTGGGCCGCAAAGTGAGCCACGCCCATAACGTGTCGGCGCGCCGGTTCGAGCCGAACCTGCAGCGCGTGAGGGTGTCGGTCAACGGCGGGACGAAGCACATGCGGGTCTGCACCCGCTGCCTGCGTTCACAGAAGGTCGTCAAGGCCGCCTGAGGACTCACGTCATGCGCAACGCAATCACCACGAAAGACGCCCCGCAGGCGATTGGTCCTTACTCTCAGGCCATCCGGGCTGGCAACATGCTGTTCGTATCGGGCCAGGGCCACCTGGATCCGGAGACGGGCGCACTGGTGGCCGGCGACGTCGCCACCGCGACGCATCGCGTCATGGACAATATCGGCGCGATTCTAAGAGCGGCGGGTGCGTCGTTCGACCACGTGGTCCGCACGACGGTCTACCTGGCGGACATGGGCGATTTCGCGGCCATGAACGCGGTCTACGGCGAGTACTTCTCGACGCCGGCGCCTGCCCGGACAACGATCCAGGCCGCGCGTCTTCCGCGCGACATGCGCGTGGAAATCGACGTTATCGCGGTCCTGTAGACGGCCCCTGAGCGGCCTGAGACAGATCCAGGGGCACGGCCCTGGCCCGATCCACTGACAGCACGCCCGGGATCCCGCGCAGCGACTTCATCACCTTCTCCAGGTGTTTCATGTCGCTGATCTCGATCGTCACCCTGATCCACCCTCGCCGCTCCTCGTCGCTGCGCGCCTCGATGTCGAGGATGTTGGTATTCACGGCGGCGATCTTGGCGCTGACCGCAGCCAGCATGCCCTTGCGGTCTTCGGCTTCCACCGTCAGGCGTACGGTGTACTGCCCGGGCCTGGCGCCCTTGTTCCAGTCGACATCGATCCGTCGCTCGGGGTCGTAGAGCAAGTTGGTGACATTCGGACAGGACGCCGAGTGGACCGATACGCCCTTGCCTCGGGTGATGTAGCCGACGATCTTCTCCCCGTGGATCGGGTTGCAGCAGCGGGCCCGCACGACGAGCATGTCGTCGGCGCCGCTGACCTTGATGGAATCGCCGCCGCTCCCGAGGTCGATGACCCGCTTCACGGCCGTTGTCACGGCGGACTCCCGCTTCTCCTTCAGCTGATCGGGAGGTACGCACTTGGTCAGCACCTGCCGCGCGCCCACCCTGCCGTACCCGATTGCCGCCAGCAGGTCGGGGCCTTTCGGCACGCCCCACTCGGGGGCAATCGCATCGAGGGCCTGGCCTTCGAGCAGGGCCTTGACGTTCACGCTGAATCGCCGGGCGTCCTTCTCGAGGAGTTTCCGGCCCAACTCGATGGCGCGCTCCTTCTCCTCTGCGTGGAGGAACTGCTTGATATGGTTGCGGGCCCTGGTCGTGACCACGGAGTTGAGCCAGTCCCGGCTCGGCCGATGCTTGGCGTTCGTGACGATTTCGACAATATCCCCGTTCTTCAGGCGGGTCCGCAACGGCATCATCTTGCCGTTGATGCGCGCGCCCACGCACTGGTGCCCGACGTCGGTGTGAATCGAGTAGGCAAAATCGATCACCGTCGCATCGCGCGGCAGCGACTTGACCTGGCCCTTCGGCGTGAAGGTGTACACCTCCTCGGGGTACAGGTCGACCTTCAGGTTCTGGATGAACTCCTGCGGATCCCGGACCTCCTGCTGCCACTCCAGCGTCTGGCGCAGCCACTGGAAGTAGCGTTCGTCGTTGGCCGCCCCGACGCGCCCTTCCTTGTACTTCCAGTGAGACGCGATGCCCTCCTCCGCCTGCCGGTGCATCTCCTCCGTTCGGATCTGGACCTCAACCGCGATGCCCTTGGTGGTCATCACCGAGGTATGGAGGGACTGATACCCGTTCGGGCGAGGCGTGGCCAGGAAGTCCTTGATGCGCCCGGGAATCGGCGGCCACGTGTGGTGAATGATGCCGAGGGCCGCATAGCAGTCCTTGACGCTGTGGGTGATGATCCGGATCGCGAGGAAATCGTAGACCTGCTCCAGGTCGATTTTCTGCCGCCTCAGCTTCAGGTGGATGCTGTAGAGCCGCTTGCTGCGCCCGCTAATCTCGACCACCGGGATCGGGGCCTCCTTCAGCGTCGCCGCCATGGCGCGCTTCAGCTCCTCGAGCAGGCCCTCGGTGGCCTTCCGCCGGCGCTCCACGCGAGCCTTCAGGGCCTCGTAGGCCTCTGGCTCGAGGTACTGGAACGCCAGGTCCTCGAGCTCGTTTTTCAGGCGGCTCATCCCGAGGCGGTTGGCGATCGGCGCGTAGATATCGAGGGTCTCCTGTGCGGTCCGCTGCCGCCTCTCGTCGGACATGGCGGCGAGCGTCCGCATGTTGTGGAGCCGGTCGGCCAGCTTCACAAGGACGACGCGGATGTCGTCCACCATCGCCAGCAGCATCTTGCGGAAGTTCTCGGCCTGGCGCGCCTCGCTCGACGAGAACGGGATGGCGCCGATCTTCGTCACGCCCTCAACCAGGTGCGCGACCTCTGGCCCGAACAGTTCCCGGATCTTCTCGACCGTCGTGAGCGTATCCTCGACCACGTCGTGCAGCAGGCCCGCGATGATGGCCGCCGGGTCCAGCCGGAGATCGGTGAGGAAGTACGCCACTTCAAGCGGATGCACCAGGTAGGGCTGACCCGATCGCCGCACCTGTCCCTTGTGGGAGAGGGCGGAGAAGACGTACGCCCGCCGGAGCAGCTCGATGTCCGTATCCGGCATGTAGGCCTGCGCCTTGGCGACCAGATCCTCGAATCGAATCATGGCAGTCGGTGTCTAACCTCGTGGGACACTCGGGTCCCGGCTTCATCATAGGGAGCAGGCCACGGGTGGTCAAGGCGTCCGGGTTTCGGCGCGGTACGGTGCGGCACTGAGCGATGCAGGAACCCGACTTGCTTGACTCGCCCTTTTTCGGTTCACTATACTGGCCCGGCTTGGGAAGTTCCGCCCCTTCGGCGCGAGGGGGTCCCATCCTGTCGTCGGTCTACTTTCTTTGCGGTCTGTTCTGATTCCGTTGAGGCCTCTTCGGGCCGCTTGATGCCGCGCGTCGCGCGAAAGGTAAGGGGGACACAATGTTGAGGGGACTCTGGCGGGTCGCGTCGCTCGCGATCCTGTTGGCGCTGACCATATCACTGGCTGCCTGCAGCCAGTACGGGAAGCTCCAGGCCAAGAAGGCATTCAAGGAAGCGAACGCCCTGTACTCCCAGCAGGAGTACAAGAGGGCGACGGTGAAGTATGAAGAGGTCATCGCGGCCGACCCCGAGATGTCGGCGGCCTACTTCTACCTGGCCAACAGCTACGACAATCTGTACAAACCTTCCCGCAAGGGTGAAAAGGACAACGACGGGTACCTCACGAAGGCCATCGAGTACTACAAGATTGCCGGCGAGAAGGAGAAGGACAAGACGCTCCGGACGCGTTCCTTCCAGTTCCTCATCGCCGCCTACGGGCCGGACAAGATGAACGATCCGTCGCAGCAGGAGCCCATTGTCAACCGCATGATCCAGCTCGATCCGCAGGACGCCGACAACTACTTCGCCCTCGCCAAGATCCGCGAGGACGCCGGAGACTACGAGAAGGCCGCGGAGGTGCTCAACCAGGCGAAGCAGGCCCGCCCGAACGACCCGCAGGTCTACCTGCAGCTGGCCGGCTTCTACAACCGCCAGGAGGAGTTCGAGAAGACCATCGAGGCGCTGACTCAGCGCGCCGCGATCGAGCCCAACAATCCAGAGGCCTTCTACACGATTTCCACCTACTACTGGGACAAGGCGTACCGCGACTTCCGCCTGAAGGAACCGGAGAAGAAAGAATTCGTCATGAAGGGCATCGAGCAGGTCGACAAGGCGCTCCAGCTCAAGCCCGACTACATGGAAGCCCTGACCTACAAGAACCTCCTCCTCAGGCTCCAGGCCAACCTCGAGAAGGACGTGGCCAAGCAGTCCGCCTTGATCAAGGAAGCCGACAAGCTGCGCGACCAGGCGCTGGAATTGAAGAAGAAGCAGGTGGCGGGCATCAAGTAGATCGCTCGACAGAGCCATCTGGAGAAGCGCCAGAGGGCCGTGTCCCACGACAAGGGACATGGCCCTCTGCATGTACGGAGAAGGCCCGGAGAGGCACGCAGCGGGCCTGGCAGAGCCGCTCGGCCGTCGCCCCGTCGAGAGCGCACGCTCCCCAGCCCCGCGGGGCTTCGGCAGTGCCCGCCTCCGACTCCGATGCCTCCCGCGTCGCTCAGGGCAGGCCCTTCGACTCCGCTCCTTTCGACGTCGTTCCGTACGGGCCCTGCGCCGCTCCCTGCGACTCCTCTCAGGACGGGCACGCGGGGTCATGGCCCGGGAGAGTCATCCCGCCATCCAGGCTGGCTGTACAGAACGATGGCCGGCCGCCCCTGCGGGGCAACCGGCCATCGTGTCTTGCCTCGTGCGGCCCGAGCCGCGGGAACCGGCAGCTAGTTGCCGGCCTGGACGCCAGCCGCGGCGCGCATCCCGTCGGTGACAATGCCGACCTTC
>Ga0209668_10000307_pt1 | contig 20019 bp, 17 predicted proteins | sample FrelakmetPLP11PL_FD_187150 | JGI IMG/M metagenome (GOLD analysis project Ga0209668, IMG submission 187150) | Freshwater lake sediment microbial communities from the University of Notre Dame, USA, for methane emissions studies - PLP11 PL (SPAdes)... | ecosystem: Environmental > Aquatic >... | reverse complement strand
GGCGACCGAACCGCGCGCCGTGGCGACCGAACCGCGCGCCGTGGCGACCGAACCGCGCGCCGTGGCGACCGAACCGCGCGCCGTGGCGACCGAACCGCGGGGCGAAGCGACGGTGCCGCGGGGCGAAGCGACGGTGCCGCGGGGCGAAACGACGGTGCCGCGGGGCGAAGCGACGGTGCCGCGGGGCGAAGCGACGGTGCCGCGCGATGTGGTGACAGCGGCCTTGTTCGAGATCTTCGAGCTGCTCGGCGTGGTGGTCTTGACGACCGTCTTCGGGGTCAGCTTCTTCGACGACATGGCTGGATCTCCTCGGGGAGGGTTCATGCGAACCTGCCGGGCCCGTAGCGTTGCGGAGCCGGGATTCGTGATCTTAGCTAAGCAGCCGGCGTGCCATTCTTGTCCGGATGCCGGCGACGGGCGAAAACCCCAGAAAAACCTTCGAATCCTGCGCTCGGATGCTCGTGGGCCCGCCGGCCCGGGGCCAGATCCTCCCGGGGAATTCCGCAGCCCGTGGGGAAACCGGGCAAGGAACCCCCCCGGGGCCACCGGGGTCCGCGAATGCTACATCCAGAAGCCCATGCGCAACCAGCGCCAAATGCCCCGTCCCCAGCGGGCGAGCAGCGTATCGGGCGCCACATCGATGCGGGCCCGTCCGGTCATTCCGCTTCGCAGGGTGGGGCCCGGGTTCGCGACCCAGCCCATGGCCTTGAACACGGTCGGCCGCCCGCGTCCGGTGGGTTCACCCTGCCAGGAGACCTCGGTCACCCGGCCGCGGAACTGCCGGTCCGGGAATCCGAGGACTTTCAGGCGGAGCGACTCCCCGGGGTGGATCCTCGCGACGTCCGTCTCGCTGACCCCGATCTCGACCCGGAGCGTGTCCAGCGGGGAGACCTGGCAGAAGACCTCCCCGGGCTCGAGCCGCGTGCCGACCCGTTCCGCAAGGTCGGGCGTCAGGACCGTCCCAGTCTGGGGCGCCGTGAGCTGGGAGCGCGCGGCAGCGTTCTCCGCGGCGTTCAGGCGTGCCAGCGCGACTTCCCGATCGAGCTCGGCCTCGCGGCGCGCATAGGCGTCCACATCGACGCCAGCGGCGCCGCCGGCGCCAAGGGCGCGGTCAGCCTCGGCACGGAGAATGGCCACGCGGGCGTCGAGTCCTTCCGGTTCGAACGTGGCCAGGCGCTGGCCCGCGATGACGAACTGCCCCGATCGGGCATCGACTGCCCGGATGGTGCCGGCGATCGATGTCCGCACCGCGACTTCACTCCCCGGGAGGACCTGTCCATCCCCCCCGATGGCCGCCGGAAAGGGCACCGCGCCGACGAGGAGCGCGGCGAAGGCGAGGCCGAGGAGGATCGCCCGCCGACGTCCGGGAGCCATGCGCTCCCACCGGCGGCGGCGTTCGGCGAGCGGGGTGAGCGCGCCGACCATGGGCAACTGGCGGTAGAGCTCGGCGTTGCGGATGGCGACCGACAGCTGGCCGGTGAGCACACCCAGCGCCTCGCGATCGCTCTCCACCGAGAATGCATTGTCATCGAAGGACTCGAGCAGGAGTACGCCGACCGGTCCCTGGTCGTCACGCAGGCCGATCGCGTACAGCGCCCGCATCTCACCCTCGAAGTGCTCGAGCAGGACGTCGCGCCCTTCATGCTCCGGATTCGCCTCGACCTCCGACCGACGGGCGATCAGGCTCTCCGGCTTGCGGTAGCCCAGCCACTCGAGCAGGCGCTCGATCCCCAGCTTCTCGCTCGTGTTCGCATCGACCCGCGCGTAGTCGTTGACCGCGCGGATGCGCAGCCGCCCGGATTCGAACAGCGCGATCACCGCGCGCTGGCGGGCGACGATCGCGCCCGAGAGGTTCACCGCGGTGATCAGGACGTGGTCGAGGTCGAGCGTCGAGGCCAGCTCCCGGCTGACACGCAGCAGCGCGTCGAGGTCCTCGAGCCGGTCCTGGTTCTGCTGGAACAGCAGCGCGCGGTCGATGGCGAGCGCGCCCTGGTCGCCCACGTGCTCGAGGAAGAGGCGGTCGCTCTCGTCGTAGCGCGCGCCTCCGGGCCGCGCCCCCAGGACGAGGATCGCGATGGTCCGCTGCTCGAGCATCAGCGGCACGAACAGGTCCATGTGGGGCGTCGCGTCGGCGCCGGTCTCGTCGGCGGTGAACGCCGCCTGCCATTCCTGGAACGCTTCGATCGCCTGGGCCTCGGTGACATCGATGGTCCGGGCCTCGTTCTCGGCCAGGTTGCACAGCGCAAGGTCGGGAAGGCTCGACGACAGCTGTTCCTGGGCCGATTCGTCGAGCCCGGTCGAGGCGACGATCTCGAACGCGCCCTCCCCGTGGGAGAGGAAGACGCAACCCGTGCGTGCCATCACCGCGCGGGCCGCGACGTCGAGCACGGCGATCGAGGCCGACGTGATGTCGTGCGTCTCGACGAGGCTGGTGGCCGCCTCGCTCATCGCGAGCACGCGGCTCGTGATCTCGGACAGCTGCCCGTAGGACTGGTCGAGCAGTTCCTGCAATTGGTCGCGCTCGGCCTCGAGGCGTGCGATCTGCGATCGAAGTTCGTCGGTCATAGCCAGAAGTCCGCGCGCACGACGCGAGCATAGAATCGTCCGGCGCGCTGCAGGAGGTTGAGGGATGACGCCTCGACACGGGCGATGCCGCTCATGCCGGGGCGCAGTTCGCCGCCTGGGTTCGCGATGCGGCCGCGCGCCACGAAGCTCCCGACGGCGCGTTCGGTGTCCACCAGCTCGGCCGTCGGCAGCGCCAGCACCGCGTGGCCGCGCGGGGACCAGTCCACGTCGGTGATCCGGAACCGGACGGAGTGACCCGGCGCGGCGCGCAATCGCAGGTCGACGGGGCGGTCGATCCCGACATCGACGATCTCCCGTTCGCCGGCCACCAGGAGCACGTCGAGCGAATCGGTGCCGCCCACCTCGAGGATGGGCTCCCCCGCGGCGACGCTGCGGCCGATCCACGCGCGCGGACGGGGAGTGAGCACCAGGCCCCTTGCGGGCGAGACCACCCAGCCGCGCGCTTCCGCCCCGCCGGCTGCAGCGGCGCGCGCCCGCACGACCGAAAGCTCCGTGAGGGCCGCGGCGGGGGCGCCGCCGGGCGAGGGGCCGCGCAGGGCGCGGCGAAGTTCCACGTCCCCGCGCACCGCCTCGGCGCGACCGGCTGCGGCGTCGCCGCCGGCGCCGGTCGCTCGCACCACGGCGACGACCGTGCCTGCGCCGACGCGGGCGCCTGCGTCGACCAGCACGTCCTCGACCCGGCCGTCGTACGGCGCCACCACCATCCGTCGATCCGTCGCCGCGAGGATCGACTCGACCTTCACCCGGTGCGGCAACGGTACCAGCAGCGCCCCGATCACGAGGACGGCCGCGCCCATGACGGCGGCCACGTGACGGTGGGCGAAACCGCCCTTCTCGAGCGCGAGATAGCGCGCGCCGCTGCCGAGCTTCCTCCATGCCCCGCGCGTCGTGTAGAAGAACAGGAGCGCGAACAGGGCGAAGCCGACCTCGCGGAAGTTGCCGACGAGGATGCCGCGGATGAACAGGAGCGCAACGACCGAGTAGAACGCCGAGTACGTCATGGCGAGCGTTCCGTACCCGATGAACGCGCGGCGCTCGTGCCGGGTCAGGCGCTCGAGCTCGACGGGCAGCCGCAGGACGTGGCGGCGGAACAGGTCGCCGATGTACTTGAACGATCGCTCGCGCAAGTCGGGGATGTCGAGCCAGCTCATGAGCACGTAGTAGCCGTCGAGCTTGATCAGCGGGTTGTAGTTGAAGATCAGGCCCGTCGTCCCGGAGAACAGCATGACGCGGAACGCGAGATCGTGGAGCAGCAGATCGGCAGGAGTGGCGACCCATACGAACGTCGCGGTCGTGAAGCACAGGATCTCGACGTAACCCCCCGCGAGGGCCACCGCCGCCCGTTGCCAGCGGCTGTCGAAGAAGTAGATGTCCGAGACGTCACAGAACATTCCCGGCATCAGGTACATGAGCATGAAGCCGATGCGGCGCGGCTTGCCGCCGAAGTGTTTGCAGGCCAGGCCGTGCCCGAACTCGTGCGCGATCACGATTGCGAACAGGATGACCCAGAGCACGAGCAGGCCCATCCAGTTCGAGTTCTGCAGCGTGAACATGGTCGCGACCCCGACGGTGAGCGCATCCCTCCGGTCCCACAGCAGGCCGCATGCGGTGAAGAACGCGAACACTGCGCCGACGATGAACCAGGGCTTGAACACGACGCGCGCCACCGGGTAAACGAGTTCGAACGCGACTGTCGGGTCGAGCACGCCGAACTGGATGTTGAAGATGTTCTTGAACGACTCGGGCGCGAACTTGCGACGCGCCTCGCGGGCGCGGGCGCGCTGCATCTCGTTCATGCGGAACGTCTCTTCGAGGAAGCCGCCGCGCCGCAGCTCGTCCACCCGCTCGTCGACCCACTCGAGCGGGAAGTCGTACTGGGGGTACTGCGCCTCGAGGGCGGCCGCGACCGCGGTGGCTCCTCGTTCCCCGTCGAGGAGTTCGCACAGTTCGTGGGTCAGCTGGTCGTGCCGGAAGTAGCTGTTGCGCAGCGGGTCGTGGATCGTCCACGCCACCTCGCCCGATTCGAGGATGCGGCGCACGACGAGATCGCGCCGGAAGCGCGGGTAGGAACGTTCCGCGGCCATGGTCGAGGGGACCTAGCGAGCCGCGTCGGCGAGGCGCGCGGTGACCCGGCTGCCCTCGGCGGGCACCGGCGTGCTGCCGGTCGCCACGAGGTCTCCAGGGACGAGCCCGGCCAGGATCTCGTATCCGTCCGGGCGGCTGGCTCCCAGCTCGATGGCGACGCGGTGCGCCTGTCCGCCTTCCACGCGCACGACGTAGAGCCGGTCATCCGCCCGCTCGACGTGCGCCCCGCGGGGAAGGATCGCTCCGGTCGAGACCACCGGGTCCCCGGTCCCGCGCGCGCCAGCCGAGACGAACTCGACGCGGGCGCTCGTGCCCGCGAGTCCGGGCGCCTTCGACGTGGCCTGGAGCTCGACGCGGAATCGCGATGTGGCCGGATCGACGATCGGGCTTACCCGCTGCACACGGCCCGGCAGGGGCTCCGCCGCCGCCTCGGCCGGGTGGAGCATCACTTCGTCCCCGACCTTGATGCGGCCCTGGAGAGCGGCCGGCAGGTACAGCTCGGCCCGGAGGAGCGATGGCTCGGTCACGCGAAACAGAACATCCTGAGCCTTGACCGGACGGTGCACCACGGCGCGCACCTGCCACACGACGCCGGCCACCGGGGCGCGCAGCGTGCGGCGCTCGAGCGCGAGCTTCGCCAGCTCCAGATCGGCCCGCGTGGCCCGCGCCTTGGCCCGGGCCGCATCGAGGGACTGGCGAGAGATCCACTGGCCCTCGGCTCCCTTCTCGGCTCGCTCGAGCTCGGCCTGCGCCTGCGCGGCGAGCGCGCCCACGTAGTCGACTTCGAGGCTCTGTTCCTCGGCGTCCAGCCGGGCGAGGGGCTGGCCGGCGGCGACCCGCTGGCCCTCCTGCGCGAGCACGGCATGGATGATCCCGCCCGAGCGCGCGATCACCGGGGCATCCACCGCGGGTTCGAGGTAGGTGAGGAACGCGTCGGCGCTCCCGACTCCGGGGCGAACCGCCACGACGTCGACGGTCTCGCCCGCGCTCGCGGCCGGTCCGCCGGCTCCCGGCGCGGAGCCGCCGGAGCAGCCGCAGGCCACGACTACGCCCAGCAGGAGGACGAGCGACAACAAATCGACACGGCGCGGACGCAGCATCTCCGAACCTCGGGGCAGGGGAAAGAGCATGAAAAGGGGCCTGGAGCAAAGGTCAGGCACGACGGATGGAGATCGGGCAAGCTGAGACCGGGACGGATCTTGCCCCTGTCGGGCGGCATCTGTCAATGGATGCGCGGTGTGGCGCCGCACGGAGCCGGGGAAAAAGGAAGCGGCCCCGAGCCACGCGCTCAGGGCCGCCCTGGAGGTTCTGCGGAGTGGTGCTGCGAAGAGTGGAGCGGGCGGGGGCGCCGGGGTCACGGGTGTCACGCGCTGAAGTAGCGCACCCCGCCACGCTCACAACGACCGACGCATCCAGCGTCGGTGCGCTATCCTTGGGTGCAGGGGTTGTGCCAGACTGTGTCCGGACCTGGTCATGACTCCGAAGTCATTTCAGGGCAAGCGGTTGGGGTGTTATTGCCCCGCCGTTGGGCAGTCTGGGCGGGGCCGGTTGGAGCCCGCGAGCCTGCAACCCGCACGGCCGGAGCGCCGCATCTTGCAGCCGGCTGGCCACAGACACGGACCTCGAAGGAGTGAAAATCCATGGATCTCAACGCCGGTTTCGTCCAGCCGATGCGCGACGAGCTGACCCGGATCGGCTTCACGGAACTGCACACCCCCGCGGACGTCGACACGGCGCTCGGGGGCAAGTCGGGGACCACGCTCGTCTTCGTCAACTCGGTCTGCGGTTGCGCGGCCGGCATGGCGCGTCCCGGCGCGGCGCAGGCGCTCGCCCGCGTGGGGGTGCGCCCGGATCGGCTGCTCACGGTGTTCGCCGGGCAGGATCGCGAGGCGACCGCGCAGGCGCGTGGGTATTTCGCGTCGGTCGCGCCGTCGTCGCCGTCGATGGCCCTGCTCAAGGACGGGGAGGTGGTGGCGTTCATGGCCCGTCACCAGATCGAGGGCAAGAGCGCCGGGATGGTCGCCGACCAGCTCGTGGCGGCGCTCGAGGAGCATTGCGTTTCGACCGCCTAGGGCGGAGCGCGGTGGCGCAGCGCCCGATCCCTGCAGAACGCATCGGCGGTCCCGCTTGCGGGGCCGCCGAAGTCGTTTCGGGGCCGCGATCTTGCGTGTTCTGGACGTGCGCCGCTTCAGGCCCGCGGGGCGCGCGCCGATGACGTTTCCGTCGGACGATTCCGGCGCGTCCCCCCGCATGCGCCTGGAAGTCGCCCCCGTGGAGGCGTCATGACCGAGACCAAGATCCGCAACTTCCCCCGTTCGCTCCCGCTCGCCCTCGCTTCGGTGGCGCGGCTGGTCCCCGGATACCGCGGCTATGCCGCGAAGGAGGACCGCCGCGAGGAGGACAAGCGCCTGCGCGCCCAGGTCGTGCGCTGCCTGCGCGACGCCTCGCACGACCTGCATCGCGCGGTGCGCGGCGCGCCGTTCGAGGGTGTGCCTCCCGGCCTGGCGAGCATGGGCGAGCTGTCGCGCCGGCTCGATCGCCTGATCGACGACGTCGTCCACGCCGCCGCCGTCTACCCGCGGTTCTTCGCCCCGGGCCGCGTCGACGAGTCGCGCCTCGAGTTCCTCTATCGCGCCGACATCGCGGTCGCCGAGTCGGTGCAGGGGCTGTGCGCCGAGGTCGAGGCGTGGGTCGCCCATCCCGATCTCGACGCCGAGGGCCATCCCTTCGCGGGCGTCGAGACCGCGCTCGACCTGGCCGAGATGGCCTGGCGCGCCCGCCAGGAGATGCTCGGCCAGGACTAGACTTCCGGCGCGGGAAACCCGGGCGGGGCTTCTGGTAGAGTGCCGCCCATGAACGTCGTCCATCGGGTCGCGTCGGCTCTCGCCCTGGGCGTGGCCGGCGTCGCCCTGCTCTTCGTCATCGCCTTCATGTTCGTGGTCCAGCCGTTCCTGCAGCGCACCGATCCCGATCGGCGCCTCGTGGGGCGCTGGTTCCACGGCTTCGGCGTGTTTCTCGTCGGCGTGCAGCCGTTCGTGCGCGTGCGCTTCGAGAACCGCTCGACCGCCCCGTACAGCGAGCCGTGCATCGTGGTCGCGAACCACGAATCCGACTGCGACGTCTACGTGAGCAGCTGGCTGGCCACCCTCGGCTGGAACATGAAGTACCTGTCGAAGAAGTCGCTCTTCGACCTGCCCGTCTTCGGCCCGGCGATGAGGCTGGTGGGGGACATCTCGGTCATCCGCGGCGATCGCCGGAGCCGGCTCGAGGCGTTCGAGCGCTGCCGCTGGTGGCTGGCGAAGGGGATGCCGGTGCTGTTCTTCCCGGAGGGGACGCGGTCACGCACAGGCGAGATGGCGCGCTTCAAGGACGGCGCGTTCCGCCTCGCTATCGAGGCCGGTGCGCCCATCCGGCCGGTGGTCTTCGCGGGAACGCGCGACGCGCTCCCGCCGGGCGAGTTCCTCTTCCGCCCTGCGCGCATCCACATCCGGGTGCTCGATCCCGTTCCGGTCGCGGGGCTCACCGTTGCCGACGCCGGCGACCTCGCCGAGCGTGTCCACGCGATGGTGCTGGCCGAGCGCGACGACATGCGTCGCGCGCTCGGCAACCATCACTCCTGATCGGTCCAGATCCGGCCCATGTTCGACAGCGCCGTCGGGTGACGGCGCAGCAGGTAGACCGACATGCCCCCCGCGGCGAGCAGGTTCGCGACGCCGATCGTCCACAGGCCGAGCGTGCCCAGGATGGCGCGGCCGATGGTGAACGCGAAGACGAAGAATCCCGTCTCGAAGATCACGAACAGGAACAGGATCGCCACGCCGACGGTGGGGAAGCGCTCGAACTGGACGGCGAGCCACGAGGCGAGGAAGCCCACGCCGAGGAAGGCGAGGAAGTGGACCGCCGAGTACCAGGCCACCAGATCGGGCTGGATCACGACGGCCGTCGGATCGGTCGCGCCGCGGAAGAGCACGGCGCCAAGCATCGCGGGTGTGTAGAGCGGGCGCTGGGCGATCGCATCGAGGAGCAGGTACCAGCCGGCGACGAGGCCGCCGCCGATGACGCCGGCGAAGAACCCGTCCTCGAGAACCTGCGCGGTGACGGAGCGAGGGGCCGCGGCAGCGGCCGAGTCGGCGGTGTCCATGTCCGCACCTCCAGGGGCTGGCTCGGCCCGGGAACGGACCGGCGCACTCTGTGTCCTGAACCGGTATCCTAGCAGACGCCTTTTGGCGGCCGGGCCGAAACCATGGCAACGTCATGCCCCGTCGTGTCTTCCGGAGGACTGGCTCGTGCTCGAATCCACCGCTGCGCACGCTCCCACGGACGTCTCGCCGCCGCCGCGCATCTGGCCCGTGTACGCCGTCACGGCAATCCTTCTCGCGGGCATGATCCTGCTCCCCGGCGTGGTCCTGCCCGGCGGCGAGGACGCCGCGTTCAGCGAGTTCTACGGCACCCTCCCCGGCTTCCTGTGGACCGCCGGTGTGTCGGTCGCCTGGATCGGCGTCGTCACGCTCGTCGTCGCGGTGATCGCCCCGGTGCCGCTGGCGGCGCGGCTCGGCCTCAAGCCCGCGCGGCTGACGCGCGCCGGCTGGGCGATCGCGGTCCTTGGCGCCCTCGCCCTGAGCCAGGCGATCGACCTCGCCCTGCAACTAACCGGTATCGGGCGCGGCGGACCCCTCCAGCTCATGCTCGACGTCCTGTCGCGGGCGCGCGGCACGGGGCTGGTCGCCGCGCTCCTGATCGTCGGCGTCGGCGCCGGCACCGTCGAGGAGCTGTTCTTCCGTGGCTACGCGCAGCGCCGGCTCGTCGCTCGCCATGGCGCTCCGGTGGGGATCATGATCGCCGCGTCCCTGTTCGCCGTCGCCCACGGCGATCCGCGCCACGCGGCGTTCGCCTTCTGCTTCGGCGCGTTCGCCGGCGCGGTCGCCTACTGGAGCGACAGCACCGGGCCGGCGATCGCCCTCCACGTGGTCAACAACCTCGTGTCCGTCCTCAGCGTCGCCGGCGGCCTCGATGCCCTCGAGCGGGGCGCGTCGCGTACCGTGCTGGCGGTCGCCTGCGCGCTCCTGTTCGTGGTCGCGATCGCCAGCGCGCGAACCGTGCGCCGTCAGGCCGCGCAGTGGACGGCCACGCGGGCGCTCGGTTAGGGTCGCGCCATGACCTCCACGCAGTCCTCGTCCCGCCACGGCCACGGGCACGCGGCCCGGCCGCCCCGCCCGAACCCGCCGTGGGATGCACTGCGCGAACTGTTCCCCGGGGAAGCCGTCGGCGGCGTCGTCCTCATCGCCTGCGCGGCGCTCGCCATGGCCTGGGCGAACTCGCCGTGGAGCGCGGCGTACTTCGGCGTCCTCCACGCGCACCTGCCGCTGTCGGTCGGGCCGCTGGCGATGAATCTCTCGGTCCTGCACTGGATCAATGATCTCGTGATGGCGGTGTTCTTCCTCGTCGTCGGGCTCGAGATCAAGCGCGAGTTCGTCGCCGGCGAGCTGGCCGACGCGCGGCGCGCGGCGCTGCCCATCGCCGGCGCGGCGGGCGGAATGCTGGTGCCCGCGGCGATCTACACCGGGTTCAACCTCGGCGGTCCCGGCGCGCACGGGTGGGGGATCCCGATGGCCACCGACATCGCGTTCTCGCTGGGCGTGCTCGCCCTGCTGGGCCCGCGCGTGCCGCGCGGCCTCACCGTGTTCCTCGCCGCGCTCGCCATCGTCGACGACCTGGGCGCGGTCAGCGTGATCGCGGTCTTCTACACCGCGAAACTGAACCTGGGGGCGCTGTTCGTCGCGCTCGCCATCGTCGCCGGGCTCGCCTTCCTGTCGCGGCTCGGCGTGAAGCGCCTGTCGGTGTACCTCGCCGCGGCGCCGGTGCTCTGGTACTTCATGTTCCAGTCGGGCGTGCACGCGACGATCGCGGGCGTGCTGCTGGGCTTCGTCGTGCCGATGGGACGGGCCGGCGACGCGAACATCTCCGACTCGCCGCTGGAGGCGCTCGAGCACGCGCTCAAGCCGTGGATCACGTGGCTGGTCATGCCCGTGTTCGCGCTGGCCAATGCCGGCGTGGCGATGGCCGGCATGACGGCGAGCTCGCTGGCGCATCCGATCGCCGCCGGGTGCGCCGTGGGGCTGTTCGTCGGCAAGCCGATCGGGATCTTCGGCGTGTCCTGGCTCGCCGTGCGCTCGGGCCTCGCGGCGCTGCCCCGCGGCGCGAGCTGGGGGAAGCTGTGGGCGGTGGCGATGATCGCCGGCATCGGCTTCACGATGTCGCTGTTCGTCGCCTCGCTGTCGTTCCGCGGGAGCGCCGCTCTCGAGGACCTGGCGAAGCTCGGCGTGCTGCTCGGTTCGCTGGTCTCGGGCATCATCGGGACCTGGGTGCTCGCGCGCGCGCTCGGCCCGGCGCGGGCGCGCGCGTCCGCCGACGCGGAGGCAGCGTCATGATGCGGGCGGCGCTCGTCGCGGCATGTATCGCCGTGAGCGTCGTCGGTCCCGCCGCGGCGAAGGTCAAGGCCGCGCGCCCCGTCACGCTGCCGGTGGCCGATCGCGATTCGCTGCGTGCCGCGATCCTGGCCGATCGCGCCGACACGGACGTATCCCTGCGCACGAACCCGAACTCGGCGCTGGGCTCGATCGCACGCGTCGATTTCGGCCGCCCGGCGCGGGCGCTGGTCGTCGGCGCCGCGCCGACGTGCGACCTGGTGCTCGACGACCCGAGCGTCCGCGCGCAGCACGTGCGCGTGACGGTCGAGGGCGACTCGTTCCACGTCCGCGCGCTCGATCCCGGCGCGACGTTCACCGCCTTCACCGCGGGCGGTCGCGACACGACGGACGCGACGCTGCCGCCGTCGTGGATCGGCGTGGGACGCTACCGCGTGCGGCTGTCGCACCAGAACGCGCCGGCGCTGGTGGCGTGTGATCCCGATCTCCCCGCGAAGGCGACGTTCGCCGGCTCGGTCTGGTGGCCGATCGATTTCGCGTATCGGTTCATTGCCGAGCTCGAACCGGATGCGACGCCCGACACGCTGTGGATCGAATCGACCAGCAGCGCGCCGCGGGCCTCGATCCGCGTCGGCTGGTTCCGCTTCGTCGTCGGCGGCAAGGAGCAGAAGCTCGCGGCCGTGCGCCTGCTCGAACCCGGTGTCGGTCCCGACGACGTCTCGGTCTTCTTCCAGGATGCGACGTCGGGCAAGGGCTCGTACGGCATGGGCCGCTACGTCGACCCGGAGAAGCGGCCGGACGGGAGCTTCGGGCTCGACTTCAACCGGGCCTACAATCCCAACTGCGCGATCTCGCCACACTACAACTGCCCGGTGCCGCCGGCGGAGAATCGCCTCGCGGTGGCCGTGCGCGCCGGCGCCGCGTACCACCTCCACGGAGGCAAAGATGACCACGGGCACTGACGCCGCGCGCGATCGTGTCGCCGCCGCCGCGCTCGCGCTGGTCGAGGACGGCATGGTCGTCGGCCTCGGCACGGGCGACACCGCGCGACGCTTTGTCGAGGCGCTCGGTCGCCGCGTGCGCGACGAGCGACTGCAACTCCGCTGCGTCGTGACCTCGAACGCGACCGCGGCGGCGGCCCGCGCCGCCGGCCTCGACGTGCGCGCGCTGCCCGACGTGGGCGGGGTCGATGTCGCGTTCGACGGCGCCGACGAGGTGGACCCGCACCTCGACCTGATCAAGGGCGGGGGCGGCGCGCACACACGCGAGAAGATTGTCGCCGCCTCGGCCGCGCGCTTCGTTGTGCTGGTGGACGAGTCGAAGCTGGTCGATCGCCTGGGCGCCTTCCCGGTCGCGGTCGAGGTCGTTCCCGAGGCGCTCGCCCTGGTGACGGCCCGGCTCGTTTCCCTCGGTGCCGCGCCCCGCCTGCGCTATGCTGCAGGGGCGCCCGCCGAGCCGTGGATCACCGATCTCGGTCACCGCCTCATCGACGCGCAGTTTCCACCGATCGGCGATGCCGCCTCCATGGCGGCAGCACTCGACGCCATACCCGGCGTCGTCGAACACGGCCTTTTCGTCGGCATGGCGTCCCTCGTGCTGGTCGGCGAACTCCGGTCGTCCGCCGTGCGCCTCCTGACACGCACGCTCTGAAGCGTAGCTGTACTCGGAGGTGCCCCATGTTCCCGTTCCGCGCTCGTTCCCCGCGACCGCACCCGCTCGTGCTCGCCCTCGTGGTGGCGGCCTTCATGACCGGCTGCGCCACGAATCCCGTCACTGGCAAGAAGGAGTTGTCGTTCGTCTCCGAGGCGCAGGAGATCGCCGCCGGCCAGGAGAGCCGGGCCGCGACGCAGGCCGAGTACGGCTTCTACGTCGATGTCGCCTGGGGGACGAAGGTCGAATCGCTCGGCAAGCTCCTGGCCGCGGGCTCGCACCGGCCGGACCTGCCGTGGGAGTTCCACGTCGTCGATGATGCCGCCGTGAATGCATTCGCAGCCCCCGGCGGCTTCGTCTACATCACGCGCGGGATCCTGCCGTACTTCAACAGCGAGGCGGAACTCGCCGGCGTCCTGGGCCACGAGATCGGCCACATCACGGCGCGTCACTACGCGACCTCCTCCAGCCGGGAGCAGCTGGCCGGCCTGGGCCTCCTCATCGGCAGCGTCTTCTCGGAGTCGATCGCCCGCTACGGGCAGGTCGCCCAGGAGGGGCTGGGTCTCCTGTTCCTCAAGTACAGCCGCGACCAGGAGAGCGAGTCCGACCGGCTCGGCGTCGACTACTCGATCAAGGCCGGGTACGACCCGCGGGAGATGCCCGCCACGTATCACACGCTCGCCCGCATCAGCGCGACCGAAGGGGCACGGCTGCCGACCTTCCTGTCGACGCACCCGGATCCGGCGTCGCGCGAGGCCACGGTGCGCGCGCTGGCGATCGCGCAGGTCGGCGCCCGCACCGGCCTGAACGTGAACCGCGATGACTACCTGAGACGCGTCGACGGTCTCGTCTTCGGGGCCGACCCGCGGCAGGGCTACTTCGAGAACGGACGGTTCTACCATCCCGGGATGAAATTCATGATGGACTTCCCCGCGGGCTGGCAGACACAGAACGGGAGGAGCGCCGTCACGGCGGTGAACGAGGCGCAGAAGGCCGTGATGCAGGTGTCGCTCGTCGACGGGGGCTCGCTGTCGCCGATGGCGTTCGTGCAGAAGCTGGTGAACGATCGCCAGGTCACCTCGGCCGACGGTCGGGCCGAGACGATCGGCGGCTACGAGGCGTGGAGCGGCAGGCTCGGCACCACGGACGACCAGGGGGCGACGGGCGTGCTCCTCGCGGTGATCCTGCGGCAGGGGCCGACGGTGATGTTCCGCATGCTCGGCCAGGCGACGCCGGGCTCGGCCGCCGAGGCGGCGTTCTTCGCCTCGTGCCGCTCGTTCCGCGCCCTCACCGACGCGGCGCGCCTGAATCCCGAGCCTGCCCGGGTGAAGGTCGTTCCGGCGCCGGCGGCCGGCTCGTTCGGGACGATCATCGCCGGGATGGGCGCGCAGGAGATCTCGGCCGAGGAGACGGCGATCCTCAACGGCGTGACCGTCGGCCAGTCCGTGGCGCGGGGGCGCCTGCTCAAGATCGTGAGCCCGGCGCGGCTGAAGTGATGGGTGTGCTCGCATAAGTCCTATTTTGACAAGACTTTGGCGGTCTCGAATGGAGGGCAGAGCGGATTCGCCGGTGGGGGGTGACCCAGCGGATCATGCGCCTGATCGGGCGTCCCCGGCACGGCGTGATCGCGCGAACCGGACGAGCCGGGGACAGGGGCAAGAGATGTGCCGGGCGTGGCTCCCGGCGGCCCTAACTCGTGTCCGATCCTTGCGTTGACAAAATCCGGCGGCGGCGGATATCCTCCCGTGTCGGTCTTTTGGGTTTCGCGTGCCGGGCTTCGCGCCCTTTGCCGCAACTGGGGGCGGGGTCCGGCGCGCGTGTCTTCCGGCTGTGCCCCGCCGGTCCTCTCCCCGTCGTCCCAGGTACTCCGATGCCGCGTAACGATCTCTGGAAGTCGCTCCTCGTCGCCGGGGCCGTCCTGCTGTCGCTGTGGACGCTCTGGCCGTCGTTCCAGTTCTATCAGCTGCCGCGTGAAGAACGCATCAGCGCGCCCAAGGACACACCCACCGCGAAGCTGCGCGAGAAGTCGATCCCGCTGGGGCTCGACCTGCAGGGCGGCATGCACCTCGTCCTCGAGGTCGACCGCTCGAAGCTTCCGCCCGAAGAGGCGGCGGGCGCCGTCGATCGCGCCATCGAGGTCATCCGCAACCGCATCGACCAGTTCGGCGTCGCCGAGCCGATCATCCAGAAGCAGGGCGACGACCGCATCGTCGTCCAGCTCCCGGGCCTGTCGGATCGCGAGCGGGCCAAGGACCTGATCGGCCAGACCGCGCTGCTCGAGTTCAAGCTGGTGCGCAACCAGGACGAGGCCGCCGCGCTGTTCACGCGCCTCGACGCCACGCTCGCGGCGAAGGCGCGCGCCGGCGAGATCCAGGTCGACACGGCGCTGGTGTCCCGTGCCCTGTCGTCGCTGTTCCTCGACTTCCAGGCCGGCGGGGCGTTCATCGGCGTCGCCGATGTGCCGCGCGCCACCGAGCTGCTCGCCGCGGCGGGGCCCGATTCGGTGCTTTCTCGCGACACCCAGCTGCTGTGGGGCTCCGAGGAAGGCTACGCCGGCCGCACCGGCCGCTGGCTGTACGCGGTCAAGCGCGAGCCCGAGATGACCGGCGGCTCGGTGTCCAACGCGATCGCCAATCCCGACGACCAGAACCCGGGCGGCTGGATGGTGAACATGCGCCTCGCCGGCAGGGGCGCGTCGGACTTCGCGCGGGTGACCGCGGCGAACGTCAACCGCCAGCTCGCGATCGTGCTCGACAACACCGTCCGCTCGGCGCCGCGCATCAACGAGCGCATTCCGGGCGGCGACGCGCGCATCTCGGGCTCGTTCGACGCCAAGGACGCCAAGGACCTCGAGATCGTGCTCAAGGCCGGCGCGCTGCCCGCCCCGGTGTCGATCGCCGAGGAGCGCTCGGTCGGGCCGTCGCTGGGCCAGGACTCGATCGACGCCGGCTTCAAGTCGGCCCTGATCGGCACGCTGTTCGTCATCGTCTTCATGATCGTCTACTACCAGGGCGCGGGCTTGATCGCGATCGCGGCCCTGATCCTCAACATCCTGCTGCTGTTCGCCGGCCTGGCCGGCCTCGGCGCCACGCTCACGCTGCCCGGCATCGCCGGCGTCGTGCTCACCATCGGCATGGCCGTCGACGCGAACGTCCTCATCTTCGAGCGCATCCGCGAGGAGTTGAGGAACGGCAAGAGCGTACGCACCGCGATCGAGCTGGGTTACGACCGTGCGTTCCGCACCATCCTGGACGCCAACGTGACGACGCTCATCTCGGCCGCGTTCCTGTTCCAGTTCGGCACCGGCCCGATCAAGGGCTTCGCCGTCACGCTATCGCTGGGTCTGCTCGCCAACATGTTCACTGCCGTGTTCTTCACGCGGATGATCTTCGACCTGATCACGCACCGCCGGAGCCTGACCCGGCTCAGCATCTAGGCCGCCGAGCCGGGAGAGACGACCATGGCCGACAAGAATCCGACCCCGACGCAGCACAAGTTCTTCTCGCTGCTTCCCACGCAGCCGAGTTTCCCGTTCATGAAGTACCGGCGCATCGCCTACATGCTCTCCGCGGCGCTCGTCCTCGCGACGGTCGGCTGGATCGTGGTGAAGGGACCGCGCTACTCGGTCGACTTCACGGGCGGCACGCTGCTGCAGATCCAGACCGCGCGCGCCCTGCCGGCCGACGACGTCCGCGCGACGCTCGACGCGGCGGGCTTCGCCGGCGCCGAGGTCCAGGCCGCGGGCACGGGCGCGGAACTGCTCATCCGCCTGCCGCTGCAGAAGGTGGACCCGTACCCGAAGATCGCGGCGGGCCTGCTCCAGAAGTTCCCCGACGCGAAGCCGGAGCTGCGGCGCGAGGAGACGGTGGGCCCGCGCATCGGCGGCGAGCTGCGCCAGAAGGCGCTGTGGGCGGTGCTCTTCTCGCTCATCGGCATCCTCATCTACGTCGGCCTGCGCTACGAGTTCAAGTTCGCCGTCGGCGCGGTCATCGCCATCTTCCACGACGTGTTCGCGGCCTTCGGCATCCTTCTGTTCATGGACCGGGAGATCTCGCTCACCGTCGTCGCCGCCCTCCTGACGCTCGCCGGCTACTCGGTGAACGACACGATCGTGGTCTTCGACCGCATCAAGGAGCGGGGCAAGCTGCTGCACAAGCTGTCGCACGAGGACGTGATGAACACCGCGATGAACGAGACCCTCTCGCGGACGATCATCACCTCGCTCACCGTGTTCCTCGCCACGCTTGCGCTCTACATCTGGGGCGGCGAGGTGATCAACGACTTCGCGCTGTGCATGCTGGCGGGTGTGATCTTCGGCACCTACTCGTCGATCTACGTCGCGAGCGCCCTGGCGCTCGACATCTGGAACTGGCTCGACAATCGCAAGAACGCTGCACGGAAGGCCAAGGCGGCCTGAGCGGTTCTCGGCCGGGCGAAGGACGAAGGAGATGCGCTCCATGATGAAGCTGATGCAGGGACGGTCGGCGCGCGGCTCGGCCGCGGCGCTCCTGGTCGCCACGGTGATGGGCCTGACGCTGCTCGCCGCCGGATGCGGCGACAATGCGGGCAACCCGACCAGCTACTCGCCGGAGGGCCAGGCCAGCCCGGCGATCCTCCTCACCGACGTGCAACCGTTGAACGCGGACACGACGCAGGTCTTCGTGCTGGCCTTCGTCGCCTCGCCGCCCCCGTCCGACGGCTTCCGCTTCTACGTCAACCCGGACGAGGCGGGGTACCGCCCGGCGAGTGACGTCCCGATCGCATCGACCACGACGTTCACCTCGGGGTGGAGCCTGTTCCAGACCACGCTCGACGGCTACGACCCGACGACGACGACGCTTGCGCTGATCGCCCGCGGCGCCCGCGGCGGCGTCGAGTCGTCCGCCGCCCCGGTGACGTCGTCGGGCTTCATTCCGGCATCGAGCGCCCTCGCACTGACGCGCCGGCAGACGGTCACGCTCGTCGAACCGGCGGATTCGGCGGTGATCACCACGTTGAGCTTCAGCGTGGTGCCGCTGCCGGGGGCCGCCAGCTACCTGCTGCAGGCGTTCAACGCCTCGAGCGGCGAGCCCGGGCTCCTGGTCCATGTCCCGGCGAGCGGTGCGCCGCAGACGGATCTCGAAGTGTCGGTCCAGAACTACGTCCCGTACCGCTGGCAGGTCACGGCCTACGACAGCGGCGGGCGCGCCTTCGGGATCTCGACGCAGCGTCTGTTCCAGTTCATTCCGACCGACGCCGCATTGTCCGGATCCAGCCGGTTGCGGGTGACGGTGGGGGCGGCGACGCGCTAGTCTCGCGGCGACCCGTGCGGTTCATGACGGCCCGGAAGAGCGATCTTCCGGGCCGTCGTGCGTCGGGCCCGGTCACCCTGTCCGGGACTCGCAAACTCTCCCTCGCGGCGCCCTTTTCCGGGGCGAACCCGGACCGGGCGGCGGGTAGACTCGTTGCGGACGCGGAGCTCCGCGCGCGGCGAACGCCGGCGCGGGCCTCCGCCTCGTGTTCGGAGCCCGCGTGCGCCTGCCTCGTCCGATCCGCCCCCTCACCGCCGTGGCCCTGGCCTGCGCGCTCGCCGGCGTCTTCGCGCCCGCGGAGGCCAGCGCGGCGCCGGCCGAGCCCGGTCGGGGGCGGTTCGGGATCGCCCGGCTGAAGTACGGCGGCGGCGGCGACTGGTACGGCAACGAGACCTCGCTGGGCAACCTGCTCGCAGGCGTGCGCGAGCGCGCTGGCGTCCCGATCGCGGCCGGCGACGCGCCGGTGGTCACGCCCACCGACGACGAGCTGTTCAACTACCCGATGCTCTTCATGTCCGGCCACGGCAACGTGAAGTTCACGTCCGCCGAGGTCGAGCGCCTGCGCCGCTGGCTGGAGGGCGGCGGGTTCCTGTGGTGCGACGACGACTTCGGCATCGCCGACTCGTTCCGCCGCGAGATGAAGCGCATCCTGCCCGAGAGCGAACTCGTCGAGCTGCCGTGGTCGCACCCGATCTTCCGCTCGCCGTACGCGTTCCCGCGCGGCCTGCCGAAGATCCACGAGCACGACGGCGGCCCCCCGAAGGCGTTCGGGGCGTTCCGCGACGGCCGGCTGTGCGTGCTGTTTACGTTCGACACGGATCTCGGCGACGGGCTCGAGGACGTTGGCGTTCACGACGACCCGCCGCAGAAGCGCGAGGACGCGCTCCGCATGGCGGTCAACATCGCGCTCTACGCGCTCACCCAGTAGACGGATCCGGGGCCCGGCCATGATCGATCACGCTACCTCCGCTCCGCTCGCCGCCCGCCTCGCCGCCGGGCGTCGCCGCTGGTTCGTCCACACCGCCGCCGCCGGCGTCCTCGCGTTCGCCGCCGCAGGCGCGATCGCGCTGCTCGTGCTGGCGCTGGCTGCCGTCGCGCTGTCCCGCGTGGCCGAGGCCCCGTTGGCGCTGGCCTCGCTCGGCGCGGCCGCCGCTCTCGCGCTCGTGGCGTGGTTCGTCGTGCGTCCGCTCCTGGCGCGCCCGTCGCTCAAGGGCCTCGCGCTGGCGGCCGAGGTGCGCTACCCCGAGCATCGCTCGCTGCTCGTCAACGCGCTCGAACTGGCCCCGGCGCGACCCGGCAGCGGCGCCTCGCCCTCCGCCGGGGCGGGCTCGAGCAGCCTGGCCGCGGCGCTCGTCGCCGAGGCGAACCGCCGCGCGGGCGGGCTCGACCTGTCGCCGCTCCTGCCGCGCGCGCTGCCGCGTCCGGCGCTCCTCGCGCTGGTCGGCGCCGGCGCGGCGTGGGCCCTGGGCTTCGCGATCGCGCCGGGCCCGCTGGGCGGCGCGCTCGATCGCCTGTTCCACCCGCGGGCCGCCGCCGCATCACTGGTCACGATCGCCGTCGAACCGGGCGACGTCACCCTGCCGCCCGGCGCGACGCTGTTCGTCCGCGCGAAGATCGAGGGCACCGCGAGCGCGCCGACGCTCCGGTTCGAGCACGGCGGCACGACCGATCGCGTGCGCATGGAGCCCGCGGCCGCCGACGGCCGCTTCGAGGCGTCCGTGCGCGGCGTCGCTGAGCCCGGCATGTACCGTGTCGAGGTGGCGGGCGTGAAGAGCCCGCTCTACGCGGTCGCGCTGGCCGGGCAGGCCGGCGTCGTCTCGTTCGACCTGACGTATCGCTACCCGGCGTACACCGGGCTGCCGGCCGAGACCCGCTCGGCCACGCGCGGCGGCACGCGGTCGTCCTTCGCGAAGTTGGGATAGCGGGCCCACGCGTTGAAACGAAAGTGGACGATGGCGCGTTCGCCGCGCCGGCCGGAGTGT
>Ga0209668_10000306_pt1 | contig 20033 bp, 15 predicted proteins | sample FrelakmetPLP11PL_FD_187150 | JGI IMG/M metagenome (GOLD analysis project Ga0209668, IMG submission 187150) | Freshwater lake sediment microbial communities from the University of Notre Dame, USA, for methane emissions studies - PLP11 PL (SPAdes)... | ecosystem: Environmental > Aquatic >... | reverse complement strand
TCGTCCGGAGCCGCTGGAATTGACCCTGCGCACATTCGCGCGCGGCAACTTCCGCACGCTCGGCCGAGTCGAAGCCTTTGAAGGCTGGCAGCAGCGGCTGCGTCCGCATCTCGACACACAACTGGTCGCCGAGGGCTCCGACATCGCGATCGACTGCGCCGTGGGCAAGGACAAGTTCTACTACCCGCTGCCGCAACTGGCCGCCGGCTGCTTCCCCGCGCTGCGTGTCGAGTTGAGTTCCCCCGTCGCGGGCAACTTGTACGTCTGGTTCCAGACGCGCGAGGATCCCAAGTACCAGAAAGTACGCCGCCTGATCGTGCCGGTCGAAGCCGGGCGGCAGGACCTGTGCCTGTTGATTCCGACGGAGGCACCTCCGGGGGATCTGCTGATCCAGCCGATCGACGCCCGGGAACGCGTGATCGTGCACGCCGTCGAGGTGCGGTCCTGCAGCGAATCGGAGCGCTAGCTCTCGTCCGCGACGCCCTGCGTTTCCTCGACGCGCTCGAGCGCGTATTCCAGATCGCTGAGGATCTTCTCCAGATGGCCCAGCTCATCCTCATCGAGGTTGCCGCGCGTCTTTTCCTGCAGCATCTGCAGGTCACTGATCAGCATGCGCGCGCTCTCGAGGTTGACCGAGCGTTCGCGCGTGATGGGGTTCTCAATCATGCCCAGCGACATCATCGACTGGAACGAGAGCCTGGTGATGAACAGCCGGAAGTTGCCGCCCGGCAAGGGCAGATCGCCCGCGCGCTGCACGCCGGACATCAGGCGCGCTCCTTCGCAAGCAGGCGGCCGCGGCCGCCGTTCTTCGCGCACTGCAGCGCGGCGGCGACGAAGCCTCTGAAGATCGGATGAGGAGTCAGCGGGCCGCTCTTGAACTCGGGGTGGAACTGCACGCCGATGAAGAAGGGGTGCTCGGGGATCTCGACGATCTCCACCAGTCCGCGCTGCGGGTTGACGCCCGACAGGCGCATCGACGAGGCCTCGAAGCGCGTGCGGTAGGCGTTGTTGAACTCGTAGCGGTGGCGGTGGCGCTCGCGGATCTCCAGCTCGCCGTAGAGCTTGTGGGCGAGGCTGCCGCGCGTCAGCGTGCAGTCGTACGAGCCCAGTCGCATGTTGCCGCCCTTGTCGACCAGCGCCTTCTGTTCTTCCATCAGGTTGATCACCGGATGCGGCGTATGGGGCGAGTGTTCCAAGGTGTGGGCCCCTTCCAGCCCGAGCGCATGGCGGGCGTACTCGATCACTGCGCACTGCATGCCGAGACAGATTCCGAAGAACGGGATGCCGTTCTCGCGGGCCCAGCGGATCGCGTCGATCTTGCCTTCGACGCCGCGCTCTCCGAAGCCGCCGGGCACCAGCACGGCATGCGCGCCCTCCAGCAGCGCAGTGCCCTTGTCGTGCACATCCTCGGCGCTGACCTTGCGAAGCTGCACCTTGCAGTGGTTGGCGATGCCGGCATGGCTCAGCGACTCGTAGATCGACTTGTAGGCGTCGTGCAACTCGATGTACTTGCCGACGATGGCGATCTCGACGACATCCTTGGTGACGCGGATGTCCTCCAGCATGGCGCGCCAGTCATCGAAGGGCGTGGGCTTCTCGAAGGGGAAGCGCAACCGCTCGCAGATCAGCCGATCGAGGCCCGCCGCGACCAGGTTGGTGGGCACCTCATAGATCGAGAAGTCCACATCGCGCTCCTCGATCACCGCCTCCGGGCGCACATTGCAGAACAGCGAGATCTTCTGCGCCATGTCGCGCGTCATCGGCTGCTCGGTGCGGCAGATCAGGATGTCGGGCATGATGCCGATCTCGCGCAGCTTGCCGACGGACTGCTGCGTGGGCTTGGTCTTCATCTCACCGGACGCGCGCAGGTAGGGCAGCAGCGTCAGGTGTACAAACAGGCAGTCTCCCAGGGGCTTCTCCAGCGCGAACTGGCGCACGGCCTCGAGGAAGGGCAGGCTTTCGATGTCGCCGACCGTTCCACCGATCTCGGTGATGGCCACGTCGACCGGCCGACCCTGCGCCTCCTCGGCGCGGGCCACGCCCTCGTGGATGGCCTCCTTGATGGCATCGGTGATGTGGGGGATCACCTGCACGGTGCGGCCGAGGTAGTCGCCGCGGCGCTCCTTGGCGATCACCTGCGAGTAGATCTTGCCGGTGGTGTAGTTCGAGGCCTTGGTGATGCGGGCTCGCGTGAAGCGCTCGTAGTGACCCAGATCGAGGTCCGTCTCCGCGCCGTCATCGGTGACGTAGACCTCGCCGTGCTGGAAGGGGCTCATCGTGCCCGGGTCGACATTGATGTACGGATCGAGCTTCTGCATCGAGACCGTGAGGCCGCGGCGCTCGAGGATCATGCCGATGGCCGCCGAGGTGAGCCCCTTGCCGAGGCTCGAAACGACGCCGCCCGTGATGAAGATGTGCTTGGCCATGCCGGAGGATTCTTGCTCGCTCGTCAGGTGCGCGGAGAGGGTTCGCCAGTTGCTGCACGAGAGGCGCGCATCGCAAAGCTGTCGAAGTCCTCGCAGGTGTCGATGCCGACAGGGCCGCGGGTGGCCAACACCACACGCAGGCGTTCTCCGGCTTCGAGCCAGCGCAACTGTTCCAGGCTTTCGCGCATCTCGTAGTCGCCCCGGGGCAGTGAACAAAACCGACCCAGCGCAGCCGGATCGAAAGCGTACACACCGATGTGTCGATGGTGAACGATCTTCCGGGGTTCCTGTGCGGATTCCTGAGCGTGGCCGCTGGCGGGAATCGGCGCACGCGAGAAGTAGAGTGCCATGCCGCGCCGGTCGAAGACGACCTTGACGATGCTCTGGGAGGCGATGGCGGCCGGATCGCTCAACGGGATCGCCAGCGTCGCCAGTCCGAAATCCACGCCCGCCGCGCCGTTGCCGGAGGGCTCGAAGGCCGCCACGAGCCGCGCCAGATCCTCGGGCGCGAGCTCCGGCTCATCGCCCTGCACGTTGACGATCACCCGGGCATGCTCGCCTTGCTCAGCGAGCTGCCGCCAGGCCTCGTGGATGCGGTCGGTGCCGGAGGGATGGTCCGCGCGGGTCATCACGGCCTCGAAGCCGTGTCTGCGGACGGTCTGTGCGATCTCCTCGGCATCGGTGGCAATCACCACGCGCGCGAAGGCGCCGCTGGCGGCGACATTGCGCGCGGTGTGGACGATCAGCGGGGCGCCCGCCGCCTCGAGCAGCATTTTGCGCGGCAGTCGCGTCGAGCCGAGGCGGGCGGGAATGATCGCGAGCGCGCGGATCATCGCTGACGGGGCGAGTTTCCGGATTTTTGGGCGCCGGGCGTGGAGCTGCCGGGCTTGACCGGCTTGGCGTAGCTCTGGTTCTCCCACCCCGGAGCGCCGTCAACGGACTGCAGCTGCAGGATGCTGGTGTAGAGCTGGATGAAGTCGTTCACGCAGGAGATGTAGCTTTTGCGCTCCGCCTCGCCGCCTCCGCCGGTCGAGACCAGATGGTAGACGCGGTCGGCGCGGCGGAACTCCAGCGCGGTGGTGTAGCGCCCGCCGCCCTGTGTCGGAGCCGGGCCGCTGCGCGCGTACTTGAAGAAGCTCTGCTCGCGCAGTCGCTCCTCAAGCGCATCGAGGATCTCGTTGCGGCCCACCTTGGTGAGCGACTGGTCGAGCTTGCGCCGCTCCGAGTACAGATCGCCGGCATCGGTGTGCGACTCGTTGACCAGCGTCAGATTGCGACCGTTGCGGTAGTCGAGATAGCGGGCCTCCACGGCATCTCCCTGCGGACGCGCCGGGCGCGCAGCCTGCCACTCCTCGTCCGTGATCGGTTCGGCGCGCAGACGCGGGTCGGCCTCGTTGCGAGAGGAGTTCGCGGGGCCGTTGCAGGAACCGAGCAGGCTCAGCAGGACCGTCAGGAGGCACGGCAGGTTGGAAAGCAGGCGGCGCATCCGCGTCAGCCTATCAAAAAGCGCTTCGATTCTCGCCCCTGCCCGCCCTCTCAGGGCGGCACGGGCCGGCCGTCGTCGGGCAGCTGAAAGGCCGCCGGGATCGGCAGGAACAGGTTGCCTGCCAGCACCAGACCGTCCGCGCTCCACTGCGTGCCGTCCGGGCTGAGGAACGTGCCGTCCGAAAGCGCGACGAGCGGCTCCTTGCCTCCCGGAAGCACCGGCTCGAGCGTGCGTGTGATGACCGCTTCGCCGCGTTCCAATGCCGCAGGATCGTATTCGACGATTCCCATCCACAGCCGCATCGGCAGCCAGTCGCCGCGCCGGTAGCCGCCGCCGACCGGCCGCAGCGGACCGCCGTGTTCGTAGGGATTCGTGCTGGGCACGACGAGGAAGCCCTCGCTGACGCGTGTGCCGGCGGCCCACTGCTCCATCTTCTGCGAGCCCCAGCCCGGCTCGTGGTTGTTCTGCCACGCGTTGGTCTCGTCGCGCGCCGTCAGTCGATCGAGGATGGTGTAGGGGCGCTGGATGCCGGTCGGCGAATACCAGTGGTAGGTGATCCAGCCGTAATTCTGCGGCGGCAGCGCGCAGTATTCCCAGCCGAGCAGCTCCAGTCGTTCGCTGCCGTCGGGACTGGCGAAGACCGGCCCGCGCGTGAGCTTCTGCTCGCGCACGAAGCGCTCGACGTCGCAGTGTTCCTCTACCTCGTAGAAGCGCTGTTCACCGGACACGAAGCGGCGTGCGCCGAGCACGAGAATCGGTCCGAGGCCTTTTTCGTAGGTGGGCTGATCGTAGAACGCCGCCACGACCTGAAAGTGCCGATTGACCCAGTCGAACAGGTCCGGTGCGTTGGTCAGCACCGGCTGGTGCACCACGAAGATCTCCGCCTCGCTGAGCTCGCTCATCACCATCGCGCGCTTGGCGGGCGAGGTCAGGCGGTGATTCCACAGGTTGACCTGCCAGGGCAGCTTGACCAGCTGGATCAAAGGCGACTGGCGCAGATAAACAGCCCAGTTGTAGTCGAACACGACGCGCACGGGGTCGGGCTTGCCCGCCAGCGATTCGGCCGCGAGCGCCGCGCGCGAGGCCTGCGCTTCCTCGGCCAGGCGGTTGACGAAGTCCATGGCCTGCCAGTAGCCGGCGAATTCGCGCCGATTCTGCCTGAAGAAGGGCTGGATCGAGAGCGCCAGCGTGCTGGCCGCGATCAGCACGGTGAACGTGCGGCGCCAGAACAGATCGTGCGCCGGACCGCGCGAGAACAGCGGGCTCCACGCCCCCGCGCCGCCGAAGGCGCACAGCGGCGCCACGCAGCCCATCAGCGGCAGCCACAGGCGGAAGTCCTTGGAGCTGTTGAGCGTCAGCACCGCGAGGTTGAGTCCGAACACCAGCAGCAAGAACGAGCTCTTCCACTGCGGGCGGCGGAGGCTGCGCAGCATGCCGAGCACGAACAGGCCCAGCACGGGCCACACCAGCATGTCAGGCAGGTTCTTGATGTAGTACAGCGGCGGCTGGATCGAGCGCGGCGTCAGATCGTCCGTGCCGCCGTACGCATCACCCTGCGCGCTGAACGAAATCGAGTAGAAGAAGTGCGCGCCGTCCCGCCAGCCGATCCACACGCAGGCGCTCGTCAGCAGACCGCCGACCTTCTGCCACAGATACGTCCACAGGCTGGCGCCGAAAGATCCGTAGACGAGCTTGTCGAGCAGCACCTGCAGGATCACGGCGGCGACCAGCGCGCCCGCGAGGATTGCCAGCGGCTGCAGCGCCGTGCGCCGATCGCGCAGCAGAATCACGAACGCGATCGTGCCCACGATCAGCAGGCACTGGTAGATCATCAGCACGGAGAGCGCGAGCCAGATCGCGCCGATCCACGTGCGTCGCGCGCTGCCGCGCTCCAGCAGGCTCTCGATTCCCAGTGCGATGCACAGTGCGGCGGCGATGCCGGAGATCGGCATGGCGCAGTACTCGAGAAAGACCGGATTGGTGCCCGCAAGAAAGCCCGCCACCAGTCCGCAGTTGCGTCCGCCCAGTCGCGCGCCGATGCGCGTCACCGTGAACACGAGGCACAGTGACAGCAGCATCTGCAGCAGGGCGATCGCCCACAGGCACGAGCGCGGATCGTGGATGCCCAGCCAGTCGCTGACCAGAAAGATCGGCGCGAGCAGCAGCGAGAAGCCGAAGGGGCGGATCGCGCCGGTGTCGACGATGCGCTCGCCGCTGACCAGCGCGCGCGCGCGTTCCATGTACTCGACGGCGTCGGCGATCGGATAGCCCTCGGCCAGGAAGTACGCCACCAGCTCCAGCGCGAACACCAGCACCAGCAGTCCCAGCACGGCCGGGTCGCGCCAGCTCGGCAGCGGCTCGCCCCGCGCGTCGAGAAGCCGGCCCGAGTCGGAGAATGCGCGCATGGATGGCCCTATGCTATCGACCGTTGGCGCTTGTCCACAGAGCGCCGGATCCTGTGTCTGAAGGCGCTGCTCACACTCCCGCTTGTGGAAAAGCTCTTCAGAACTTGCGATTTCTTGTTGACGGTCCACCTCGCGGTTCTCCATAAGACCAAGCAGGCCCGCGCGAGTGCCGCGCACGGCCGCCCAAGAAACACACAAGTCCATTCGCAGCAAGGGTTTGCGAGCAAGGCTCTCCGCAAAAATATGGCCAAAGTCGAGAAGTTCGTCGTCCTCACCGTCCTGTTCGTGATCGCGGTCGTCCTCGTGGTGTCGCTGTCCGGCGACAACCCGCTGGACAAGGACAACGCCGCCAAGCTGGGGGAGAAGCCTCAGGCCAAGCCCGCGGAGGCGACCGGCACTCAGGGCGGCTCGCCGCTGCTGAGCGTCAACGTGCAGCCCGAGGCCGCGGCGGCGACGCCGACCCCGGCGCAGAACCCGGCCCAAGCCGCTGCCCAACCGGTTCCGGCGCCGGCGGCTCCCGCCGCAACGATCCCCGCAGTCACGCTCCCCAGCGGCGCGCTGCTCAAGACCACCGAGGGCCTGAGCCCCTCCTTCGACGACAAGCGCCTGTTCTACCGCTGGCAGCAGGGCGATGGCTGGGTCAAGCTCGCCGAGCGCCTGTACGGCAACGGTGCCAAGTTCTCGCTCCTGAAGAATGCCAACGAAGGCCGCGATGACATCCAGCCGGGCGAGCAGATCCTCGTTCCGATCTTCGATGTCGAGAGCATGGCCGCAGCACCCGCCACCGCAGCACCCGCCGAACCGGCCGCGAGCAAGCCCGCCACCGCCGGCGACAAGAAGTCCTCCAAGAAGGCCGCGCTGGTCAGCACCGGCGGCAAGGTCCACGAAGTCAAGAAGGGCGAGAGTCTCTGGAAGATCGCCAAGAGCGAGCTTGGCGACGGCAATCGCTGGAAGGAAATCTACGAGCTCAACAAGGACCAGATGAAGAGTCCTGAGGCTGTGCGCCTGGGCATGAAGCTCAAGCTGCCCTGATTCGACCGGCAGCTTTTCTCGAGTTCGATCGATGCGCGCCCCGCGATCCGCGGGGCGCGCTCATTTGGTGCGCCGCTTCGCTATTTAAGCCCGTAGCGGTCGAGCTTCTTGTACATGTGGCTGCGCTGCATGCCGAGCGCCTCGGCCGTGCGCTTCACATTGCCGCCGTGCTCCGCGAGCTTCTTCTGGATGAAGAGCTTCTCCGAGAGTTCCTTGAAGGCCTCGAAGCTGGGAGCGTCGAACGGATCCTGCTGATCGCCCAGAACGGCAGCGTGCGGACGCGTGCGGGTCACTCCATGCCCCTGCTCGAGGATCGGCTCGAGATGCTCGTGCGTCAGCTGATCGCCCTCGGCGAAGACCAGCGCGCCGGAGATCGCGTTGCGCAGCTGCCGTGCGTTGCCCTGCCATGTTTGCGCCTCGAGCAGCGCGCGCGCCTGCGTTGTGAGGTTCATCGTGGCGCGCCCGCTGCGCGCACACGCTTCGCGCAGGAAGTGCTGCGCCAGCGGCGCGATGTCCTCGACACGCTCGCGCAGCGGCGCCAGATGCAGCGGCACCACATTGAGCCGGTAGTAAAGGTCCTCGCGGAAGCTCTTCTCGCGCACCATGCCCTGCAGGTCCTGGTGCGTCGCCGCCACGATGCGGATGTCGACGGCGATCTCGCGGCTGTCGCCGACGCGCGTGATGCGCCGCGTCTCCAGGGCGCGCAGCACCTTGGCCTGCGCCGCCAGCGGCATGTCGCCAACCTCATCGAGGAACAGCGTGCCGCCATCGGCATTCTCGAGGTGTCCGGTGCGCCGCTCGTGCGCGCCGGTGAAGCTGCCCTTCTCGTGGCCGAACAGCTCGGACTCGATCAGCTCCGGCGGAATCGCGGCGCAGTTGACGGCGATGAAAGGGCCCTCGGCGCGCGGTGAATGCGCGTGCAGTGCGCGCGCCACGACTTCCTTGCCCGTGCCGCTCTCGCCCGTGATCAGCACCGAGGCATCCGAGGCTGCGATGCGCGGCAGCTCGCGCGCAAGGCGCTGCATCGCAGGACTGTTGCCCACCAGCGGCTGTGCGGCGCTGAGCTTCTGTTTCAGGCGCAGGTTCTCGCGCGCCAGATCGCGCTCGCGCAGTGCGCTGCGCACCGTGACGCGCACGCGTTCCTCGCTGAGCGGTTTCTCGAGGAAGTTCTGGGCGCCGCGCTGCATGGCCTCGACGGCGGTGGCGATGTCGCCGTGGCCGGAGATCATCACGAAGGGCAGCTGCTCGTGCTGCCGTCGCACCGCGTCGAGCAGGCCCAGGCCGTCGAGCCGCGGCATCTTGAGGTCGCTCAGGATCAGATCGGGTGCTTCTCCTTCGCGGGCCTGCGCTTCGATGCGCGCCAGCGCGTCGCTGCCGTCCTTGGCGGTCCAGATCTCGTAGCCCGCGTAGCGCAGGGTCATCTCGAGGCTCAGTCGTATGTCCGGATCGTCGTCGACGACCAGGATCACGCCCTTGTGCTTGGCTGCGCGCTCGCTCATGGCTGTGCGGAAGAAGATGCCACGCCCGCACGCCACTCGCTACTCTCTGCGCGTTCCGCCACACTCCCGCACAGCATGAACCGCACCCCTCAGCATGCCTTCGACCGCGTGCGCGCCGCCCTCTGCGGTGAGGGAGCGCTGGTGGCGGGCGTGCTCTCGGGCACTTCCGCCGACGGCATCGATGTGGCGCTGACGCGCCTGCGCATGGAGGGCGGGGAGCTGGCGGCGCCCGAGTTGCTGCGCTTTGAGACCGTGCCCTTTGCGGTGCCCGTGCACGCGCGCCTGCGCGCTGTGCTCGACGGCGCTCCCTGCACGCTGGGGGAGACCGCGCGGCTCTCGCGCGATCTGGGCATTGCATTCGGCTCCGCCGCCCGCGCGCTCTCGCAGCGCGAAGGACTCAGGCTCGATCTGGTCGGCAGCCACGGACAGACCGTGTGGCACCATGACGGAGCCCGGGCCGGCGAGAAGGCGACGCTGCAGCTTGGGGAGGGCGATCACGTTGCGCAGGCGGCGGGCGTGCCGGTCGCCTGTGATTTTCGCCAGGCCGATCTCGCCGCCGGCGGGGAGGGTGCGCCACTGTCCGGGCTGGCCGACGCGACGATCTTCCGCGCGCTGCCGCGGCCGGTCGTGATCCTCAACCTGGGCGGCATGGCGAACCTGACCGTGCTGGGTGCGGATGGCAGCGTGCGCGGCTGGGACACCGGCCCGGCGAACAGCCTGCTCGACGGTCTGGCGCGGCGTCTGCTGGGTGAGCCGTTCGACCGCGACGGCGCCTGTGCCGCGCGCGGTCGCGTGCACACTGCGCTGGTCGAGCGGCTGCTCGCGCATCCGTATTTCGCGCAAGCCCTGCCGAAGAGCACCGGCCGCGACACGTTCGGCGAGGCGTGGATCGAGCAGTGTCTCGCCCAGGCGTGCGAGCTTGGATGCACGCGTCCGGAGGATCTGTGCGCCAGCGCGGTGGAGTTTCTGGCGCGCACCATCGCCCAGGATCTCGCGCGGCTGCCGGAGCGCATGCCCCTGCGCGAGCTGCTGGTCGCCGGCGGGGGCGTGCACCACCGGCCTTGGATGCAGGCGCTGGAGCGGCTGACGGGCTGCCCCGTGCGCTCGGCGGGGGAGCGCGGGGTCAACCCCGATGCCCGCGAGGGCCTGGTCTTCGCCGTTCTGGCGGCTCGCTGCGTGCTGGGAATTCCCTCCACCCGCGCGGAGGCCACCGGGGCCGCCCCGGGGCGGGTGCTGGGCAAGCTCTGCTGGCCGGGCTGAGCCTGCCTTGGGCCTGCCTTGGGCCTGCCTTGGGCCTGCCTTGGGAAACGGCTGCCGGCCGGCTTGCGCCGGATTCCCGGTTGCCGGGGGCGGCACCGGGGGTAGGGAGCGGCGGGAAGTGGGGCCAATCGGGTTCTTGACCCGACCCTCTTCCTCGGTATCATCCCGCAACTTGAAATCCTCCCACCGCAGGCCGTCGCGCACGGTCGGCGCGGTTCGGAGGCCCCCCTGTCCATCCCCCCCGTCACAGACGCGCCCCGTCTTTATCTCCAAGGACTCCCCATGACCGGATTGCGCCGGACGATCTTCGTCGCCGCCCTGGCCGCGTTCGCCGTCTCCCCTCTGACCACGCAGGCCCGCGCCGATGAGGTCTCCGATACCTTCAATCAAGGTGTCGATCTCCTGCAGCGTGGTCGTCGCGCAGAATCGCTCACGACCTTCCGCAAGCTGCTGGGCATGGGCCCGACGCAGGCTCAGGCTTTCGATCTGTGGCAGAACACTCCCGCCCAGATCTGGACGGACCTGCTCGTGGAAGGCGGCGATTTCGAGCTGATCGCCAAGCGCCTGCTCTCGCTGTCGATCCAGGAGCGCGTCACCCGCAAGGCGGATGCCGAAGCGATCAACGGTCTGGTTGCCAAGGCGACCGACACCGACGCCGATCCGACCGAGCGTCTGCGCGCCACGCGCACGCTGGCGAGCGAGCACGGTGAGTACGCCGCGGGCGCTCTGGTCAACCTGCTCGGTGCCGACGTCGACAAGGATCGCCGCGACCTCGCGATGCTGACGCTGACGCGCATCGGCTCGGACGTCGTGATTCCGCTGATGGTCGCCCTGCACACCGAGGACGCCGCGCAGCGCCGCTCGATCGTGTACACGCTGGGCCAGATCGGCGACAAGCGCGCCGCGGCCGGCCTGCTGATGCTGGCGAGCGACAAGGACGAGTCGGTCAAGAAGGCCGCCGCCGAGAGCGCCGCGCGCCTGCAGGCTGCGGGCTCCGCGGCCGAGCTGTTCCTCGCGCTGGGCGAGGACTACCACAACAAGCGCGACAACGTGCTCGCCGATGCGATGTGGAGCGACGTGCTCTGGTCCTGGAAGGATCGTCAACTGACCTCCAAGGCCTGCCCGCGCAACATCTACGCCGCGGAGATGAGCAAGCTGGCGTACCTGCACGCTCTGCACATGAACCCCGCCTCGACCGAGGCGCTCGCGGGTCTCGCTCGCGCCTGGTGCGCCGAGCACAAGGCCCTCGCCGCCATGGAAAAGGCCGGCAAGGACGTCGGCGAGTGGAAGGCTTCGGCGGACATGGCCCTCACGGCGGTCTACGCCGCGGGCATCCCCGCGATCGACATGGCGCTCAGCTGGTCGGTCAAGCACGGCGACAGCAGCACCGGCGCGGCCCTGTGCCAGGTGCTCGGCGGCCTGCGCAGCGGCGTCACGGGCGGTCTCAACGCCGCTCTGGCCTCCAATGACGGCGCCATGCGCGCCGAAGCGGCCATCGCGCTGGGCAACCTCGCCAGCCAGCCGGGCAAGAGCGCTTCCGCGGATGTGGTCGCGCAACTTTCGGCCTCGGTTTCCCGCGAAGTCGCCCGCGTCGTGCTCGTCATCGACGGCAACGCGGAGCGCTCGATGGCGATCGCTTCGGGCCTGAGCGCCACGGGCGTGTTCGTGGCTCAGCAGCCGACCGGCGGCATGGGGCTCCTGCAGGCTCACCGCGGTCACGTCGACGCGATCCTCGTGGCCGAGTCGCTCAGCGACATGACCACCGCGGCGGTGATCGATGGCCTCAAGGCCGACGAGCGCCTTGCCGCCGTCCCGGTGATGGTGCTGGCGGAGAAGGCTGACGATGCCACCGCTGCCTACGGCGACAAGATCGCCGGCGTGCTGACCGATGCCAAGGATCTCTCGGCCGTGACGGGCGCGCTCTCGGGCGAGCTCAGCGGCGACCGCGCTCTCGCGGAGGATCTCGCGGCTCGCGCCGCGAACACGCTGGCGCACCTCGCGCACGGCTCGAGCGATGTCAGCAGCGCCCTGCCGGCGCTGACGGGCGCGCTCAAGAACCGCGCCGACGCCATCGCCACGCCCAGCCTGCACGCCCTGGGCGCTGCCGGCGGTGCGGGTGAGACGGCCGCGATCGTGGCGGTGCTGGCCGACGATGCCCGCTCGGAGGAGGTCCGCAAGGCCGCCGCCGGCGCCCTCGTCAGCATTCTCAACCGCAACGCGGGCGCGCTCAACGCAGACGGTCTCAACGCCGTCTCGGGCGTCGCTCACGGTTCGGCGGCCCTGCCGGTTCGTCAGGCGGCCGCTTCGGTGCTGGCCGTCGCGCAGATGGACAATGCCGCCCGCGCCAAGGTCCTGATGGGCCTGTCGATGGGCGGCCACGCTGCTTCGGCGGCGGGCAACTGAGCCGGTCCGAATCCGGGTCAGCAGCGGGAATTTTGTTCCCGATGACAGTTCTGCGAGCCGCGCCTCTGGAAGGATGGCGCGGCTCGCGCTTTAATGTCGGGCCCTCTTTCTGCCGAAGAGGGGGCAACACAAGCGAGCCAGAGTAGCACAACGGTAGTGCACCGCTTTCGTAAAGCGGGGGTTACGGGTTCGAATCCCGTCTCTGGCTCCACTCTTCGCTCCTTCGCCGGCTTGGCTTCCTGAAACCCGCGAGGAGTTTGGCTTGAGCACTGTTGCGTTCCTGCGTCGTCGGCCGGTGTTGATCGGCGTCGTGCACCTGCCGCCCCTGCCGGGATCTCCGCTCGCGCACCAGACGGGCAAGCAGCACTCGCTCGCCCGCAGCATCGACTTCGCCGTGCGCGACGCGCGCACGCTGCAGCTCGGCGGTTGCGATGCGCTGATCGTGGAGAACTTCGGCGATGTGCCGTTCTATCCCGACGCGGTGCCCGCCGAGACCATTGCCGCGATGAGTGCGGCGCTCGTCGCGATCCGGGCCGCGGTTCGCAAGCTGCCCTTGGGCGTCAACGTGCTGCGCAATGACGCGCGCGCGGCGCTTGGCATCGCGGCTGCGCTTGAGCTCGACTTCTTCCGCGTCAACGTTCACACCGGCGCCGCCGTGACGGACCAGGGCGTGATCGAAGGTCGCGCCTTTGAGACACTGCGCGAGCGCGCGCGTCTGGGCTCGCGTGCGGCGATTCTCGCCGATGCGCATGTCAAGCATGCCACACCGCTCTCGCGCGAGCCCTTGCCCGATGCCGTGGCGGACATTGCGCACCGCTCGCTCGCGGATGCGGTGATCATCTCCGGCCGCGCGACGGGTTCCCCGCCCGACGCTGCGGATGTGGAAGCGGCGGCGCGAGCCGCCGGCTCCGTGCCCGTGCTGCTCGGCTCGGGTCTGACGCAGAACAACGCGCGCGAGCTGCTGGCCCATGCCGGCGGTGCCATCGTGGGTACCAGCCTCAAGCGCGGCGGCGATGTCGCCGAGCGCGTCGATCTCGCGCGCGTTCGCAAGCTTGCGCACCTCTTCCGGACTCTGCGTGCATGAGCCTCGAAGCGCACCGCAAGACCGCAGGCGCACCGATCCGCTGCGCAGTGATCACGATCAGCGACACCCGGGATGTCTCCACGGACCGCGGCGGCCCGCGCATCGTCGAGCACCTCGAAGCTGCGCGGCATCTCGTCGTGCGACGCGAGCTCGTCAAGGATGAGCGCGATCAGATCCGCGCCGCCGTGCTCGCCAGCGTCGAGGATGCGAGCGTCGAGCTCGTCATCACGACCGGCGGCACGGGCATCGCGCCGCGCGATGTCACCTACCCGGTGCTGCTCGAGCTGTTCGAAAGCGACATTCCCGGCTTCGGCGAGCTGTTTCGCCAGCTCAGCTTCGCACAGATCGGGAGCGCGACGATTCTGTCGCGCGCCTGCGCCGGCGTGGTGCGGGGCAAAGTCGTGATCGCGCTGCCCGGCAGCCCCAGGGCCGTCGATCTCGCGATGCAGCAGATCGTCCTGCCGGAGGCAGGCCATCTGGTGACGCAGTCGCGCTCCTAGGAGCCGATGCGGCGCAGCAGCGAGAGCGTCACGGAGAAGAAGCGATCGCGCTGGTAGGCCGGCGGAATGCCCGGCAGTTCAAACTCGACGCTGAGGCTGTGGAAACCCCGTGCGTAGTAGAAGTCGTAGCTCGCGCCCAGAATCAGCGAGGGCACGGAGATGTTGGTGAGCTCGTATTCCGTGCCGACCAGCTGATCCTTGACGCAGCCGGCGACCATGTTGCCGATCTCGCCGATGGCATCGAGGTTGCTCTCGCTGATCTCGCGCTCCGTCTCGCCGGTCAGTCCGCTGGCGATGTGCAGCATGCCGCGTTCGCTGAACTTGAGCGTCAGCGTGCCGTTGGACTTGCCGCAGACTCCCACCAGCACGGCGATGGCGTGCGAGCTGGAGCACAGCTTGGAGGCGCCGATCGGCGTCGGCGTGATGCCGCTCATCGAGAGTCCTCCGGCGGTGCCTTCCAGCAGCGCTGCCAGCAGGATGGGGTCAAGTTCCAGACTTCTGTTCAGTGAAGCGGTGCTGCTGGTGCTCATGCGGGGAGTCCTCGTTCTGCGTGCTTTCGGGCGCGGTTGCCTGCAGGCTTGAGGCCGCCTGCATCCGGAATTGGGGGTAGGCTTCCCTGGCCCCTCCTCTTCTGCGATTCCCCACCATGAAGTCCTTTGCTCTGCCCGCAGGCGCTCTGCTCGCCCTCGGTCTGCCTCTCCCTGCCCAAACGGCCTACGGAACGCTCAACGGCGAGAAGGCCAATGATCGCTTCGGCGGTGCGGTTGCGGGGCTGGGCGATCTCAACCTCGACGGACGCCCGGACTTTGCGGTGGGTGCCACCGAGGATGGCAGCGCCTTCTCGCCCGCCGAGGGCTATGTGCGCGTCTACTCGGGTGCGAGCTCGACGGCGCTGTTCACGCTGCACGGCACTCTGGCCTCGGAGCAGTTCGGCGCGGATGTGGAAGCCTGTCCGGATCTCAACGGGGACGGGCGGCCGGAAGTGCTTGTCGGTGCTCCGGGCAGCGGTCCTGCGGTCGAAGGACGCGTGTTCGTGCACTCCGGTCTCAATGGAGCCCTGCTGCTGACGCTTGCCGGGCCGCAGGCCAACGATCAGGTCGGAGCCTGCGTGGTCTCGATCGGCGATGTCAACCTCGATGGGAAGGCCGACATTCTCGCAGGTGGTCCGGCAGCCTCCTCGGGCGGCACGCAGCGCGGTGTCGCGCTGGTCTACTCGGGTGCCAGCGGCAGCGTGCTGTACACGATCAGCGGCACCAACACCAACCAGCGTCTTGGCCAGAGCGTCGCAGGTGTCGGCGACGTCAACGCGGATGGACGGCCGGACTTCCTCGTCGGTTCTCTGACCGGCGGCGCGCGGCTGTACTCGGGCAACGGCGCGGTCGTGCTGCGCAGCTACGCCGCCAACGGTTCCGATCGTTTCGGCGCCAGCGTGTGCGCCTTGAGCGACGTCAACGGCGATGGAGTCGGCGAGTACGCCATCGGCGGCACGCAGGATGGCAGCGTCTTCTCGCTCGATACGGGTTATGTCAGCGTCTACAGCGGCGCGAGCGGCGCGCTGCTGTACACGGTGAGTGGCCTTGGCATCGGCGACCGCTTCGGCTGCTCGCTCGCGGCGGGCGGCGATCTCAACGGCGACGGCAAGGAAGACCTGCTGGTCGCGGCAGATCAGTTCAGCATCAGCGGCAGCGGCTACGTGCAGGCGCTCAGCGGCCCGAGCGGCGCCGTGCTCTACAGCTTCTCCGGCGCCGGCAGCGGCCAGCGCTTCGGCATGGGACTCGACGGTCTGGGCGATCTCAACGCCGACGGTCTCACAGAGCTCGCGATCGGCGTGCCCGGCCGCAGCCCGAACTTCAGCCTTGCCGGTCAGGTAGAGCTGTGGAGCCGCCCGGCCGGCTGCCCGCAGCCCACCAGTTACTGCACGGCGCTGCCCAACTCGACGGGCGGCGGCGCGCTGATGTCCTTCGCGGGCAGCACCAGCATCGCCGCCAACAACTTCCAGCTGCTGACCTCCGGCGCGCCCGCCAACAAGCTGGCGCTGTATGCCTACAGCGCTGCTCAGGCCAGCACGCCCGCAGGCAACGGCATCCTGTGCCTCGGCTCGCCGTTTGTGCGCCTACCCGCGATCACGACCACCTCGACGGGGGAAGCAGGTCTGCTGCTCAACTTCGGCCTGCTGCCCGCCGCCGGACCGATTCAGGCCGGCGACACGCGCCACTTCGTGCTGTGGTACCGCGATCCGGCCGCGGGCGGCGCGAACTTCAACTTCTCCAACGGACTGAGCGTGCAGTTCTGCCCGTGAACGGCAGTCGGTTGCGCGGGTGTTTCAGCGAGCAGGGGCCGGTTCGGCGATCTGGATGCGATCGGCGGAGCTGATCACGATCTGCAGGCCGCGCTCGCCCAGGCTCAGGCGACCGCTGACGTAGAAGAAGTTCTGCTCGCCGTCTTTTTCCAGGGCATCGAGACGCGCATCGAGCTGCGGGCTGCGCAATGCCTTCTGGATCACGACCCGCAGCGCGCGCTGCTTGTCGCTGGTGCGCATCAGCAGCGTGTGATCGCCGTTGGACTCATCAAAGCGCTTGTCGATCTCACCGAAGACCTGCACGGGCTTTTCCGGGTCCGCCTTGCGCAGGGCTTCGAGCGCGTCGGCGTTGGCGGCATCAGCCAGACGCGTGACGCCCTCGGCCATGCGCGCCTCGAAGTTGCGGATCGCCAGCGCGCGAGCGTTCCACCATGGCAGCAAGGCGCCGTAGTCGCGCTTGACGGACGGCGCGGCGGGATCCTTGGGCTGGTTGGTCTTGGGATCCCAGATGCCAACCTTGTCGGCCCGGGCGGCAGCTTGCGCGGCGAGGAAGGCCTCGTGCGCCGAGCGGCTGTTGCCGTACTTGTTGAAGTAGGGGCTCTTGCCCTCGCGCACCAGCTTGAGGTTGTAGTCGCTGCCATCGGGGAGGATCACATGGCACAGCGTGCGGCCGTAGATGTCGAGTTCCTCCTTGCCGCCGGGGAAGTGCAGGCCGATGCGGGGCTTGGCGCCGTCCTTGCCCAGCGCGGCGAAGTACTGCTCGGCCCACAGCGCGCACTCCTCGCCGAAGACGGTTTCGGGCTTGCCGGGGATCGGTTTCTGGCCGGGATGGAAGCGCTCCTCGGTGTCTACGCACAGGAGGCGCAGCTTGACGAGCTTCCCATCGCGCGTGACGTGGATTGTGTCGGCGTCGATCACCTTGGCGATCTCGCACCACTGCGCGGCTTCGAGCCGGGGGGCGGCAGTTGCGCCTGCAGGCGCAGCCGCGGGTGCGGATTGGGCGGACACCGCCTGGGGTGCGACCGACTGCGCGGCTGACTGTGCGGGGAGCAGGCTGGCGCAGCCTGCCAGGAGGGGCAGGGCCAAGAGCAGGCGGGTGATCGTGGAAGTGCGCATGTGGTCCGATAGGATACCCGCACATGAGCGAGAAAACTCCCGCACAGGAGCCCGCTTCCGCGGGAGGGGAAAAGCAGCCCGGCGGCCGCATGCTGCGGGGCACCAGCGTGTCACCGGGGCTGGTGCTCGGGCGCGTTCACATCAAGGACTACGAGCTGACCCATGCACCGCGCCAGCGCGTGCCGCTCGACCAGGTCGAGTTCGAACTCAACCGCTTCCACAAGGCCCTGTACGAGTCCAAGCGCCAGCTCGAAGACCTCAAGACGCGCCTCGCCGCGCGCGTCGGACATGAGGAAGTGCGCATCCTCGACACGCACACCGCGCTGCTCAAGGACGGCGTATTCCTCTCCGATGTCGAAAACCTGATCATCAACGAGCAGATGGCGCTCGAGGCGGCGATCGTCAAGGTGATTGCCGATTTCGACCGCATCTTCCGCCTGGTGCAGAGCGAGACGCTGCGCGAGCGCGCGGTCGATCTGCGCGATGTGGGCATCCGCGTGCTGCGCAACCTCGAGCGCCTCGGCGCTGAGCCGGATGCCGCGACGCCGCGCGATGCCGACTATGTGCTCGTTGCACGCGAGCTCTCGATCGTGGACATGTTCAACCTCGCGAACGAGCATGTGCTGGGCATCATCACCGAGGCGGGCGGTCTCACCAGTCACGCGGCGATCCTGGCGCGCTCGATGCGCATCCCGACCCTCACCGCGGTCACGGGACTGCTCGGTGCCGTCAACGAAGGTGACTTCGTGATCCTCGACGCGGCGGAGGGCAGCGTGCGCATCGAGCCCGATGAGCTGGTGCGCGCGCAGTACATGGCTTCGGGCGCGAGCGCCCGGCGCGATGCCGCCAGCGGTTCCGCTGAAGGCACGCAGCGGCTGCTGCGTCAGGGTGCCAAGACCCGCGATGGGCAGTCGATTCAGCTCTCCGCGAGCTGCGGCAATCTGCCGGAGGTCGACCAGGCGCGCGAGCTCGGCCTGCAGGGCGTGGGCCTGTATCGCACGGAGCTCTTGTATCTCGTGGATCGCGAGCAGCCCTCGCTCGAGACGCTCGTGGCGCACTATTCCGGCGTGCTCGATCAGGCCGGCCCTGATGGCGTCACCTTCCGCCTGCTGCACGCCGATTCCAGCCTCGAAGTGCCGTATCTGCACGAATCGCGCGAGCTCAACCCCAGCCTGGGGCTCGCCGGCGTGCGCATCCTCTTCAAGCGCGAAGCGGTCCTGCGACGCCAGCTGCAGGCCATTCTGCGTGCCAGCCCGCAGGCCGGCGCGCGCGTGCGCATTGCCGTGCCGTTCGTGACGGATTGCGCGGATCTGCGGCGCGTCAAGGAGATCCTGTTCGAGGAACGCTATGCGCTGCGCAAGAACAACCAGCCCTTCCGCGACGGAATCGAGCTGGGCGCGGTGATCGAGACGCCCGTGGCCGCACTGGGCGCGCGCGATCTGATGCGCGAGGCCGACTTCCTCGTGCTGAGCCTCGACTCGCTGCTGCAGTACCTGGTCGCCGCCGATCGCGACAACCACGAGCTGCGCAGTGCCTTCGAGCCTGTGCATCCCTTCGCGCTGCGCATGATCCAGCAGCTGGCGGAGATCGCCGAGGAGACCGCTCGTCCGCTGTGGGTGTTCGGCGTCACGGCGCTCAGCGGAGTCAATCTGCCGCTGCTGCTGGGCGCGGGCCTGCGCAATTTCTGCGTGGCTCCCGTGGGCATCGGCGATTTCCTCGCCACGCTTGCGCGCATCGATCTGCGCCAGGCGCGGCGCAATGCCACGCTGGCGGCGCGCGCTTCCTGTCAGGCCGACCTGCACACGCTGGTCGACTCGTATCGCCACGGGTTGGCCCGCGAGTAGTCAGCTCGGACTCAGAACCGGTTCCACGACGCGCGCGATGGCCGTGCCGTTGACTCGCCGCAGTTCCTCCGCCATCGCATCCGCGCAGGCCTGCATCGCTCCGCGCTCGCCGATGGCGATCAGCGTGGAGCCGCTGCCGCTGATCGTCGCGGCGTAAGCACCGCGCGCGCAGGCTTGCTCGAGCGCGGCCGCGCCTCCTGGAATCAACGTCAGGCGGTAGGGGACATGCAATCGGTCGGCGATGCCCTCCCGCACGCATTCCGGGTCGCCGTGCTGCAAGCCCCACAAGAGCAGCGCCAGCCGGCGCGGGTTCTCGACTGCGTCACGGAAAGGGACGGCGGCAGGCAACACTGCGCGTGCGCGCGCGGTTGGCACGCGCACCTCGCTCCATGCCAAGGCAAAGCCAAGCCGCGGCGAGAGCGGCGGCCGCACGACGCGCAGTCGGCCTTCCGAGAGCGGCACGGCGAGTGTCAATCCGCCGAGCAGTGCGGCGGTGGTGTTGTCGGGATGGCCTTCCAATTCCAATCCCCATTCGATTTGCCGTTGAGAGGTCCAATATTCGGGCGCCTCCAAAGCGGCCAATCGGGTGCCTGCCGCAATGGCGGCTCCGCTGGAGCCCAGACCGCGGGCCAGCGGGATCTCGCTGCGAACGGAAAGCTCCCAGCCCCGGAAGATCGGA
>Ga0209668_10000305_pt1 | contig 20081 bp, 49 predicted proteins | sample FrelakmetPLP11PL_FD_187150 | JGI IMG/M metagenome (GOLD analysis project Ga0209668, IMG submission 187150) | Freshwater lake sediment microbial communities from the University of Notre Dame, USA, for methane emissions studies - PLP11 PL (SPAdes)... | ecosystem: Environmental > Aquatic >... | reverse complement strand
GCTTTGAATAGATTACTAATCTCTTTGGATTAACTCTCTCAGCCTTTACTTTTTTAGTTGGAAGTACTATACTCATTTTATCTTAGTTGCTAGTTTTTGAAACTCTGTTGCAATTCTTAGAAGAATGTCAGAAGCTGATTCTTCTACATCTAAACTTACTTCCTTAAGCTTTGGAATAAATTCATTCTCAAAGTCTGGAAATACAGATAGACTTACTTGCTCTTTAGGAGCTTCAGCTTTTCTCTTCTCATAAAGATTTTGTGTAATCTCAGAACCATCAGGCATAATAACCATTAACTCAGATAATGGAATAGTGTAGGCAAAATAATTTTCACCATTAGAGTTTGTACTTTCTTTTACATCATATTCTTCTGCAAAATAAGGATTGTGTTTGTACTTAAAGAGTGGTCTATCTTCAAAGGCATGTTCAATGCCTGTTTCTTTACCAAGTGCATCTCTCATAATGTCAATAAACTCAATATAGATATCTTCTCCTCTCTTTAGTTCACCCTCAAATAACTGGACTTGTCTACCATACTTACCTTTCTGAAAGAAAGCAGTTTTGATAGTAAAGTAGGGATCAGTTACCTGAGCTTTACGGAATTTGTCCATGTGATGGGCAAAGAATTCCTTTTCTTTTTCTTTTCTACTCATACTTAAATTTTAATTGTTTTACTTGCTTGGGCTGGAGTTGCTATTTCAACAATTCTCATGGAGTTTCTATCTAGCTTAAAGAAGCTCAATCTTGTGGTGCCATTTCTTGATTTCAAAAAGTGGAAGGCTAAAGTATCTTCATCACTAATTATAAATCTCTCTGGACCATACTGTCTAATCTTTCTGATAGAGGGTTTATTAATACCCAACACCACATCAGCATGTTGCAATAAAGCATCTGCTCCAAATAAATCAGAATCTAATACATAATTTCCATAGTCACCATCTTTAGATCTATCTGGGTTATCTATATTCCGGTTCAACTGACTTAAGATAAGAAACGCCACAGGATAATGTTTTTTCATATATGTCATGGCTTCACCAAGAGCATATAATACTTCAAACTTATCCTTCTGACCTTTACCTACTTTAAATAAAGCTGAGTGGTCAATAGTAACCAGAGTATTTGTGTAGTTACCTGCTTCATCTTTGTGAGCTTCCATATAATAATGTATAGTTGCACACATCTCATCTACAGTACACGGATCATATACTACATCAATAATGTCATTTCTAGAACTATCTTCATAGTACTGGACACATCTTAGGTATAGATCCTTATCTACCGGTTCACCTTTACTCATTAATGTATTGTAATCAGCACCTGTATTCAGACTCAGCTTTCTGATACCATTGGTCTCATCAAGCATCTCAAACTGGAACTTAAGTACTCTAAATTTATGATCTTGGTTCTCTTCAATAATATCAGAGATTAACTGTTCCATAAATAAAGTTTTACCTGTGCCAGGCCTAGCACCTACAACGGTGATAGTTCTCCATTCCAATCCATCACAGAAGGCATCATTAAATTTGGGCCATGAACTTTTAAGTGACTTTAGCTCACCAGATCTTCTAGCCTTCATCTTAAGAAGGGCTTTTCTAAGAGCGTCTCTTTCACTCACAGGCTTCAGAGCCCGGGCACCGTTAAATAATTCTGCCATACATTTGGATTATGTTGTTAATTTACCTTTTACATCATTATAGATGTAGTGAGATAATCCCACTATAAACTCTATTGCTAAAAACTGTACAAAGTTCATTTCTATAAGTAGAGTATAAACTAACAGCCAGGAAACAAGACTTCCTGTTAATGCAACAAAGAACAATTTAAATCTAATCATACTATCTTTTCTTTAAAGAATATAGGTGCTTCATAATCATCTTGTGTAATCATATCACAGTAAGTTGCTAGAGTAGAATCCCAGGTTTTATCTGTATTCTGTTTTCTAATAAAATACTGTGAGTTACGCATGTAGTTGTACCTATTAATAGAATACTCTTCTACATACTTTTCAGTAGCTTGAATAACTGTCTCCCAAGAATAGTCAAATGTTTCAAAGAACCATCTAAATGCATTTTCTAGACTCTTTACGTTAACTCTTGCATAAACACCACTTGGCAATTTACTTGCCGGGAAGCACTCATTGTAAGTTTTAATGTTATCTAGAAAATCATCACCCATGAGGTTTTTAGATGTTTTCTTCTTAGACTTCTTGAAGTAGCTCTCAATTTCTTGTATAAATATAAGACTATTACTTGACAATTGCAAGTCATCAGTAATATAGTTACCTGATTTCAATCTGGCAACTTCAATAGATGCATTTACCAAATCACTAGGTACAATCTTATTATGTATACAATACAATACATAGAATGCATTAGGACTAAGTCCTGCTTTTATTAGTTTGTTAAATACTTCTTGCATTACCAGTGGATTGAATAATTATATAAATGTCTAACTGTGGTCCATACTTCTTGAAAGACACCTTTAGAATCCCACTTGCTACCATTATATGCAGCACTTGCAGGATGTGAAACCATAAATTTAGTACAATTTTCTCCACACATGTCTGCCCACTCTTGAGATTTTTTACCCATGTAGACATAAACTAATCCCGGGTGAAAGTTCTTAAAGTAATCAAATAAGTATGCAGTAAATGGAGCCCATATTTCATAGTGCTTACCAATCTTACCAACTTCAGTTGTAAGAGCTGTATTAAGCAAGAGTATGCCCTGATTAGCCCATACCTTCAAGTCCAGGGGTCTATGATAGAATGGATACATCTTCTGTGCTTCATCAAGCATAAACCTTAGAGAAGGCTGTTCTTTTTCAGACTTACCACAACTAAATGCAATACCATCTGCTACACCTAGTGTAGGATAGGGATCCTGTCCAACCATTACAACTTTTAGTTCGTCATAAGGGCACTCTTCAAATGCTCTAAATACATCCTTAAGAACTGGAGTAAACCTCTGCCCATTATTGGACATATTATACAATTCAGTTAGAATCTTCTCAAACTCCAAACTAAATATAAAAGGTTTAAGAACTCTGCCCCAACCACTGGGTTCAAGTTTATTAAATATTTTTTGTTTATAATCATCAATATCTAGTGTATTACTCATAATCATGTATATTTGTTAAAAAATACTACAATGGCTAAAATTACAGTCAAAGAGCTCAAGGATGATGCTCTTGTATCTATTCAGGTTAATAAGTCTTTTTACTTTATGGTAAAAAGTGTACTCTTCTACTTATTTAAGGAGTCTGATGACCCAGATAATAAGAGAGAAGAAGTCCTTAAGGGCCTGATGAACAAAGACTATAAAGATATGACCCATTGGGAGCAGTCTTTCTATACACTAACTCTTTTACTAGCAGAGATAGAAAGACAAGCCGTAGAAAATAATCAGTTTGCTGATGTAGAGGTAGATGTACCTGATGATCAGACTAAAAACTAATATTAAATTCCTTTCCTATTTGTATACAAGCTTCAATAGCTAGTACCAATTCCATTTTACTACAGTCTGCAAAAGACTTACAGTATTCCGCACCATCTGCGTCATAACATAGACCAGAGTGCTGCTTTATAATAGTTTTCATTTCATCAAATGTGTAGCCGGATTCTTTGGCTAACTCACGTATACAAGCATGGACTTTAGCTAATTGTGCTACAGAACCATCATCTGATGTAAGTCCCATAAACACCTCAACCTGTTGTCCATCAGATAGTTTATCTAAGAAAATCTGATAGTTCAATTTTGACTTGTCATCAGGGTAAACTAACTTACCATCACGTTTAACTAGTTTTACTGTAAACATATTCTCATTCTTTAATGTGTTATTACTTCTGGTAGCCTACACTTTCAAGAAAACTTACAATCTCAAGTGGAGTTTGAAGTTTAAACTGTTCGGGCCACTCCATATTGGTAACAACCCAACCATCATCATCTATCCTGTCACTGTCTACTGAACAAAGAGTCAGACCACTAAATACATCAAGAGTATAATAGTAGTAATCATATCCATTTTGACTGTCTTCATGTTTAATTTCTACTTTATTAAACCCAAGACTTGTTAAATCATCTTCTGTCATCTGTTAATTTTTTAGCAATCTGTTTAGCTAAATAAGGACTACACTTGTACTTATACATCACATAGCCGGCTATAATTTTTGGACTCATAACTTCTATGTCCTTATTATCCAATCTTATTTCCTTTACTATGTGTTCTACTACTACATTTGCCATTACTTAGCTGCCATTGTCTGCATAAATACTTCATGGTTAAGTATCTCATGTGGATAATCCTTGGCAATCTTCCAATAGACCTGGTTCACCTTACTATACTCACCATGTTCTAGAATTCTTAGATCTCTAAAGCTCTTAATTGATAGAGTAACCATATGTAGGTTCTCTTCATCTGAAGATTCTAACATTGCAATCATGTTCTTTATCTCAGTATCATTAATGTAGCCCATTCTCTTTAGCAGTTGTAACTCTGCCATATATACAAAAGGACGGAATGTCCCAACTTTACTACCCTTGTGGTACATATACCACAGATAGTTTAAGTTTCTATCTACATTGTCTGTCAATTCATAATGCTCTCTTGAAATCTGTGCTGATAACTCCAGCATTTCATGTGTTATTTTCTTTTCCATTTCTCTATCAAAATATGTAACGAATTGTGTTCCAAGGAAGGATTCTGTCATGAAGTTCTCTAAACTGTCTAATATAGTCTTGCTTCCTCCTGTGTTCATACCTAAGATTAGCTCCTCCATACTGGGAAATCTTAGTTTCCTGGATTTTAGGGGTATATAAAAATTCTTCACCTGGTAATTTATTTGCTACGTTATACCAATGCTTTTCTTCATTATGAGTTAAAAAGATTACCTCAGCTTTAACTCTTGTAAGATCCCAATGATGATTTCTTGCCATATTTGCAATGTACATAAATAAGTCTTCATAGTAATTTAACCAATTGTCACGTACAATAACAGGACTAAAGTTTAAGTGCACATCATAACCAGCATTTAAAAACATTGGTATAGCCATGAGTCTTTCAATAATACCACTTGTATGAGGTTCAAGAACTCTCTGCAAATCAACTGGCATTAGACTAAATCTAATTCTAACTTTACCCTCAGGATTAAATGCAATTAGATCTCTATTTACATACTTAGTAGCAAATGAACCCATAGCAAGTGGATGATCTCTAAAGAACTTAAAGATTGTTTTCCAATCATGATACTTAGCATGTAAAGCAAAATCCTCATTACAACTGATATCATATGTAATGTAATCTCCAGTTTGATTTGGCTTCTCTACATCTGCAAAGAATGCATGGGAATTAATTTCTGTCAGGATGTCCATAGTATTCTTAGCTATGGTCAGTCCTTCCGGTTTATGTCTCTTCATATAACAGTAAGTACAGTTATACAAACAGCCATGACCAAAAGAAGGAGCAATGTAATCAGTGCTCCTTCCACTTGGTCTAATAATCATACTTTTTCTAGTGACTTCTTCTACAACACTCATAATTTCTTAATCCGCTGCACTTTTCCTAACATCTCTGTAGAATCGGTCACTTTAGGAAATTGATATATGACTGAGCTGCTCTCTTAGTATCATACTCTATATCAAATCCTGCATTGTTCTTTACTGTTTTCCAGAAAATCCAGAAAACCTTTTTCTTTACAGCATACTTGGTCTGAAAACCATGCGTTACTTCTACAATCTTGTAGTCTTTCTTATTTACACTCATTATTCTAGGTTTAGGTTATAATCTTCTAAGATCCTTCTTAATTCTTCTCTCATTTTTTCAGCAGCTTCAACTTCTTCTGTAGTAGCTTCTCTGTTATCAATACGTCCATACTTAACAACCTTTCTAAGTTCCTGATCAAGATCCCAGGCAACACCTCTCCATTTATAGGCATCTAGTGCTGTTCTAGCATCATCTTTTTCCTCAGAAGAGTCAAATTCTAGTATTATCTTTCCCATTATCCATTAGTTTAGTTGGAAAATAATAATCACATTTCTCTCTTTCTTTATCATAAGGTAGATCAGAGAAATATGATTGTCTAAATTCACTTGCTGTAGCTCTATATCTATAGCACGTCTCCTTTAATGGACAATCATTACCTTCACACATTGTCAAATCAGGCATAATTACAGAATAAAGTTAAATAAAATATGACCAAAGCCAATTCCGGCTAAAAAGTAAACAAGATTGTTTACCCATTTTGGATAATCTTCCATCTTAAAATAAGTTAAAAATTACTTGTAATACTGCTCCAATAGCAAATATAGTAACAGCTATGAGCAATAAAGCAGTTGTAATACCACCCACTTCTTCTCTACGGTCTTCTTGATTTAGTTTCATAGTTCTTCATTTGTATAATATTCTAAAACTTCATAGTGAGACATACGTCCACAATTAGCACACTCAAGTTTGTCAGATGACTCATGGTGTACTGACAATGACTCATGACCACATAGGTCACACTTAATAAGGGCACTTACCCATCCTGTTTCTGGTTCACTCATATCAAATAAAAAATGGTCTTATTGTCATTACACCAACTGCGAAACCTAAGCTGAATGCCAAGGCAATCAAAGCTCTTTGTTTAAAGCTTTTAACTTCAATAGTGTAGTGGTTCATTGGTAGGCAAAGGAATGGGTTAATTGCTACCATCATTACCATACCAACCCAATTCTCATCCATTAAAAACCTTAATCCTGCTATTGAGTTGGCTTCTAAAACTATTGCTGATACAAATACAATTAATAGTTTCCACCATTCTACTGCTGTTTTCATTGTTCTTTTTTAAATATTAAATTCCTCCGTACTTTTTAAAGTCCTCATTATAGTCATCCCACCTTCTCTTAAACCAATTACCTATGGCTTCTGATATTTTATTTAGTGTGCTTTTCATTGTTCTTGTTGTTTAAGTATATTAGTATATCTCCTACCCTTTAACTCATAAATAGATATAGGCCGGTAATCAATTAAATGAGCATCTACATTAAAGTACTTATCTAATGTTGGAGCTGGTGTACTACCCTCATCTAAATAACTATCATTTACTACAACTTCTTCAAGTTTATTTACATGGTGAATATGTGCATGAATATTTCCACGGTAGAACTGTACTTCATTAGGATGAATAGGTACATGAGTAACTATAAATCCCTTGTAGTCTACAGCTCCTGCAACACCATCTACATAAAGTAGTAGCTCTTTAACATTCTGATGTCTATCATGGTTACCAAGAACTACTATCTTTCTACCATTTAATTGGTCTAGTTTGTAGTAGTCTAGGGATTTCTCCATAGTAACATCACCCACTATATAGGTAGTGTCTCTTTTAGCTACCATTAGATTCCATCTTCTAATAAGATGCTCATCATGCTCTTCAGCATTATCAAATCCCCTGTACTTTGCAACATTGGTATGACCCAAATGTAAACAACCTATGAATCTAACTACACTCATTGTTATTTTTGTTTAAAGGTTAGTTTTTGTGAAAAAATCACATTTTATGCTAGTTTTAACCTGCATAATCGGTTATTAACCGGTTAAATGGGTCAAAAATGACACTTTTTTGTGATTTACTTATCTTCAATATTAAGGTATCCAATAACAACACCAGCACCTGTAAATGTACCTACAGTATAAACTATCTCAGCTTTACCAATAGGTTCCCAATTACATGTACACATCTTGTATATACATCTGATTTCTCCAAAAAGGGCTAATCCCCATAATATAATTGGTAGTAATGTTATTAAAACTACTCCTGCTTTATTTTTCATCTCTTGTTTGTTTATAATCAATAATAAATCCTACTGCTACAATTACATTCATACCAAAGGACATAAGTATTTCATGTATGTCCTGATAGACATTTACACTTAAGTGTACATGACCTACCATCCAAAAAGGTATGGACAAGTTCTGGCTTATCCATACCAATGTGTATTTAATAAAGTGGCTAATCCCCTTCTTCATTATTCACCCTTTGGAGTTCTTCTGTTTTGACCCTTCTTGAGTTCTTCTTCCCAGAGTTCCCTAACTTGAGCTGCCTTTGTAATCTCTCTTGGATTCTCTTGTTTAACTCTGAATAATCTAAGTTTCTCTTGTTCTCTTTCATACTCTTCCCAATTGTAGATTTCTAATTCTTTCATACGAGCCATATCTGCAATGGTCATTTCTTCTGGAACCCGACCATCATTCTCATGCATGACACGCATGTATATTTCTTTCATTCTGCCCATAATTTCATAGATTTTTCAAGTAAATGTGCAACTGTAGTTCTAACATCTTTGTGCCCAAATAAGTCTCTAACTAGAGTTAACTTTTTAAATAGTTTATCATCAACAGTTATTTGTATTGTTCTCTGTCTTTGTGATTTAATAGTATAACTTTTACTAAAATCAAAAGGAAACAATTGAGCATATACATATACATTTTCTTTATATGCAGCATCATCTTTAAATTGAACCGGTAACCTTCTATTGTAGTTTACTTTTTCTCTCTTAAGTCCTGTTAATTTTGCAATTGCATGTTCTGATAGACCAAATTTTTGGTGTAGAATACCAATTAAATAGCTTCTTTGGTCAACAACATTTCTCTTACGGGTCTTTTGGTCTAAAGAACTAAGTTCTTTTAGAACTTCCTCCTTTTTATAATCTTCCATAATTAAATTAATTCTAAGTCAGCTTCTTTAATAGCTTCTTCTTCCATGTTAGCAACTCTTTCATCCAGAGGCACAAACCTATCAGCATCATAGTACTCATATGGAAAACAGTCAGCAGACATCTGTACCTCTTCTAGAAGTACACCATATCTGCCGTCCTGTAACCCCATTTTCACTACTTTGATAATAGTATAGGTCTCACCTTGTTTAATCCATTGTTCAATAGGAATTTTAGCAGGCTTATTACTGCTATCAATGCATATCACCTTCATATAGTTCCATTTTGACATTTAGACCTACACTCTGTAGAAGCTCTAACATTGTAGAAATCTGTGCCCAACAACCATGCTTTATGGTACACTGACCTGCTAGATCAGCTACTAAAGCACATTGTTCAGCTTGTTGTGGCTCATGACCACAGAACTTTATGAGACAAGCCATAACATATGCAAAGCTATGCTCATCATCATTAAATAATATTAACTTGTGATCCTCAGGTAGTTCCATTATACTAAGTTAAGATTTTACATCATATTCTCTCCATACTATTTTGCTCTGATCAAAGGACTCTAGTGCATCTTTTACCCACTTTTCATCTACTGTGTTCTTATAGCATAGTATATGTACAATAGCTTTCTCATCAGGATTTAGACGGAGTAACCTACCAATTCTCTGGCTAGCTTTCCTCTCATTACCATAAGCATGCATGATAATACCTTGTCTCAGTTCTGGTATATTAATACCCTCATTTAACTGCAGTACACATGATAGCTTATTTATTCTACCTTCTTTAAAAGCATTTAGATTTTCCTCAGAGTTAGAATTACCACTGTGGTAACTAAACCTGCAGAGTCTGTCAGCCTGTTCTTGAGTATTAGCAAATACAATACACTTAGTGTTAATGCTCTCCATCAACTTCTTAGTATACTTTTCTTTGCTTGGATACTCCATCATAGCCTTCATCCTCATGACTCTGAGCATCTGAATAGGTCCAGCTCCAATATCTATTCTATTACCCCAGTACTGATAGTTCTGTTTTTCTGAAGTAATAAAAGACTTAGTCTTCATCTGTACCTGATAGTTCTTACACTCATCTAATTTAAGCTCATGTACAATGATTTGGTAGTCATTAATAATACCATTATCAATTGCATCATCAGCCTTAAAAGTATAAACTACAGGACAGAACTGTGATACCATCATACCCTTCTCAGAACTCTTGTGCTTAGGTGGAGTCCCAGTTAAACCCAGGATTCCACCTTTATACACATCAAGGAAAACTCTATGAGAGTCAAGAAGTGAGTGACACTCGTCAAGATAGATGTAGTCATACTCATTTGGATCACGTTTAGGTAAACCAATATAAGTAGAGAAAGTAATTCTCTCTAACAGATCTTGTTTACCAAACTTTACAGCATCATCAGACCAGGATTGAAAGATAGACTTTTTAGGAGCTACTACTAATACATTATGTAGTTCACTAGTATTCTTTTCAATATGTAATAGGCCAACAAGGGTCTTACCGACCCCTGTGCCTAATACTACGGAACATTTCCGCCTCCCTTCTGTTGCTTTTAATGCTTCTTCTTGAATCTCTTCTCTTGTCATTACTTTGGAAGTTTAAATATTTGTTTTCTAATATATGCACCAGTTTCATCTCCACTGGACATAAGTTTAACAGTTTTCATGTGCTTATCAATAGCAGCCATAACTTTAGAATGACTGTAAGTTGGATTATAAGCCTGCATAAATGCATTCAAGAACTGAAACTTAACACCTCTATCAGCCATACCAATTTTTAAGAAGATATCATTGAATGCTTTACACATATCTTCTGCTTTTGGATTGCTGATCTGAAATGTACCATTCTTAATAGGTTGTGTACCAAATCTAATTGAAGGCATGTTAGTAGCAATACATGCTAACATAGAAATCTCAATGTCATACATGTTCTTCCACTTGAACAACTTCATATAATCTGGACGGATCATTTTCCAGGCATTGATATAGTTCATCAAGTCCCAAGACTTAGATGAGTTATTAAGATATGCCATCTTCTCAATTAAGTCTTCTTCAGAGCTAACAGTAATCTCAATGTAAGGAATTGGTTGACCTTCTCTCTCTAGTGCAGTAGCTAAATGCTGACCATCAATAATGTAAGTTCTCTCTTCTCCCTCAATAATGTTTGTAGTACATGCAATAACACATCTAATAACACCCATCTTGCGGATACTAGTAATCATCTTCTGCACATGCTTACTGTCAATACCTCTGTTCATAGGTAGAATAGAGAATTTTGCATAAGTGCTTGTGTGCTTAACTTTAAGTTCTTTTCCAATCATGTTCATAATCATAATTTTTAAATCAGTAAATAAATCATTTTAACCAGCCTAGTATTCTAGCTTCTGACGGGTGGCTGTGGACCCAGTCATGGCAATTTCTGCATGTTGCTTTCCAAGTGGATTGAACCAAATAAAATACCTCCCTGTTGGACCCGGCATAGGTGTGATGAACATCAGTTGCACCATTACCACAGCCGGCCACAGAGATTTGACATATTGGATTCTCAGTAAGAAACCTTTCTCTCAACTTGAGATACTCTGCATCTTGCTTTTTCCTCTTAGAAGAAACCTGAGGGATTTTGTAATCATTTGGTTTCTGTGAACTGTCACTATTAATGGCTTTTTGGCAACTCCAACAATATTTACAGTATTTAAATCCCTCATGGTTCTTCCATATGATACTCTGTTTACCACAGGCATCACATTCTTTAAACTTTGGTTTCATTCTTCAATCTAGGTAAGGTGATTGGAGCATCTTTTAGGTCCAAAAAGTTCTTTGGAAGAATACCCTCAGCAATAAAGATAGCAATAATATCTTGCTTCTCAATACCTAAATCTTTAAAAGTTAAAGTGTTCTTGAATCTCTCATCTGTCTCAGTATCAGCTAATAAGAACTGTGTCATAGGACTGTTTGGAAACAGAGTTTCAAAGATTAAGTTAGAATACTTAATAGTCAGCTGCTGTTTAAACTTATTAAGTGTAACCTGTGCACGCTTGTAAACATTAATTATTCTTTGTTTCTTCTTACTACACATAGTAGCAAGTTCTTTCTCTGTAAGTGCATCTAGACCATAGAGTGCTCTCTTATAGAGATAGTTCTGATAAGCTGAATAGCCATCAGATTCATACTGTACATAGGTCTTACCTGCGTACAATTGGTAATTTCTCACCTGTTTTTTTAGCTTTTCCATAATATACATTGGTTTAATCATACAAAAAATGGGGAGCTATTAACTCCCCATCTCATCAATCAACAAATTGAAACTACTTCAGATCAAAATCTTCTTGTGGCTTCAATGTCTTATTATTATTTGCTCTCTGATTTGCAGCACGTATCTCATCAACATTATCATGAGCAATCAGGGTCTCTTCTACTGAAGCTACCTCAGTGTAAACAGTCTTTCTATAAATAGGCTGACCATTCACTGTACATGTAACACCGGATGTACCAGCAATCTTAAGATCTCTGTGTGGTTCAGCTACATTAAATGGAGTCAGTGACTCTTTAATTACAACTCTACCAGGGAGTTCTTGACCTGCATAGTATCCTGCATGTACTAAATCAGATGTAAAACCATGAATAAGTGCAGGCACTTCTATCTTACGGTAAAAACCATCTGCACCTACCATTGATCTTGATTGGACAACTTTTACATATCCATAATCAGGGTTGTTTTTAGACTGTTCAACAACAGCTTTGGTCGTAGGATCCCCTACAACATAGACTTTAGAATCCATATAGTAAACATTAAATAAATAAAAAAATTACAAATCTGTGTCCTCAGATAGATCTATAAGATCATCAAATGGTGTATCATCTGAGGCAATGCTGTCTAGAGAAATATCATCATCACTTGACAAGAATGAAAAATCATATTCTTTGTGTGAAGTCTTCTCTACAGCAGACCCATGGAACGGGTCAATTATGTGGTCACCATAGTCAATAGACATTAAGAACTGTACATCAGCATCAGTTAACTCTAGAAACTCCTCTAGAGATAGTTTAACTACTTTTCCATTTGATAACTGGTAATACATCTTCTATATCTTTAGTAAATATACATGAATAATATTCTATTGTATATCAACTAGATGCAGAAAAGTTGTACTATATAGCTAAACAAGAATAAAGGGGCCCGAAAGCCCCTGGTATTCTTTGGTCAGGAAAAGCATATCAACAGATATACTATCTTTAAAGCTCTTCTATAACGCTTAGTACTTGATTGTAAGCTACAAACCCTGTATCTTCAAATGTTTTATCATTATCATCTACATTCATAAAGTTTACAATATATGTAGTGTAATCACCAAAGCCCTTAAACTCCTTGATTAGAGCAGTAGCATGTCCACTAATATTAAGCAGACCAAGTTTTTTCATACCCTCTACATTGGCTTTATAACTTAACTCACGTGGATTTACTGTAATCATAGTACCATTAGGTAGCACTTCTGGTGCAGCACCACCAAAATATGTTTTAAAGAATATAGATGATAGTCTCTCATTAGGTGCAATAATGGTTGTTAATGTTTTTGCTATCTCTACTCTATTAGGATGATCAATGATCTTCTTAATAGCATTAAACAAATCTGTTTCTTCTAATTCTACTCTAATTTTAGTCATTTCTCCTCCTATAATCTCTAATCTTGGTTAATAATTGCTCATTATAATTAGTAAACCAGCTCTGGCCACCAATCTTTGTTCCCACATTGGGAGCATCAGTAGTTGTAGTAGTAACTACTTTTGCTCCCGTCTTAAGTGGATTACCCTCATTGTCTACTATGGTAACATCAAAGTCAAACCCTAGTACTGATGTAAAGACTTTCATTCTTCCTCAAGTTTAGAAAGCAAAGAAGCAAATGGGTTATCAGCCATTGTCTTTACTTTAGCCAATGTTGTTAGAGCAAGAATAACCTCATTGATGTGATTACACTTCTCTATTGCAAGCTTGCAAGAGTCAGTATATCTCTCACCCTCTTTAAATGCATCTATAGAGAATGTAATAATCTCTCTATGTCTCTCTTCAGAGATTCCCAGTGCTTCATTTAATAAGCACGAGTCCTCTTCAATAAGCAATACCTCAAACTTCTGGTTTGCTTTGTAACTCTTTTTTCTGTTAAATAGTTTTCCTAACACTTTCATAATCAGACTTTTAAATAAATAAATAAAGAATAAAAAAGCCCCTAGACTTAGGGGCTTAGTGATCCCAACAGGAGTCGAACCTGTAACCTACACATTAGAAGTGTGTTGCTCTATCCAATTGAGCTATGGAACCATACTTGTTAGTGGCTTACTCTATACAAGACCAATACAAGTGTAAAGATAACAAAACATGCCAACATCAGTTTCAACGGGAACATTCCTTCTTCATGTTCTATGTCCTCAATCCTCTGTTGAATACAATATGCTTTGTAATCAATGTCATTAAGATAGATTGCCTTCATATCTGGGTCCATCTTAGATGCATGTACATCTACTTTCTCCCATTGTAATGAATACAATTCTCTCTCTAATTTCTGAATCTCTGCTTTCCTTGACTTTTTCATATACATGTTTTAATCAGTAAAACTATCAGTACTCATGTCATAAGAAGTACCATAGGTCATCTTCTTACTATTACGGCTGGCTGATTGCCTTTCTTCATAGCACTGTTGGCACTCATGAAACTCATCACAAGTGCAGGTTAATTCCGGAGATATACTGTATAACATATACATATCTCTTGCATCTTCAAACATCATAGCTTATTTGCTTTAGGGTTAAACAATCTCTTTATATATTGTATCATCTAACTGCATTATATTAATAGCAGTAGTAATATCAAAGTCACTGTATTCTTGTGATGCTTTTATACTTGCTTCACACTCTTGTGCTAATTCAAGAGTACTAAATACTCCATCAACACTAGTTCCCATTACTGGACCATCTCCTGGTTCATAGTAAGTTGCCGTTACAATAAATAGTTTCATAGTCTACTTGTTTTTAACCATAGATGGATCAACCGGATCATCCATAGTTTCATCATACATAAATACTCCAGTTTCAAGATACTGGATAATCTCTGCTTTGTAAGCATACTCTATTCCTGCAGAGGGAATAGAATATATAGTTCTACCATCAACATCATCAGTAGGTATAATAACACCTGTGTGTAGTTGTAGAACAAACATAATGTTTGCAATAAGTAAATGCATGGTAAATATAATTAGGGGTGAATAAATACAATTCCGGAGTCTTATACTCTGTCCTTTTATATAAGAATAGTATATATAGTAATAAGACTAGTAGTATATATAGAGATAGTAATAGATATAGTAGCTAAGTAAGGTTTATGTACTTATGTTTAGCTATATATTACTATATCTGTAAGAAAACATGCCTAATTTACTCATGTTTCAACAGCTGTATTATTGTAGAGAGTGGTTTTCTCAAAGATAAAGTGCTCTCTCCTCTATATATATAGAGAGATAACAGACCGTTAAGTCTCATCTCCCTATATATAGAGAAAGATAAAGGGAATGCTCCTAAGAACACTCCCTTATATACCTTAAATGGTAGCCATATCCGCCACACTGAATGTGGATAGGATCTCAGCAGGCTTACCAGCACGGTGTAGTAAATAGCCTTTCACAGCTTTACCGTTTTCATTGGTACCTTCTACCCAACTCACCTGTAATTCGTGAATGTTGTGGGCAGTTACCGCAGTTACTTTACTTGACAACATAGCAGTTGTCTTGCTACTGTTATTGAAGCCTATATATGGGACTTTCTTATCACCCTGCTGGATGTTAAGGTTAGTGGCCCCAATGCTCTTCATAAAGTCAAGAGCAGACTTAGTTTCAATAAACTCTACAGAATTGTTGTTCATGTTTTGTGTTTTTTAAAGGTTAAACAATAATACATAGTAAGTAAAAAGATGTTAACTAAGGTGGCGCAGCCAGAAAAAAAAGAGTACGGATTTCTCCGTACTCTGTTTCACTAGGCATCAATAGCAGCCAAGTCTGCAACACTGAACGTGCTGATAACCTCAGCAGTGCTACGTCCGTGCACCATATAGCCCTTTACAGGTGTACCTGCCTCTGTGGCACCCTCTACCCATGACACATCAAGGTCACGTGCATTTGCCGCAGTAATGTTCTCAATCTTGCTTGCAAGCATAGCAGTACCAAGAACAGAACCATCAGGCTTGAGGAACTGCACATAACGTGGTGTGTAGAGCTCCCCGGTTTTAGGGTTTGTCTTTTCCTTGCCCTTGACAATGTTAAGGTTAGGAGACTGTACTGCTTGCATGTAGGCAACCAATGAACGTGTTTCAGAAAATTCAGACATAATAAAAAGAATTAAAAGGTTAAACAATATACCATCTATGTAATAAGATGTTAAAAAAAGGTGCCGAAGGCAGAAGAATAAGAGGGCTTATGCCCCCTTGTACTTTGTGCTCAACTTTACATACAGTGCATCTAGCTTCTCATTATCTACCATGTTCTTCATAGCAGATATTGCAGCCAACATTGTCTTGTACTCTTCCCACTCAAGGGTTATAGTTACCTCTTCCATATTGTAGTTTATGTTTAAGTTATAAGATGTTCAAATAAAAAGGGAAGGAGCCGAAGCTCCCTTTCCCTATTTCTTCACAGGACGTTCCAACAGTTGGAATAACTCATCATCACTGAGCAGTGCATAAACCTCATGCTCATATCTACGCAGTGCACAGACATAATCATCCCAAGGTTTAAGGTCCTTCCTAAGTTCCCACAAAGCAGTAACCTGTGCCAGTCTCTCTGCATAGTCACTCTCGGTGAAACCAAGAGCAGTTGCCCCAGCAGTTTGGCTCATTAGGACACCAACAGCATAGATGAACTGTTTATCAGAGGAACTAGCAGTGATAGTTATAGTACTACCGACCTCAATGCTACCAAGCTCCTTGATCTTCTCACGGATCTCATTAACAATTTCAGTTGCATCTAAACGGTCTTGTTTAGCTTGCTTGTACGCAGTTAGTTTCTTAGAACTTTTCATAATAAAATAATTTAAGGGATTAATACAGCTTAAGTAAAAAGATGTTCTAAAAAAGGGGATGTTACTCCCCTTCTAATTCAAATACATCAGGAGAATAGTCATACTCTTTCCATTCCCACTGACCCTTGTACTTAGTACCAAAGCCTACAGGAACTTTAATAGTATTAGAGTATGTGCTTATAACAATGATATCATCACCATTATCTAACATATAGTCTATGATATCACCTGGCCAATTACCTGTGATTCTAAACTCCTTCTTCTTTGTTTTATTTACTACAACATACATGATACAAGATTTTATTGGTTTATGCTAAGTAAAAAGATGTTAAAAAAAGAGAGAGTCTACATGACCCTCTCTGTGTGGATGCTAATCCTCTTGTGGTATTACGGTCCAAAGCAATAAGGAACCAACCATTTGGTGTTTCATTGACTGTACAGATGCCGCATCATTTGTTCAGCTAGCTACGATAAGTCAGACTAAGTAATAAGATGTTAGAAAAAAAAGAGAGAGGCCATATAGCCCCTCTCCATTTAGATTAAAGTTCCCCAAGATCTATCTTTCCTACAGATTCATGTGACTCTTCTGTCATATCACCCTGACATATCTCTCTAATGAGATTAACTGAACGGTGAAATGAGACAAAGTCTTCACAAGTCTCCACAAGCTGTGCAAGATCCTGAGTGTTCATAATACGTTCCCTCAACCCATGTCTGATACCACCAAAGTCTGCCTTTGGTAATAACTCCGTGAGTTTATTAAGAACTTGTAAGTCCACCAATGCTAGCGGACGGTTATAATCAGGAGTAAGATCTATAACCTGATTGCCATTAATGTTTACATAATTTGCCATTGCTTAAAATTTTATTGGTTCATGTTATGTAAAAAGATGTTCAAAAAATAAAAGGGGAATTACTCCCCCTCTTCTACTGGATGATCCTGAAGCCATTGATTAATATCTTCAGCAGTTAGATAACCGTCTGGATCAGGCATGTTCTTGGTATCCCACATTTCAAATGTAGTAATACCATCACCATACAGTCCAGTTCCACCTCCAACAATACTGATCATTTCATCAGTACCATTGTTGTATTCAAAGAGCCATTGATGGGCTCCAGGAATAACTCTGTGTACATTCTTGGTAAAATCTTCGGGAAATTTAAGTACTCTCATAACATATTAGTTTAGTTTAAGACAAGTAATAAGATGTTCTCTGTGTGCAAAGACAACCCATTACAGGTTGTCTCTTTCTAACACAACAGGAATACTGTCAATAGGACACGTGTATGTGTGCCTATCAGTCCCTTCTATAACAGCTGAATCTCCCTTCAACTCAATGAAGTATTCAGTGTCAACATGTCTTGGATGATGGTATCTAGTAGATGCAATTAACCAACCACCTAATAAGCCCACAGTAAAGTAAGCTACTACAAATAAACTATTTCTTTTCTCCATGTTTAGAATTTAAACTAAGTCATAAGATGTTCAAAGTAAAAGAGGGTCATAGACCCTCTCTTGATTCATACTCTACTCTCAAGGCTGTAGTTATTGCAAATGCAAATGCTACAGACTGCATAAACCAGGCAAACCAGTTGTAATCCTCAAAGCGGAATACAGTACCCATAGTTAGCATAGCCTCAAAGAATACTAAAGAAATAATGGCAATAGCACAGTATTGCACTTGTTTAAGTGTTTTCATAAGTGTTAGTTTAGATAGAGTAATAAGATGTTATTACATACTGGAGAAAATGAGATGCCCTAAAAGGGCAACTCATCTCCATCATCTTGTGGCAAACCAGCCACGTAGGCCATATGGTCACAATCTTCACACCTAGTGTGAAACCATACAGATCCTTGTTGCATAGCAACATGGATACCATTCTCAAAGACAGGTACCTGTTCAATTTCAAACATGACAGGTTGACCGCAGCTGCAGTCTGGATGCAAAACTTTCTCCATGGTAAATTTTTTAGTGTTAGTAACCTGTGTAGTAAGATGTTCTCTGAAACAAAGGGGGGTAGCCACCTCTCCGCCAGGGGCCGGGGGGTGTTGTACCAATGCCCCACCACACACTCTTGTATAGTATAAAACCCCTCCCCGTAGTTGTACATTTCACTCAGACTTCCTACCTTTACCTTGCTACAGATGAAACAGATTGCCCGGGGGGTTTATTTTTCATTCGTTTACCCCTGGGCTATTTGTATAATGTAGTATATTTGTATCACTCCACTAACAGGTTTTCTGTTAGAACCCTATAGTGATACTGTTGCTATGGAATTTTAACAGTACCAGGTAAGCATACCGTAAGAACTGCTCACTAGATCTGGTCTTTTCGTTATTGGGAAAGCTGAAAAGTATAACCACTAACACCTCCAAGTAAGACTGTCTGATCAACAGAAACTGCTTGGGGTTTTTTCTCCCTGCAAAAATTGTAGGTGTAGCCGGTCAGAGGCAAGTCCTTGCAAACTCAATACCTAAAGTTGAGCAGCCCACTTACGGAGTGGGCTTTTTTATTATCTTTATCCTATGAACATCAACATCCCCCCTATAGAATGTTATATTAGAAAAGAGTATTTATATAACTTGGAAGAACATCACGGAGAATTAGTTGAAGGAACAGCTTTTGCTATTAAGAGTTTACAGGGAACTGCTGCATTGTTTGTAGTGATGACTAATATAGGTGCTGTGTATGATAAGATACCTATTTCTGCACTGGTTCCCTTTGAAAAGAAAGAAGCACCCCATCTTGATTTTCACATTTTACAATTATGGGATTGTTTTTCTTATACACCTAGTGTAACACAGTTTATGTTTCTTAAGGGAAAGAGATGCCAGGTATACTTGAAGAATAAACAAAAGGTAGAAGGTAGGTATAGATTTACTTTAGATTGGAATGCGGATAGCAGTGCCACTGTTTCTACTTCTTATGCTGAAGAACCAAGTCAACATAAGATGGGTCATGTTATAGAATTAGACTCTGGACATTTTTGTATATATCCTAATAATAGAATTTTATGGAATGAACCTAGTATGGTGTCAGAACCTTTTAAGGTAATTCCTGATTATAAGTTAAACCTAAAATTTTATCATTGTGAAAGTCATACTAAATGGGGTGCAGAAGATTCAGAAAGAATGTTCTATGAAATAGAATAATTTGTATATTAATAGTATGAAGAAAATAGATATGGGTAAGTTTGTTCTGCTAATAGGTAAAGATGCTACTGAGATCTTTGACTATTATAATGTAGATCAGATGCACGGGTTAAACCGTAAAGATGCCCAAGCTGAAGAAGTTGATAAGACTA
>Ga0209668_10000304_pt1 | contig 20148 bp, 21 predicted proteins | sample FrelakmetPLP11PL_FD_187150 | JGI IMG/M metagenome (GOLD analysis project Ga0209668, IMG submission 187150) | Freshwater lake sediment microbial communities from the University of Notre Dame, USA, for methane emissions studies - PLP11 PL (SPAdes)... | ecosystem: Environmental > Aquatic >... | reverse complement strand
GGAGTCGCGCTGCAGCAGTCGCAGCGTGCCCGCCACTTCCAGGAAGGAAAGCGAGCCGAAGACCGTGTCGGGAACCACCGTGGCGCCGCCGTTGAGCAGCGGATCCACATAGGGACCGGTGCCGTCCGGACTGGCGATGATGGAGTCATCCCAGCCGCCGCGGCCGACATCGAACGGGAAGGTGATCGGGATCTGGCCGCCGGTGAAGGAGACCTTGGGACCCGCATCGCCGTAGTCGATGCCGAGGTTCAAGAGGTCCTGATTGGTCGTCGCGACGAACTTCACGTCACAGAAGACCTGCGCGGGTTCGACATCGAGGCGCGCGAGCATGTCCTTGATCGAGTTCTGCACCTGGGCGGTGTCGCGCACGATGATCACGTTCGAAACATCCACGTAGTCGAGCTTGCCCTGCGAGGAGAGCGTCTTCTCCAGAGCCTGCAGCACGCTGAAGCTCTTGACGGGATCCGCACCCGCCGCTTTCTGCTGCTGGCCCTGGACAGCCTGGACGAACTCCGACTTGATCACGGGCTTGTAGTTGCCCTTGGGACGCAGGTAGCGCAGTTGGTAAGTGCGCGTCTCGAGCTGGTCTTTCAGCGTCTCCGGGGAAACCACGCGCAGCACACCGCGCTGTTCCTCCACGACCACGAAACCCAGCGACTTCGCGGTGGAGTCCAGCGCGATGCGCCATGGCACGTTGTTGAAGCTGACCGTGACGTTGCCGCTGACCTCCTTGCCCAGCGCGATCGAGGCACCGCTGGCCTTGGCGATCGTGGTGATCACCTCGCGGATGTCGCGGTCCTGCGCGTCGATCGATACCGGATAGGGCCTGGCGATGACGAGCACGCCGCCGGCGCGCTCCTCGACGACGCCGCCCGCCTTCTCGGCAAACAGCTCGAGCGCGTCGCGCCAGTGCACGTCGAACAGCTCGATCGTGATCGGCGCCGTCGAGATGCGCTTGTCGGCATCCTGCGGATCGACGATCACGATGTTGGCGCCCGTGCGCTCGCGAACTCCGCGCACCAGCTCGTCCAGCGGCTTCTCGGCCACGTTGAGCGTCATGCGCGCATCCAGACTAGGCACCTGAGCCGCTGCCGTGCCGACGCACAGAGCCAGCAGCGAGGCCAGGACCAGCAATGTTTGTTTCATCTTCTTCTCTCTCTTTTCCCTTTAAGAACCGGAGTGGACCGTCCCGCCAGACGGATCCTCAGTAACGCCTTGCAAACACGATGCCCTTGTAGAGGAACTCGATCTCGTCCCTGCCGATGGCATGCACCAGCAGATCCTTGGCGATCGCATCCCCCACGCCGACCGTCTTGCCGTTGATCACGGCAAAGGCCCGTTCACGCACGATCGCGCGGCCCCCGAACTCGAGCTTGAGCTTCTCGAATTCCAGCACCGTGCGAGCATCGGCCTCGAAGGATCGCAGCCGGGCGACGATCGCCCCGCGCACAGGGTCCGCTTCCGCGATGCCCAGGTCCTTCTCGACGGCCTTGAAATTCTCCAGCACGGCCTTCCAGTCCCCGCGCTGCATCGAAGCGGTCATGGCCTCCTCGATTTCCAGCAGCTGGGTCTCGCTCGGGCCGGTGACGGCCCCGCTTGCGGAGACCTCCGATGCGAGCGCATCGAGCAGGTCGCGCACCTCCGACTGCAGGCGCCGCTGCGAGGGCACGTAGGAGATCACGCGCTCGCTCTCGACGCGCGCGAGCTCGCCGCCCAGCGCGCTGTACTCGCCGTCGAACTCCGAACGCTTGAGCATCTGCTCGATGACGTTCTCGGCGGCCTTGGAAGCGCTCCACAGCTCTGCGACCTTGCGGGCGCGATCGCAGAGCTTCTGGACGATGTCCATCTGCTCCTGAACCGTGTAGCCGCCTTGGCCCTCGGTCGTCGCGGGGACCCGCGGGTCGATCCATGGATCGCGCCGGCCACGCGGACCGCGGTAGGCGTAGCCGCTGACCGAGAGCGCCTGCTTGCGGCCCTGGATCTCGCCAAGCAGCAGATCGCGCTTGTGCTCGTAGTCGGCGATGCGCGCCTGCTTGCCGTCCTTGCGAGGCTCGTAGACGAACGTCTCGACGTCCATCTGGATCTTGTGCGCCGGGATGCCGTCCTTCTCCAGCTGGTTGCGCTGGGTCGCGGTGATCCGGAAGCTCGGAACGCGCATGAAGCGCGCGTGGTTCTCGATCAGGTTGAGGAAATCGAGCAGCTGGAAGGCATCGCCCTCGAGCTGCAGCGTGTAGCCGACCTTGTCGAAGTCGCCCTTGTCCTTGGAGTCGGCCGGCTTCTTCTTGAGTCCGGAGATGCGCACTTCGCTGAGTTCGGAGAAGCGCTGCAGCTCGCGCACGAGGTTGTTGACATCCTCGTTGTCAGGCAGGATCTCACGCATCACCCCCGCCATCTCGCGCAGCACGATCACATCGCGCTCCACGCTGCGGGTCGTGTCGATCTCCTTGCGCGCGACTTCGATGTTGCCGCGCAGCGCGGCGACCTCGGCGCGGGTGGTGTCGATGTTCTCGTACTGCGACTTGATTCCGAACAGGATCAGGCCGGCGCAGAGGACTCCGCCCCCGCCAATCATCATCCAGCGACGATCAAGCTTCACCGAACACCTCCTTCGCGAGCCGCATTGCGGCCCTTGGCCTTGGGCGCGGGCTTCTTGGACTTGCCGCCGTCCGCATCAGGCCTCGCGCCGTTGCGCTCGTCCACGGATTTCATGGTCAGCGCCAGCGGGAAGGACCAGGATGCCGAGGGCGTCAGCTCCGGATCCACGCTGGAAACCGAGCCTTCCGGCGGCGCGGGCTTCTCGAAGTCGCTGAGGAAGCTCGATCCCTCGAGATCCTCGAGGAAGTTCGCCACCTGCGCGAACTTGTCCGAGCCGGAGTGTCCGCTGGCCTTGACCGTGCCAGGAGACTTGGCCTTGGGATCCAGGTTCTGCGCGACCTGCAGGTCATCGAACCACACCAGATGGCGCTCGCCGTCGCCGCCGCGACTGCAGACATCGATCAGCTCATCCAGCTTGCGCGTCCAGGAAATGCGGCTCCGCGTGATCTGCTGCAGCGTCTCTTCGCGGCTCTTGTGCAGCTTGGCTTCCGCCTTGAGCGCCGCGACATGTTCAACCTGCGGCTTGAGACCGTCCATTTCGCTTTGCACGAGTTCCTTCTCGTTGTCCGCGCGCAGCTGCACGGCGAAGTGGGCGTAGCCCAACCACGCCAGCAGGCAGGCGTTGACGGTCACGGCCCCCGAGAGGGCCAGCATCAGCTTGAGCGGCGTGCGGCTCTTGGCCTTGTGCTGCTCGGGCAACAGGTTGATGTGGATCATTTTGCCTCCATCCGCGATGCAAGTCCCAGGGCCACCGCCAGCTGGCTGGCGCAGGCTTCCAGTTCGGCCGCGTCGACCTTGTCCGCGTCGACGCGCAGGCCCTCCAGCGGGTTCCAGACGCGCGCGGGACGGCCGGTGGCCTGTTCGATGTAGCTGACGACGCCCGGTGCATGCACCGCGCCACCCGACAGCAGGATCTCCGCGACAGCGATGCCCTCGTGGTTCTCCACGTAGTCGAGGCTCAGGTTGAGCTCGCCCACGAGATCCTCAAGCACCGGCGTGATGGCCGCGTGCACGTCGAGCTCCGCGTTGGCGCCGGCGCGCTTGAGCGCTTCGGCTTCACAGGCCTCGATGCCCAGCCGGCGCGCGATGGCCGCCGTCATGTCGGCGCCGCCGAGCTGCACTTCGCGGCTGAAGCATGTTTCGCCGTTGGACATGACATTGATCGCCGTGCGGCCCGATCCGATGTCCACCAGCGCGATGGCACGCGCATCGCAGATGCCCAGCGCATGCCGCGAGAACTCGTAGGCGTTGGCCAGCGCGAAAAGATCGAGATCGATTGCGACGGGCTGCAGGCCTTGACCGCTCAGCAGCGCCACGCGCTCCTCGACGACGCTGGACTTGCAGGCCGCGACCAGCACGGTCATCTGGCCTTCGCCGGCGCCTTCGCTGGCGCCGTGAGGCGCCCGCTCGAGCACCTGGCAGTCCAGCTGCGTCTCCGCCAGATCGAAGGGCACGTACTTGTCCGTCTCGAAGCGGATCGCGCTCCGCGCCTCCGCGGCGCTCATGCGCATCATCGGGACGAACTTGACGACCACGTCCTGACCCGCGAGCGAAGCCACGGCGCGCTTGGTGTGGAACCTTCCGCCGGAGAGCAGTCCGGCGAGGGCTTCCGCAGCCGAGCCGCCCTGCGGGATCTCGGCACGGGCAAAGCCGGTCACCACCGCCTCCGACCCTTCGAGTGACAATTCGATCGCCTTGATGGACGAGCTGCCCACGTCCAGGCCGATCAGTCGTTTGGTCCTGCGGAACACGCGCTTTTCCTGTTTCTGGAGGCCTTGGGGCTCACGCGCGAGCACGAGGCACAGTCCTCGCGGCTCGCAGAGCCCATGGCGTCCATCGGAACGCGCTTTCCGGAAGGTTTAGCTCAGTTCACCGAATCCGCTCTCGATCAGCCGGGTGAGCGCGGAAATGAGTTCCTCCGCGTCCTCACCGCGCGCATGCAGGGAAAGAATGGCATCGCAGGGTGCCCCCAGCGTCATCAGGTCGAGGATGCTGCGGCCGTTGACCGCGCGCTCTCCGCAGCGCACGGTCAGCTCGCTCCTGTGTGCCAGCGCGAGCTTCACGATGGCATGACTGGGCCTGGCATGCAGCCCCGAGGGATTGACGATCCGCACATCGCGACTGGCCTCCATGGCTCTCAGGAGATCGACATCTCTTTCAAAAGGTCCACGAGCTGCGTCTTGGTCTTGACCTTGAGGGCGAAGCGGCGGAAGTCCGCATCGCGCGCCAAGCGCGCGATCCACTGCATCAGCTCCAGATGCCGCTCGGGGTCGTGGTGCTGGCCCGGCTTGTCGGGCCGCAGCACGGTGAAAACGATGTGCACGGGGGCGCCGTCGACGGCACTCCACTCCAGTCCGGCCACGTGCACCGAGACCGCGCAGATCGCGCGGTCGATGCCGCGCAGCCTGACGTGCGGGATCGCGACATGGTTGCCGACGCCCGTGGAGCCGAGCTTCTCGCGCTCGCGCAAAGCGCTGAGTGCGGCATCCTCGAGTCCGGCGTCCAGACAGCCGCCGGCGACCAGATCGCCGACGATCTCGCGCAACACGCCGTCCTTGTCCTGCGCCGCGAGGTGCACGCTGCAGGACTTGGGCTTGAACTGCTTGTGGAAGTGCATGGGATGCCGCGAGCGGCGAGGCGCCCGCGGCGTGCGTTTCAGAGGAGTCGGGACTCAGCCCTTGCCGTCACGGCCGCGGCGGCGACGCAGGTCGACATGCTTCTCACGGTGACGGCGCAGCAGCTGCTGCATGCGGTGGAAGGCTTCATCGAGCGCCTGCGAGAAGGCGTTCTCGCGCGAGTCCACCACCAGCACTGCTCCATGACCGACCGAACACACGATTTCCACGCGGTGATCTTCGTTCTGGCGCTCGAGCAGCGCGCGTGAGACCACGATGCGCTCGTAGTACTTGGCAAGGCCCTGAAGGCGCTGCTCAACCTCATCGCGAACGCGCGTGGGGTAATCGTGGTGGAGGATCGAAACCTGCGTCTGCATGACAACTCCCGTCCTGAAAAGAGGGCCACCGAAATGTCTGCGCGGACAGCGGCGCAAGCCGCTGCTCGCCACGTTCTCTACCTTGGACCAGCGGTCCAGTTTGGTCAAGAGCCCGCCCACGGCTTTGATCGGAAGCCGGGGCCCGCGACCTCAAAAATTACCGGCTCAACCGGCCTGAAAAAGCCCGGGGACCCCGCTCGGCCCGCGATCGGGTCCCGCGAAGACCGGCTCGGGGTAGCGCACGCGCCACAGGTACAGCCCGCAGGCCGGTGCCGTGGGGCCGGCCAGCGTGCGCTCCCCTGTTCGCAGCGCCTCGCGCACCTGCTCGGGGGAGATTTTTCCACGGCCCACCTCCAGCAGCGTGCCGGCGATGGTGCGCACCATGTTGTACAGGAACCCGTCAGCCTCGACGAGCATCACGAACCCCTCGCGCCGCGCCACCAGCTTCAGACCGCGCAGCGTGCGCACGGTGGTCGCGCGCGGCGAGCCTGTGTTGCCGAAGGCTGCGAAGTCATGCCGCCCCACCAGCTCTCGCGCGGCGGCCTGCATGCGCCGACGATCCAGCGGCCAGTGCACCCAGTGGCACAGGTGCGCGGCGAAGGGCGGCTGGAACCGGCTGGTCGCCGTGAAGTAGGCGTAGCGTTTGGAACGCGCGTCGAAGCGCGCGTGGAACGCGCTGGAGCAGGTCTCCAGGCGCTGCACACGCAGCGCCCCTGGCAGATTGGCGTTGAGCGCGTGACGCAGACGGTCATCTTCGAGCGTTGTGGGAATCAGGCAGTGCGCCACCTGCCCCACCGCGTGCACGCCCGTGTCGGTGCGTCCGGCGCCGTGGATGACCACGCGCTCGCCGCATAGGCCGTGCAGAGTGTCTTCCAGCTCCTGCTGCACCGAATCAAGGCCGTCCTGACGCTGCCAGCCGTGGAAGCGGGAACCGTCGTAAGAGAGGAGCATGCGGACGCTGCGCATCGGGGTCACGATGCTAGCACTTCAAGCCGCAAAGCAATCTAGCGGAGGACTCGCCGCGCGTAACTGGAGGGAATGCCCAGCTCGGAACGGTGCTTGGCCAGCGTGCGACGCGCCATGCGGTGACCGGAGCGGGCCAGCCGCTCCAGCGCCTCGGCATCGGAGAACGGGTGCTGCGGATCTTCGGCCGCATAAAGCGCGCGAACGGCCTGCGCGATCGCTGAGCGCGTCGCGCCGGAGTCATCGGAGCCTGCAGCCGGAAAGAAGCTGCGCAGCGGGAAGATGCCGTGCGGCGTCTGGGCGTGCTTGCCCTGCACCGTGCGGCTGATCGTTGAGACCGACAACTCCAGCTCGGCCGCCAGTTCGTGCATGGCCAATGGGACGAGCGCCTGCGGACCTTCGCGCAGGAAGCGCGACTGGCGCGCGAAAAGCGCGGCCGCAACGCGAGCAAGCGTGCGCTGGCGCTGGATCAGCGCGTTGCGAATCGAACGCGCGGCCTCGATCTTCGGCCGCAGATAGCGCGCGAGCTCGCTCGTGCGGCCCTGCGAGCGCGCCAGCTCCTCGGCCGCGGGATCGACGCGCGCCGCTGGCCACTGACGCGTGTCCAGACGCACTTCGTAGGTGCCGTCGCTGTTCCACTCCACGAGCACCTCCGGCAGGATCGCCGCCACAGGCGCCGTGAAACGCGTGCCGGGGAAGGGATCCAGCACGCGCAGCCGCGCGCGCAGCGCTTCGAGCGCTTCGCCGGTAATCGACAGGGCGCAGGCGATGCGATGCAGGCGGCGCGCAGCGAGATCCTCGAGGTGAAGCTCGATCAGGCGGGCCAGCATGGCGTAGTCCGGATCCTGCGGATCGAGCTGCAGCAGCAGGGCCTCGCACAGATCGCGCGCACCCAGACCGCGCGGCTCCAACTGCTGGAGGGCGGCGACGGTCTGCCGCAGGCTTAGTGCATCGTCCGCGCTCCACAGGCCCGCCAGCGCGCCGGCCTGGCACAGTTCCTCTTCGCTCTCGACCAGCCAGCCGCGCGCGTCCAGGCGCGTCGCCAGCCAGCGCACGGCCAAGCCACGCTCCGGCGCAAGTTCGCTGAGCGCCAGTTCTGATTCGATGTGCTCGACGAGTGTAGGCGCGCTGGCCGCCTGCTCCGCGACCCAGTCGCTGCTCCCGCCTTCCTGACGCAGGTCCGGCTGCGGACGGCGCACATCCAGCGCCTCGTTGCTCTCCGCCTGCCGTTCCAGCCATTCGCACAGCTCCTGCGCGGGCAGTGCCAGCATTTCCAGCGACTGCAGCATCTGCGGCAGGAGCAGCAGCTCCTGTCGCAGGCCCTGACTCTGGCGCAAAGCGGGTACGGCGGATCTCACCCCGCCTGCATCGGAAGGAATTTCCGCCGACTTGAGGGCTAAGAACCCTCGCGGTGGGTCCGCAGTTCCCGCCGATGGGCAAAGGCGTCCTCAAGGATGCCCTTGTGCAGGTACTCGATGCCCGAACCCGAAGGCAGACCACGCGCCAGGCGCGAGACCACGAGCTCCTTTTGGCCCAAGGCTTCCAGACGCTCGAGCACCAGCGCGGCCGTGGCCTCGCCCTCGGCATCCGGATCGGTCGCCAGCACCACTTCGCGCACCCCCTCGCGCTGCACGCGCTCGATCAGCCGCGGCAGGCCCAGGTGGCGTTCCTCGGTGCCTTCGGCGGGCTGAAAGGCACCCAAAAGCACATGGTATACGCCGCGCCAGGCCCCTGCGCGCTCGATGGTCTCCACATGGCGCGGTTCCTCCACCACGCACAGGCGCGTCTTCTCGCGGCGCTCGTCCGCGCAGATCGGACAGGGATTGCGCTCGGCGACATTCGCGCAGATCGAGCAGCGCTGCGTCTCGCGCACTGCGCGCTCCAGCGCGGGGGCCAGCGTGCGCGCCTTGGGATCGCGCAGCGCGTGAAAGGCCAGCCGTTCCGCGCTGCGCCGACCGATGCCGGGAAACTGCTCGAAGGCGGCGATCAGCGCCTCGAGGGGCTCAGGGTAGGCCATCGCGCGACTCCTAGCTCAGGCCCGGCAGCGAGAGACCGCCGGAGATCTTCGAGAGGCGCTCTTCGCGCAGCGTGCTCGCGCGGGTGAGACCGTCGCGCACCGCCGCAAGCACCAGATCCTCCAGCAGCGTCTTGTCGCGCGACTCGATCGCTTCCTTGGAGATCTCGATCTTCAGCACCTGCCCCTCGCCGTTGACCGCGACGCGCACCGCACCGCCGCCGGCGCTGCCCTCCAGCTGCGTCTTGCGCAGCTCTTCGCGCGTCTTCTCCATCTGCCGGTGCATCTCCTGCGCCTGACGCAGGAGATTGCCCATGTCTCCGAAGGTTCCGCTCATCTGTCGTCCTCGATCCGGCCGCCGAACAGCTGGCTGACTTCGCCCGTGAAGCGATCCTGCTCCTTGCGCACCGGCGCGCGTGAAGGCTCGTCGAACTGCGCCTGACAGTCGCGGCCGAGCAGTCGCGTCAGCAGCGCCTGGAGCAGCTTGTGCGTGCGCGGGTTGTCGAGCAGCGCGCGCTCCTCCGGTGCGGGGTTGGTCAGCTGAATCTTTGCGACGCCGCCGGAAAGCTCGGCCAGCCGGCCGCGCTGGCGCAGCATGAGCTGCAGCGAAGCGGAGTGGGTGCCGAGTTCCTCGAGCAGTCGCGGCCACAGTTGCTTGGGGTCGGTCAAGGGCGCCGACAACGCTGTGGGTGCAGGCGCTGCTGGAGTCTGTGCAGTGGGAGTCTGTGCAGTGGCTGCAGGTGCCGGACCGGTCGGCGTCGGCGCAGCCAGAGCGGCCGCCATCGAACTCGACGCGGCAGGTGCCGGCGGCGCCGTCGGTCTCGCGACTGCGGGAGCGCTGCCCAGGCGCGCTTCCAGCGCCTCCAGACGACGGATCAGCTCCTCCAGTCCCAGTGAGGTCTCGGGGCGGCAAAGATCGATCAGCGCGACTTCCAGCAGGCTGCGCGCATGCTGCGGCAAGGGCTGCATGCGCTCACGCGCCATCAGCAGTTCCTCCAGCCAGATGCCGAGCTTCTCCGCACCGACCCTCTGCGCGCGTGCGATCGCGCGCTGCTTCTCGCTCGGGCCGAGCTCGACCAGCGGGAAGTTCTCGCCGCACAGCGCGATCAGAAGGTTGCCGCGCAGGTGGCTGAGGAACAGCGCCAGCCACTCCGCCTCGCCGCCCTGCGTCGCTGGCAGTGCCGCCAGCGCCGCGGCTGCGGAGTGAGCCTCGATCGCATCCAGCACGGTCTCGAAGACCTCCGAACCCGCCTCGCTGGCGAGCGCACGCAGGTTCTCGAGCTTGGGTTCCAGCCCGCTGAGCGCCAGCAGCTGATCCGCGATCGAGAGCGCATCGCGCATGCCACCGCGCGCGCGGCGCGCGATTTCGGCGCTGACTCCCGCTTCGGCTCGGATCGACTCGCGCGAGAAGATCTCGTCGAGTCGCTCGCGGATGATCTTCTCCGGCAACGGGCTGAGACGCAGCACCTGACAGCGCGAGACCACGGTCTCCAGCACCTTGTGCAGGTCGGTGGTCGCCAGCAGGAACTTGACGTGCGGCGGCGGCTCCTCCAGCGTCTTCAACAGCGCGTTGAAGGCCGGCTTGGAGAGCATGTGCACTTCGTCGATGATGTAGATCTTGTGGCGCGCCTTGAGCGGCAGGAAGGCCGCGGAGTCGCGCAGCTCGCGTACGCTGTCGACACCGGTGTTGCTGGCGGCGTCGATCTCCACGATGTCGACTTCCGCGCCGCTGTCGGCCGCGATGCAGCGCTCACACTGCAGGCAGGGATCGAGCGTCGGGGCGCGCTCGCAGTTGAGCGCCTTGGCGAGAATACGCGCCGTGGTGGTCTTGCCGGTGCCGCGCGGTCCGGTGAAGAGATACGCGTGGCCCACGCGATGCTCCTGGATCGCACCGCGCAGCGTGGCGGTCACGATCTCCTGACCGACGACATCCCCGAAGGTTCTGGGGCGGTATTTGCGGGCGAGAACGAGGTAGGTCATCGCGGGTGCGGTGGAGTCTAGCAGGAGCCCAGCAGAGGGCCCGGGCAAACAGCGCCTGAGAAGCCTGTCCTTAGGGCTGCTCCGTTCCCGGCCTGACCCGGTTCGAACCGCTCCCATCGCTGCTGACCGGACCCACTGCTGGGTTCCTGCTGACCGGAAGTACGCGTTCGCAAGACGCTCGCAAGATGGCGGAGAGGGGGGGATTCGAACCCCCGGTGCCGTTTCCGACACACACGCTTTCCAAGCGTGTACCTTAAGCCGCTCAGACACCTCTCCGCAGGGGATCGGGATTGGCGGAGAGAGAGGGATTCGAACCCCCGGTACCCCAAAAGGGCACACCGGTTTTCGAAACCGGCCCATTCAGCCGCTCTGGCATCTCTCCTACCCGACGGGCCGCATGCGCGGTCCGATTCGACCCCTTTGGGGGGGCTGAACGGACTACGTATCGGCGCCTCGTGCGCGTTTCTTGCGAAAGAACTCCTGGAGCAGCGCGCGAGCCTCGTCGGCCAGCACGCCTTCCCTGATTTGGGCCCTGTGGTTGAGGCGCGGATCGCTGAGCACCTGTCCCAGCGAAGCGCAGCCCCCGAACTTGGGGTCGCGGACCGCCCAGACCACCCGCGCTACGCGCGCGTGCAGCAGCGCGCCCGCGCACATGAAGCAGGGCTCGACCGTGGTGTACACCACCGCCTCGGGGAGTCGGTTCTCGGCTCGGATGCGGGCTGCGGCCTGCAGAACGAGCAGCTCGGCATGGGCCGTGGGGTCGACCAGCGTGCGGGTGCGGTTGTGGGCCTCGGCGAGCACTTCGCCGTTCCATACCAGCACCGCGCCGATCGGAACCTCGTCGAGGAGCTCGGCCGCGCGGGCCTGCGCCAGGGCGAGGGCCATGAAGCGTTCGTCTGCGTCGCGCGCGTCTGCGTCGAGCGGGTTCACGGGCCTGAGAGCGGTCAGGGTCGAAAGATTCGGTTGTGAAAGCGGCCGGAGCAAGGCCGGCACGCGGCCGACAGACCCCAGCCGAGAGCTGGTACACCCGAGTGGACTCGAACCACTAACCTTCTGATCCGTAGTCAGATGCTCTATCCAATTGAGCTACGGGTGCGTGTGAGGGGGAAGGTTGTAACGAGCGGACCGGCCGCCTGTCAAGCACTCCTCCCCCGCGACGAGCCACAAAAGCCCCCTGAGGGAACGCTCAGCCCGATCTGGAAAGCGGTCTTTTTTCGCGTACCCTCTGCCCCATGGCCCAAGGCAGTGCGATCCCCCACCTCATCGACCTCAACGACTGGAGTGAGCAGGCGGTGGACGACCTGCTGGACCTGTCGGTCCGGCTCAAGAAGCGCGCCGCGGTGGACACCCTGCAGGGCCGCAGCGTCGGCCTGCTGTTCTTCCGGGCCTCGCTGCGCACGCGCATCTCCTTCGAGTCCGCCATGCAACAGCTGGGCGGCGAGACCATCCACCTGACGGCCGCCTCCGACTTCTGGGATCTCGAAGTTCAGGAAGGTGCGGTCATGGACGGCCGCGCTCCCGAGCATGTGCGCGATGCGGCCCGCGTGCTCTCGCGCTATGTGCACGCGCTTGCCATCCGGCCCGGTCTGGGCGGACAGTCCTGGGAGGTCGATCGGCAGGACTCCACCATCCGGGCCTGGGCGCGGCACGCGCAGGTGCCGGTGATCAACATGGAGAGCGCGCTGTACCACCCGCTGCAGGCGCTCGCCGACCTGATGACGATGCGCGAGACGCTAGGCTCGCTGACGGGCAAGAAGCTGTGCATCAGCTGGACGCGCTCGCCGCAGCCGTCGTCCGCGGCCGTGACCAATTCGCTGCTGCTGGCCGCACTGCGCGCCGGTATGCAGGTGCACATCGCACACCCCGAGGGCTACGACCTCGACGAGGAGATCAGCGCGCGTGCGCGGGCCATGTGCGGTGATGACGCGCAGCGCTTTGCCACGGGACTCGACGCCGAGGAGGCTGTGCAGGGCGCGCACATCGTCTACGCGCGTTCGTGGGCTTCGACGCGCGATTACGGCAACCCCACGCTGGCGGCCAGCCGCCGCGCGAGGCTCAGCGGCTGGATGGTCGATGCGGCCCTGATGCGTCGTTCGGACGGAGCAAAGCTGATGCACGCCATGCCCGTCCGCCGCAACATCGAGGTCAGCGACGAGGTGCTTGATGGTCCGCAGAGCCTTGTCTACGAGCAGGCCGAAAATCGCCTGCACTCGCAGAAAGCCCTGCTGGTGCGACTGCTGCGCGGCTAGGAGCCGGAGATGACCAAGCCCGACTTCGTCCATCTGCATGTCCACTCGGAATATTCGCTGCTGGACGGCGCCAACCGCATCTCCGATCTCGTCAAGGCCTGCGTGAGCGATGGTCAGGGCGCGATCGCGCTGACCGACCACGGCAACATGTTCGGCGCGATCGAGCTGTACCAGAGTGCCCAGAAGAGCGGCATCAAGCCGATCGTCGGCTGCGAGGTGTACATCGCGCGGAACTCGCGCCATGAGCCGCACAACAAGGCCAAGGGCAACGGCTACCACCATCTGACGCTGCTCGCGCGCAACCAGCAGGGCTACCAGAACCTGCTGGAGCTGGCCTCGATCGCCTATCTGGAGGGCTACCACTTCCGACCGCGCATCGACCGCGAAGTGCTCGCGCGCCATGCCGAAGGCCTGGTGTGTCTGTCAGGCTGCCTGGCGGGCGAGGTCTCGCAGCTTTCGCTGATGGACAAGGAGAAGGAGGCGGAAGAGCTCGCCGGCGGATTCCGCGACATCTTCGGGCGCGAGCACTTCTGGCTTGAGCTGCAGCGCAACGGCATCGACCTGCAGACCAAGGTCAACGAGACTCTGGTCCGCATCGCCCAGCGCACGGGCATGCCGTTGGCGGCGACCAACGACATTCACTACCTGCGCCATGAGGACTGTCAGGCGCAGGACATGCTGCTGTGCATCAACACCGGCGCCAAGCGCTCGGATGAGAAGCGCTTCAAGTTCGAGACGGACACCCTGTACTTCAAGACGCGCGAGCAGATGGGCGAGATGTTCCGCGATCTCCCCCACGCGCTCTCGGCGACGATGGACATCGCCAGTCAGGTCGACCTCAGGATCGAGTTCGGCAAATACCACCTGCCGATCTTCGTGCCCGACGGCGGCGAGAGCGCGGATGCGCTGTTCGATCGGCTGCTGGAAGAGGGACTGCGCCGGTTCTACGGCACGGGACACGAGGCCGCCCGCAAGCGCCTGGACTACGAGAAGGAAGTCATCCGCTCACTGGGCTTCGTGTCCTACTTCCTGATCGTGTGGGACCTGATCCGCTGGGCGCGCGACAACGGCGTGCCGGTCGGTCCGGGGCGCGGCTCAGCGGCCGGTTCGATGGTGGCCTATCTGCTGGAGATCACCAAGGTCGATCCGCTGCGCTACGACCTGCTGTTCGAGCGCTTCCTCAACAGCCAGCGCGTGTCGATGCCCGACATCGACATCGACTTCTGCAAGGAAGGCCGCGAAAAGGTGCTCGACTACACGCGCCGGCGCTACGGCAGCGAGCATGTCGCGCAGATCGTGACCTTCGGAACCATGGCCTCGCGCACCGTCGTGCGCGACATCGGCCGTGTGATGGATCTGCCGCTCAAGGAGGTCGACCGCATCGCCAAGAAGATCCCGGCCGGCCCGAACGCGCCGAGCCTGGAGGAAGCTCTGCAGAGCGATGCGGACCTCAAGGCCATCTCCGGCGAGAAGCCCGAGTTCGAAGAGCTATTCCGGCTGTCCGTGCCGCTGGAGGGTCTTGCGCGCCACATCTCGACGCACGCGGCCGGCGTCGTGATCGCCGACAAGCCCATCCGCCACTACGTGCCGCTGGCGAAGAACGGCGATGACATCTGCACGCAATGGCCCGCTCCGCAGCTCGAGGAACTCGGGCTGCTGAAGATGGACTACCTCGGCCTGCGGACGCTGACGATCCTTGCGAAGACGCTCGCCAACATCCGCAAGCAGGGCCTGACACCGCCGGATCTCGACCAACTGCCCGAGGGCGACAAGCCGACCTACGCGCTGCTCGCGGCGGGCGACACCGAGGGCGTGTTCCAGCTGGAATCCGAGGGCATGCGCAAGCTGCTCGCGCGCATCAAGCCGGACTGCTTCGAGGACCTGATCGCCATCCTGGCGCTGTACCGCCCCGGCCCGCTGGAGTCGGGCATGGTGGAGATGTTCACGCGCCGCAAGCACGGCGAGGAGGCCATCAGCTACCCCCACCCGTCGATCGAGACCATCCTGCGCGACACCTACGGGTGCATCGTCTACCAGGAGCAGGTCATGCTGATCTCGAACGTGCTCTCGGGTTTCTCGCTCAATGAGGCCGACAACCTCCGCAAGGCGATGGGCAAGAAGAAGCCCGAGATCATGGAGAAGTTCGCAGCGAAGTTCGTCGAGGGAGCCGTCAAGTCGGGCTGCGACGAGAAGGTTGCGAAGGACACCTGGGACAACATCATCAAGTTCGGCGGTTACGGCTTCAACAAGTCGCACTCCACCGCCTACGCGGTGCTGACCTATCAGACCGCCTACCTCAAGGCCAACCATCGCGCGGCCTTCCTCGCGGCCAACCTGTCGTGCGAAATGAGCGACTCCGACAAGGTCAAGGCCTTCGTCGACGACGCGCGCAAAGCCAAGCTCGCGATCCTGCCCCCCCACATCGAGAAGAGCGCTTGGGAGTTCGAGCTGGAGGGTGCTTCGATCCGCTACGGCTTCGGTGCGATCAAGGGCACTGGACAGAAGGCCATCGAGGCGCTGATCGCGGCGCGCGAACGCGTGCGGGCCAAGGCTGCGCGCATCTCCCTGCACGAGCTCACGGCCGAGATCGATCCGCACGAGGTGGGCCGCACGAACCTCGAAGCGATCATTCGCGGCGGTGCATTCGACTGCACGGGACACAATCGCGGAGCGGTGCTTGCCGCGCTCGATTCGGCGCTGGTGGATGCCGCACGCTCGGCCGCCGACCGCAAGGCGGGACAGAAGGGGCTGTTCGAGCTCGGTGGCGGCGACTCGCCGGCCTCCGGCGCCGCGCGCGGAGACGGCATCGATGCCGCGAAGGCATGGAACAAGCAGGACACCCTGCGCGCCGAATACGAGACGCTGGGCTTCTACCTCTCCGGCCACCCGCTCGAAGAGCGCGCAGGTCTGCTGTCGCTGCTCTCCAGCGTGCGCATGGAGGAATTGTCGGAGGCCAAGGGCGGTAGCGAAGTGACGCTCGCGGGCCTGATCTTGGGCCGGAGTGAGCTGGTGGTGAAGTCGGGCAAGTGGGCCGGCAAGAAGATGGCGCGCTTCCGCCTCGAAGATCTGCGCGGCTCGATTCCCGTGACGGTCTTCCCGCGCACCTTCGAAGAGCAGCGCGAGCGCATTGAGGACGGCCGCATCGTCGTCTGCCGCGGCAAGCTGGAAGAGGACACCGAGGAACCGGCCATGCTGCTTGAAGAGGTGCTGACCGTTGAGGAAGCCGTGGCGCGCTTCTCCGGTGGCATCGTGATCACGCTTGAGGAGTCTGATCGTCACGCCCTGCCCGAGCTGCAGATCGTGATTTCCCGCCACAAAGGCCGCTCGCCGCTGTTCTTCTCGGTGCGCGGCACGGACGGCCAGCGCCGGCGGGTGCGCGCCGACAAGAGCTGGGGCATCGCGATCAGCGAGGGCTTCGCACGCGAAGTGGACCAGCTGCTCGGCCGCGGCCGCGTGCGGTTGGCGCGGGTTTAGCATTCCTCTCTCCCCCTCAGGAGCCGGCTGGAGCCTTCCAGGCTGCGGAATTCCGGCGGTTTACCCGCAGGGTGAAAAAAGAAGCGCGTCCCCCGCTCCCATGCGGAGGACGCGCCTGTGGCTTCTACCCTCTATCGAGCCGGATCAGCTGGCTTCGGCCTTCGCCTTGGGCGAACGCTCGACCAGCTCGAGGATGGCCTGCTCGCCGCGATCGCCGAGACGGCGACGCGACAGGCGCAGGATGCGGCAGTAGCCGCCGGGACGCGCCGCGAAGCGCGGGCCCAGCGTGGCGAACAGCTTCTTCACCGACTCCTTGTCGTTGAGTTCCGCGAAGACGCGGCGGCGGTTGGCCATGTTGTCGGTCTTGGACATGGTGATCATGCGCTCCACGAAGGGCTTGATCGCCTTGGCCTTGGCCAGGGTGGTCACCACTCGCTCGTGCAGCACGAGTGAGTTGGCGAGATTGCGGGTCATGGCGATCCGGTGCTCGGTGGTCCGGCCCAGACGATTGCCTGCACAACGATGTCTCATGGGAGTCCTGTCTTTCTGTTCAGCAGCGTAAGTAGAGGGTGGAGTTGATCAGACCACCTGCATGCCGAGCATCAAGCCGCGCTCCTGGAGCTTGGTCTTGATTTCGGTGAGGCTGGTCTTGCCGAGGTTCTTGAGGCTCATGACTTCCGTCTCCGTCATGACCACGAGGTCACGCAGGGTCCGGATGTTGGCCCCGTCGAGGCAGTTGCGTGCGCGGACCGAGAGCTCAAGATCCGAGATCGGCAGGCCGAGGACCTGCGACATCTGGCTGACTTCGCGGTTGCGCTCGTTGTACTCGGAGGTGGAGGGATCCGAAACCGTCGGGAACTCATCCCGGCTCGTGCCGTAGAGCACGAAGGGGTTGAGGTGGCGGCGGTAGATCTTGGCGGCCTCGACCAGCGCCAGATCCGGCGTGATCGTGCCATCGGTCCAGATCTCAAGCACCAGACGGTCGTAGTTGGTCAGCTTGCCAACGCGCGTGGCCTCGATCGAGTAGCGCACGCGGTGCACAGGCGAGAAGATCGAGTCGACCGGAATCGTGCCAAGAGGCATCGTCTCGCTCGAGTTGTCTTCGCTGGGCACATAGCCACGACCCCGCTTGATTACGAGCTCGATGTTGAGCGCCCGGTCCTTCGTCAGCGTGCAGATGTGCAAATCGGGATTGGCAATGCGGGCATCGCCTTCGCAGGTGACATCGGCGCCTGTGACTGCGCCCTTGCCCTTCTTCTGGATGCGGCACACGACTTCATTGAAGCCGTCGTACTGCACGCGCAGGCGCTTGATGTTGAGGATGATGTCCGTGACATCCTCCATCACGCCTTCCAGTGTGTCGAACTCGTGGTTCGCGCCTTCGATCTTGACGGTGGCGACCGCAGTGCCCTCGATAGAGGAAAGCAGCACACGACGCAGACCGTTGCCGATCGTGTGGCCAAAGCCACGCTCGAAGGGCTCGATCGAGAAACGGCCATAGGTGGAGCTCAAGGTGGCCGTGTCGGGCGTCACCTTGCTCGGCAATTCGAAATTGCGCCAACGAATACGCATGGGATTTTCTCCGGTTGTCTGGCTGAAGGGTTGTTCCGGGGGCCCTCTGCAGCCGCCTCGCGCTCCCTGCGAACCGTACGCAGGGAACCGAGGCGGAGGTGTTCGGCCCCGAACGGATTACTTCGAGCAGAGTTCGATGATGAGTTGTTCCTGGATCGGGTGCGGGATGTCTTCGCGGCGCGGCAGGCCCACGACCTTGGCGGTCAGGGTGTCGGCCGTGACATGCAGCCAGGCGGGAACCGTCTGGCTCTTGTTGACCTCGAGGGCTTCGCTGACGATCTTGCGGGTGTTCTCCGACGTACCAGGCGTAACCTCATCGCCAGCGCGCACCTGATAGGAGGCGATGTCGACGCGGCGGCCGTTGACACGGAAGTGACCGTGGTTGACCAGCTGACGCGCATGGTTGCGCGACAGGGCCATGCCCGAGGCGAGAACCACGTTGTCCAAGCGGCGCTCAAGCAAAGTCATCAGGTTCTCGCCCGTGTTGCCGCGCAGGCGCTCGGCCTCCGCAAAGTAGAGCTTGAACTGGCGCTCCTGAACGCCGTAGATGCGCTTGAGCTTCTGCTTCTCACGCAGACGGACGCCGTACTCCGTCACCTTCGCACGCTTCTGGGCGTGAACGCCGGGCGGATAGTCACGACGGGAAACGGCGCACTTCTCGGTGAAGCAGCGCTGCCCCTTGAGGAAGAGCTTCATCCCCTCGCGGCGGCAGATCTTGCACTTGTTTTGGATGCAACGGGCCATGAATTCGATTGTTCCTGTGTTCTACCGGGGGATGATCAAACGCGACGACGCTTGCGGGCGCGGCAGCCGTTGTGCGGGAGCGGCGTCACGTCCTCGATGGTGAGAACCTTCAGCCCGGAGTTGGAGATGGCCCGCACGGCGGACTCTCGGCCCGAACCGGCGCCCTTGACTTTGACGTCGACTTCGCGCAAGCCGAGACGCTGAGCGATCTGGGAGGCTTGCTCGGCGGCACGTTGGGCGGCGAAAGGGGTGCTCTTGCGGGTACCCTTGAAGCCAACCACGCCAGCGGAGCCGATCGAAATCACCTCGCCGCGGATGGTGGTCATGGTGACCAGCGTATTGTTGAAGGTTGCGTTGACGTGCGCGACTCCGCGCGCGTCGACCTTCTTGCCCTTCTTGGCCTTGGGTGCCTTGACCGGTGCGCCTTCGGCGCCCTTCTTCTCGTCTTGCTTCTTGTCTGCTGCCATGGATGTTAGCTCACTTCATGCCCTTGACGGACTTCTTGCCGGCGACCGTCTTGCGCGGGCCCTTCCGGGTGCGCGAGTTGGTGCGCGTACGCTGCCCGCGCACGGGCAGGCCACGGCGGTGACGGGTACCCCGGTAGCAGCCGATCTCACGCAGGCGCGTGATGGAGGCGGCTACTTGCCGACGAAGCACGCCCTCGACGGGGTACTCCTTCTGGGCGTAGTTGGCAATGGCGGCGATCTGCTCTTCGTTCAGGTCGCGGGACTTCATGCCGCGATCAAGCCCGAGGGCATCACAGATCTCGTGCGCCGTGTTCTTCCCGATCCCATAGATGTAGGTCAGGGCGATTTCGAGGCGCTTGTTCGGGGGGATGTCGACACCGATGACACGCGGCATGGACTGGTTACTCTCGGCTGGGGTTGATGTGGGTCAGACAGGCGCTGGGAATCAACCCTGACGCTGCTTGTGGCGGGGGTCAGTACAGATCACGCGGATCGTCCCCCGCCGGCGGACGATCTTGCAGAAGGCGCACATGCGCCGGACGCTGGAACGAACTTTCATCGCTTGTGGGTCCTGTTCTTGTTGTTGGGTGCTTGAGGTTGCCGACGCTCGCCGCGGCAGATGATCCGGCCCTTGGTCAGGTCATAGGGCGACATTTCGACGGTGATCTTGTCACCGGGCAGGATGCGGATGTAGTGCATGCGCATCTTGCCGCTGACGTGGGCAAGGATCTCGTGACCCGAGTCCAGCTTGGCGCGGAAACGGGCGTTGGGCAGCGATTCGGTGACGATCGCTTCCACTGTGATCGGTTCTTCCTTGGCCATCAGGCAGCCTCCTTCGCGAAGCTCTGGAGGTCCTGGAAGACCTGGTCGGGGTTGCGTGCGCCATCGACGCTGCGCACCAGTCCGCGCGCCTCGTAGAAGGCTTCCAGCGGCTGGGTTTGTTCGCGGTAGACTTGCAGACGCTTGCCGAAAACCTCGGCGCTGTCATCGGAGCGTTGCACCAACTCGCCGCCGCACTTGTCGCAACGGCCCTCGACCTTGGGCGCCGAGTACTTGAGGTGATGAGCGTTCCCGCAGGACTTGCAGGTACGCCGCCCC
>Ga0209668_10000303_pt1 | contig 20148 bp, 21 predicted proteins | sample FrelakmetPLP11PL_FD_187150 | JGI IMG/M metagenome (GOLD analysis project Ga0209668, IMG submission 187150) | Freshwater lake sediment microbial communities from the University of Notre Dame, USA, for methane emissions studies - PLP11 PL (SPAdes)... | ecosystem: Environmental > Aquatic >... | reverse complement strand
ACACCGCACACCGCACACCGCACACCGCACACCGCACACCTTCCCTACGCTTTCTGCACCAGCTTCACAATACCTGCTATTATTGCTTCAGGTTTTGGGGGACATCCCGGAATATATGCATCAACAGGTATGATCTTATCAACAGGTCCTGCAAATGTGATACTTTCAGCAAAAAGTCCGCCGGTGCAACCGCAGGCACCAATAGCTACAACAAGTACGGGCTTGGGAGCCTGGTTATAAACTTCAATAAGCCTCTCTTTGTCATGGGTATTTATAGATCCGTTCACCAGCAGCACATCGGCATGCCTTATACTGCCGACCAGCAGGATGCCAAAGCGTTCAAGGTCATGCCGCGGTGTCAGACAATCGAGGATCTCAATATCACAATTATTGCATGAGGCTCCACCAAAGTGAAATACCCAGAGTGACTTTTTGAAGCAATAACTTTTAAATCCCACGATAATAAATATTACAGTTTCAAATAAATATCAATTTAATATCCAAACGCAATCAAAATAATAGCAACGACAGCAATCATGTTCATCCATATCATAAAGAAATTGACTGCCTGTTTTATTTTTATCCTTGGGTTAGTATTTCTTATCAGTGTAAGCAGCAATACAATTCCAATCAGTTTCAGGATACTCCATAATATACCTGTTCCAGTCAGCCTGAAGCCACCTAGTAAAAGTGCTGCAAGCAATGAAGGGAGAATAAAAAGCATTATATATTTTGTCAGCTTTATCAGGCCATATGGAGCTCCGGAATATTCGATAAAAATCCCTTCGGTTATCTCTGCCTCGGCTTCCGGCATATCAAATGGTACGAGCGCAAGTTTGGCCTGTACACAGAAGACTCCGACAATGAATAGCAACACACCGGAAACACTTCCTATAAAAGGAGATACTGCCTGCTGAGTCTGGATAATTCCGTAAAGGTCAAACTGCTGACCACCTTTCATAATGATTCCGGCTATAACCAGCAGAAATGTCAGTTCATAACTGATGATCAGCTTCATTTCCCTCGAACCACCGACTGCAGCAAGAGGATTTCCTGAAGCCAGCGATCCGATTATATATGAGAAAGAAGGTATCGTAAGAAGGTAGAAAATAACAAGAAGGTCTCCCTTGAATCCTGTCCCTATATTAAAGAGAGGGAGCAGGATAAAAACAGCCGCCATTGTTGCTCCAAAAACTGAAAATACTGGTGCAAGAAGAAAAATCATCGGTGATCCATGCTTTGGAAGAATGGTTTCCTTTACCAGAAGCAATTTGAAAAAATCATAAAAAGGCTGGAGCAGAGGAGGCCCTTTGCGGAACTGAACCCTGGCGGTCAGTTTCCTGTCAAACCATGAGAGAAATCCTCCTATAACTGCGCTGAACAGCAAACCGGGAAAGACAAGAAAATAAAATATATCTGCCGCCATAACCTTATTCTGATTGTATTTCCAAGGTATATAAAAATTCCCTGACAAGTACTTTGTCGTTAAGTCTGTAAATATTCTCAACCGGCGATTCTTCCGATTCAGTAAGTGTTGCCACTCCCGGAGGACAAGCTTTTATGAACAGGTCCATCTCCTTTTCATCATTCAGATCATAAAAAATATCCTTGTTTCTGTGGAGTTTGAAAAAGTCAGTCATCATTGTTCCAAAAGGACAAATTGTAACGCACGATTTGCAGGATACACAAAGATTTGTGTATCTGGTTATTATGCCTTTTTCGTCTTTTTCAAGAGCTTCAGCAGGGCATACACCAATGCAGGGAGCATCCTCACACTTCCTGCATGCAAACCTGAAGGCAGCAAGCTCCCTTATAGCTTTGAGTCCGTTTATGGCCGACGATTCAATGAAATAGCATTCAGGGATTGTCAAAGTTGAATCTTCAATCATTAGTGATCTCAGCTTTATCATATCCAGAAGTATCATTTTAGCCATTATCAGACTTTTGTTATCTTATTTAAATTCAACTATTTCCAGATGTCAGGTGTGTTTTTTATTTCATTATATGTAAACACGGGTCCGTCTTTGCAGACAAAAAATTCACCCATCATGCAATGACCACATTTTCCGAGGCCGCATGACATATTCTTTTCCATTGAAAGGTAAATCTGGTCATCCGTGTATCCCATTTCGAGAAATTTCAATGTACCAAATTTCATCATGATCGGAGGTCCGCACACAACAGCAACTGAATTTTTCAGGTTTATATTGATTTTATTAAGCAGGGTTGTTGCAACACCAACCGGACCATCCCATTCACTATCAGCTTTATCTACTGTACGGTAAGCTTCGAATTTTTCAATCTTGTTCAGCCTGCTGAAAAGAGGTTTATAAATGCAATCAGAAGGTGTTTTTGACCCATAGCAAAGGATCACCTTCTGGAGGTTGTCTTTTACATGTTCAAGAGCATAAAGAAGCGAGCGGATTGGTGCAAGTCCGCAGCCACCACCCAGAATAATAACCTCTTTTCCAAAGAATTTTTCAACCGGATATCCTCTTCCGTATGGTCCTCTTATACCCATAAAGACACCAGGCTTCAGATTATGCATATACTCAGTTACATACCCTGTTTTCATAACTGTCACTTCAAGCTTTTCTGTAACATGGGGTGATGAAGATGGAGTAAATGGAGCTTCTCCTATCCCATCAACTGATAACTCAATAAACTGACCGGTGCCAAATGCGAACTCTTCTTCAGGGATCAATATAAAAGTCTTGATCAGCGGCGATTCATCAATCACTTCTGTGAGTTTTGCCTTTATGGGTTTATATATATTCTCCTGTTTCAGCATCTTAGCCTACTTTGCTATTTCAATCAACAGTTCATTCTTACTTATCTTTCCTATGCATGCCTCGATACATCTGCCACACCCGGTGCATGCCGGTGAACTGAACTTTTCAGGCTTCCAGACATATTTGCACATATAGCGGTTTCTGAACCTGCCTGCTAATTCATAAAGTGCATCTTCACCGCCAGCAACTCTTTCAAATCCGGGATACTGACATGCATCCATCTGCTTGATTTTTTCAAAACCAGGCTTATCAATAAGAAGGAAGCAGGAACATGTGGGACATATAGTAGCACAGGCACCGCAGGAAACACAGTGTGAAGAATACTTCATCCATACCTCCTTACCTGCTTTATTTACCAATCCGCCTGTTTGTTTATAGCCGGGAAGATCCTTATTGTCAGACAAAAGCAATGATTCTGCCAGTAAGTGTTTTTTGTCAATTTCAGATATAATGGTTTCATCACTCAGCACTTCCACAAGTGAAAGCTGGTTTATGAATTCCTGCCCCTTTTCAGAAATGACCCGCAGTACAATCTGATTATCAATCTGTATAGCTGCAAGGTCAGCATCTGCTACAGCCCAGGGTAGAACATCATATGATGTACAATGGCAGTGCAGCTGCTTTTCAAAACAATCAACAGAAATTAAAAGAGTATTTTCCCGTCTTTCCCTGTAATAAATATCATCGAAATCCTTGTCAAGATAGATCTCATCAAGAAGCTTTAATCCACAAACATCACAATTTGGAACTCCGATAATAATCCTTCGCTTTTCAAGTAACTGGCCGGATGTCACATTCTCTTTGACCGGAAGGAAAAACGACTTAAGTGAGGTAACCGGTTTGGCTCTGTTGTAGGCAATCCTTGCAATATTGGCTCCGTTCACCAATTCATAGTCTATACCAAATTCGTTTGATGCAGCAGCGAATATGGAATAGGATAATAACAGTTGTTCAATTGTCTTATCCCACTCTTCTTTATTTATCGTCAAGTAATGCATTTATGTGATAACATTCACATATAAAAATATAATCATTGGAATAATAAATCAATGTAAAATTATCATGTGTATCAGTACATGCATACTTTCTGTATTATAATACGCACATAATCAATAGCATATAAATTATTTTTTCTTAATTAAAATTTTATATAAATTGCGGAATCAATTAATTTCAAAAATATTTGATGTGAAACAAATCACAAAATACGTAATTAAAAATAGCTTAAAAAGGATTTTTCTTTACAGGGCTTGTCTTGTGAGACTGCGATTGATGGGTGTTGAAAGAGTCTTTTCCTATACGCTCGCCAATGAGACAGGCGTTACATCCGATCAGGTAAGAAAGGACTTTTCTGAGTTCGGAATAAAGGGGAATAAGAGGGGCGGATATGAAACAAACGATCTTCTTGAAAAGATGGAAAATATTTTTCATCGCAATAAGGACCATAATATTGTACTTATCGGGATGGGAAATCTGGGGCTTGCATTATCGAAGTACAGTAAATTTGTTCAGCGGAATATGAATGTTGTAGCCACCTTCGATATTGATCCTTTCAAGCAGAAGATAAGGTCTGAGATCCCTGTCTATTCAATGAGCCGGCTTAAGGAGATCATCGACAGATTTAAGGTGAAGGTGGCAATACTTGCTGTTCCTGAGATTTCGGCACAGGAGGTTTCCGATGAACTGATCAGGGTCGGAATCAAGGGGATCGTGAATTTTGCTCCGGTACTGTTGAAAGTTCCGCCTGAAGTTGTGGTGAATAATGTGAACCTTTCCGATGAGCTTGAAAGTGTAATTTACTATGTCCACAAACTTATTAAAGTTGAAGGACTCAAAAATATCGAGTTATTATACAAGGATATGAAATATTGATCAGGGGACTTGTGCAGGGTGTCGGGTTCCGTCCTTTCATCTGCAGACTTGCTGCCAAACATGGCCTCTTCGGAGAAGTTGACAACAGAACCAATGGTGTATCCGTAATAGTCCAGGGAAATCTGAAGGCTATTGACTACTTTACTAACGAGATACTTGCAAATGCCCCTCCTGCATCAAGGATAAAAGCCATAGAGGTTCTTCCAAAACTTATTGCAGGCTATGATAGTTTCATTATTGCCGGCAGTAAGGCTGTTGATGATCAGATAACAGAGATTAGTCCGGATATTGCCGTTTGTGATGAATGCCTGTCCGATATGTTCTCAGATCCCCGAAGGATTGAATACCCTTTTATCAACTGCACAAATTGCGGCCCCAGGTTCACTATTATTGAAGGGATACCGTATGACCGGCCTCTGACATCCATGAACGATTTTGAAATGTGCAATGAATGCCGTTCGGAATATAATGATATGACCGACCGTCGTTTCCATGCCCAGCCTATTGCCTGTAATGAATGCGGGCCTCATTATAAATACAGATATCCGGAAAGACCTTTCTCAGGCACAAAGGAGATAGTTGATGAAATAGCCGCAATGATATCTGATGGGCTGACTGTTGCCATAAAAGGGACGGGAGGTTACCATCTTATGTGCGATGCATTGAATGATGCCGCTGTTACAAGATTAAGATTCAGGAAGAATCGCGAAGCGAAACCATTTGCCGTTATGTTCAGGGATTTTTCTGAAATTAATAAATACTGTTATGTAAGCAAAAATGAGGAAAAGGAGCTGAAATCCTGGAGATGTCCGATAGTGATACTTAAGCAGAAAAAAAACCTGGCAGCCCAGGTAAGCAGCGGACTGGATACAATCGGAGCCATGCTTCCATATATGCCTTTTCATCATTCGCTGTTCAGGACACTCAAAACTCCTGCTGTTGTTCTTACTAGTGGAAATTTGTCGGACGAACCTGTCATTACTGATGATTCAGCTGCGGAGAGTGAGCTTCTGAAGGTGGCTGATTCACTTGTGAGCTACAACAGAAAGATCATCAACAGAGCTGATGATTCCGTTCTGAGAATAATAAATAATAAAGTCTGCCTTATTCGTCGTTCCAGGGGTTTTGTACCTCAGCCTGTAGATCTAAATTTTAATGTTGAAGGAATACTTGCCCTTGGGGCTGAACAAAAAAACAGCTTTTGCATAGGAAAGAATTACCAGGCAATAATGAGCCAGTATATAGGTGATCTGAAGAACATTCCGGCATTTGATTTCTATAAGGAAATGATAGACAAATATTGTAAGCTCTTCAGATTTACACCTGATTACCTTGCCTGTGACCTTCATCCTGATTATTATTCAACAGAATTTGCCTCAGTTCTGGCAGAAAAGCTTAATATCCCGGTTATAAGAGTCCAGCATCACCATGCACATATTGCATCATGTATGGCAGAACACGGTCTGGATGAGAAGGTAATAGGGATAATCTTTGACGGAACAGGATTTGGAACTGACGGGAATATTTGGGGCGGAGAATTCTTTGTTGCCGACTATATGAGCTTTTCAAGGGTTGCACATTTCGATTATATTCCTCTGCCGGGAGGTGACAGGGCTGTTTCTGAACCATGGAGGATGGCTCTTTCTTATCTGTATAAATACTTCGATGATAATCTTGACTATCAGTCTTTACCTGTATTCAGATCAATAGATCCGGATACATTTTTCTTAGTGAAAAAAATGATTCAAAAAAGTATTAATTGTCCATTATCATCAGGAGCCGGAAGGTTGTTTGATGCTGTTTCAGCACTGCTCGGCCTTTGTCCTGTTGCATCTTTTGATTCCGAAGCTCCTATGAGGCTCGAATCATCAATTGATTTACATACGGATGATTATTATCCTTTCTCTGCCGGTGAAAAGATAATATTTTCAGAAACTTTCAGATCAATACTTGATGATATGCAACGGTTCGAAATTCCGGTTATATCAGCCAAATTTCACAATACAATAGCTCAGATCATCTTGCAGGTATCTGAAAAAATCAGGGATGAATTCTGTCTGGATAAGGTGATCCTTTCGGGTGGAGTCTTTCAGAATAAGTACCTTTTTGAAACATCTGTCAATAAATTAAAGCAAAGCGGATTCAAAGTATATACTAATCATCAGGTGCCTGTTAACGATGGTGGGATCTCACTAGGCCAATTAGTTGCAGCATCAAAACAAACAGGATTATGTGTCTGAGTTTACCTGCACAAATAATAAAAATCGAAGGGCAGATGGCTGAAGTGTCAATTGGTGGTGCCATATTCCAGGCCGGACTTCATATGGTTGAAAACGTCAATGTGGGAGATTATATTCTTCTCCATGCAGGATTTGCAATCCAGAAGATTTCAGAGAAGGAAGCGCTTGAAACGATAAACCTCCTTAAGGAGATGTATGATTCAGAGAATCAATGACAAGATATGAAATACATTGATGAATTCAGAGATAAGGATCTGATCCTGAGCTTATCCGGGAAAATCAGAAAAGCTGCAAAAGGAAGTTATACATTTATGGAAGTGTGCGGTGGCCATACATCTTCAATTCATCGCTTTGGAATTCCTTCCCTGCTTCCTCCAGGAATTAAGCTTATCTCAGGACCAGGATGCCCTGTATGTGTAACCTCCACGGATTTTATTGACAGGGCAATAGCATATTCAAAGATAAAGGATGTAATTATTGTTACTTTCGGGGATCTTCTGAGAGTTCCGGGATCATATTCTTCATTGGAAAAGGAAAAACTGACAGGAGCAGATTTAAGAATTGTTTTTTCGGGGCTGGAAGCATTGAATATTGCCGGTTCGAATTCTGAAAAAACTGTTGTTTTCCTTGGAATCGGATTCGAGACTACTGCTCCCGGTACGGCAGTAACTATAAAGAAAGCAAAGGAACTCGGACTTAAGAATTTTCTGCTGTTGTCAGCGCACAAAATAATGCCGCCTGTTCTGGAAGCACTTGCCAGGGGCGGGATTAAAATTGACGGATTCATATGTCCCGGGCATGTGGCAACAATAACAGGATCAGGAATCTTTGAATTCCTGCCCGAAAAGTATAACCTGGGATGTGTTATTGCAGGTTTTGAACCTTCCGATCTGCTTCAGTCCGTTTTAATGCTGGTAAGGCAGGCAAATGATAAATCTCCTGTTGTGGAAATTCAGTACAAACGTGCTGTAACTGCAGAAGGCAATAGAATCGCACAGGATCTGTTGTCGGAGGTGTTTGAGACATGTGGTGCAAAATGGCGGGGATTCGGTATAATTCCCGAAAGTGGCCTATCGTTGAGAGAGAAATATGCGGAATTTAATGCTGAAGTGAAGATCCCGGTAACCCTGAGTTCTGAAATAGAAAATCAGGCATGCATCTGCGGTGATATTTTAAGAGGTTTGAAAATGCCGGAAGATTGTTCACTGTTTAGAAAAATATGCAAACCTGAAAACCCTGTCGGAGCATGTATGGTATCAGCCGAAGGGGCATGTAATTCCCATTTCAGATATATACAATATGAGTGAAATTGTTAGCTTGAATCATGGCAGCGGAGGTAAACAGTCGCATGAACTGATCAGTAATCTTTTTGCGAGGATATTTGAAATTCCGGAACCACTTACTGATTCAGCTGTTTTGCAGGAAAATGGTTACAGCCTTTCATTTACTACTGATTCCTATGTAGTCGATCCCCTGTTTTTTCCTGGTGGTAATATCGGCAATCTGGCAATTTGTGGAACTGTAAATGATCTTGCAGTAACAGGAGCCGTTCCTAAATATATCTCTGCTTCTTTTATAATTGAGGAAGGATTCCCCTTTCATGATCTTGAATTAATCACTGCTTCAATGGCACATGAAGCTAAAAAAGCGGGAGTCAGAATAGTGACCGGCGATACAAAAGTTGTTGACAGAGGCAAATGCGACAAGCTGTTCATTACAACAGCCGGTGCCGGATATGTAAAACCCGGATTTGAGACTTTATGCAGAGGGACAGATATCCGGACCGGTGACAAGCTGATTGTCAACGGTCCCCTGGGAAATCATGCAATTGCTGTGCTGGGCGCACGCAACAACCTTAATTTCAGCTCATCTGTGATATCCGATTGTGCATCACTGAACCATCTCATACAAGATCTTCTGAATGAATGCAGACAGATACATTTCATGCGTGATCTTACAAGGGGAGGACTTACAGCAGTCCTTCATGAGATAGTCCAGTTATCTCATAAAGGAATCACGCTGGATGAGAGAGCTGTTCCTGTAGATGAACCGGTCAGGGGATTATGCGAGGTACTTGGCTTCGATCCCTGCTATCTGGCTAATGAAGGGAAGATCGTAATTGTAGCAGGGGAGGATGAGCAGGAAAAGATAATGTCGATACTTAAATCCAACCCACTGGGTAAAAACTCAGCGGTTATAGGTACAATAACTGAGTATGGAAATGGGTTGGTTACTGTAAATACTGGCAGCGGAGGAAAGCGGATACTTGATTTACCTGCTGGAATTCAGCTGCCCCGAATCTGTTAAAAAGTTAATAATGCACGAACTGAGGATTGCTGAGGACCTTTCTGCTATTGTGATTGAAACTGCACGGAATGGGAATCTTTCAATAGTCGGGAAGGTTAATATAAGCATTGGACAGCTCATACAGGTCGTACCTGAAATATTTGAATTTGCCTTCAGGGAGGCAGTCAGAAACACAATCGCTGAAGATGCTGAATTAAGCATCGAAATTATTAAGGTTAAGATGAATTGTGTTCAGTGCGGCTGTAACTTTCACCTGAATGAGAATCTGTTCAAATGCTGCAGGTGTGGTTCAATAGATATTAAGATTATTAACGGAAAGGAACTGTTTGTTAAAAGTATTGAAGGAGAATAGATATGGAAATAAAAATCATGAGGAACATCCTCGACAGGAATCAGAATAAAGCAAATGAGGTCAGAAATCTGCTGGTTTCGAAAAACATTGTAATGGTTAACATAATAAGTTCACCTGGAGCAGGTAAAACTTCTTTGCTTGAAAGAACATGCGAACACTTTGGCACAAAATTCAAATTTGGTGTGATCGAAGGCGATGTTACAACTGATCGCGATGCACAAAGACTCAAGAAGTACAATATTCCTATCGTGGTGATAAATACAGAGGGTGGATGTCACCTCGATTCCCACAGCATATCAAAAGTACTGGATTCATTTGATCTCGATAACCTTGATCTGCTGTTTGTTGAAAATGTCGGGAATCTTATCTGTCCATCCCAGTTTGATCTGGGTGAAACATTCAAACTGGCAGTTGTAAGTACAGCAGAAGGGGATGACAAACCGGCAAAATATCCGATGCTTTTCAGGGATGCCCGGGCTGTTCTGCTTAATAAAATTGATCTTATTCCTTATACGAATTTCAGCTATGAATCATTTCGGAAGGATCTTACCGCGATAAATGCCGGAATCCCCTTATTTGAAATCTCCTGTACCAGGGGAGACGGAATGGATAGCTGGTACAGCTGGATTGAAAATCAGCTACTTCAGAATTTAAATCCGAATTTTACTTCAAGGCGGTTATAATTGTTTTCATAGGTGTAAGTTATATCACTATAGTCCTTCTGGCTATAACTTGTCTGAGCAAATCTGTAAGCAAATGACAGATAGGTTTCAATATCCTCCCTGGCCCATGAAATTCCAGTCCCGATTGTAATTGTTGCACCTCCTTTATAGTCTTTTGGATAATAATACGGATTGTTAGGTTCGGATTCATCCTCTCCACCGGTGTGTATAAGTGCCCCGCCCCTGAAAAAAACAAATGGTGCAGTTTTCTTTTCATTGAACAATCGTTTGTATTCAACAAACAGGGGTGAAAATGTTGAACCAATAAACTCCACTCCTGATCCGACTCCAAAGATATTTTTAGTTGCAGTTGTGTAGTTTACAAGGAGATTAAAACTAAAGGGTGCAACATATTCACTATTGGGCGATCCTATAAGCAGACCGGCTTCCAGAACAAATCCGGCTCCACTGGTTTTCCTGCCGTCAAAGCGGGGCATTTCCTTCAGGAATTTATCAACCTCATTTGCCGGAAAATTGAAAATACTTCCGTCGGAAGTCTGGATCCTGTACACGTTTTCAGAAATTTCCAGAAGTTTTCCGTAAATAATACTTCCGTTTTTCAGATAAATGGCGTCTTTTGTTTTCTGTGCTGATAATGGTAAAACGGTTATAGTCAGCATAATGATAAATATCAGATGTTTTTTCATAAGCAAATCAGGTTAAAGGTTAATAGTTTTGCATGATTTTTGATTAAGCATCTATAGCTAAATCTAATCCTAATGAAATCAAAAATCATTCCAATTATCTCAATATTGTCAGTTGCTGCAATATTATTTACATCATGTGAAGATTCCACTTATCGGGAATACGAAGGTTACGCCCCGGTTTACATGAGTTATGAAGATCTGCGCGCTGCCGTGAAACCAGAGCAGAATGTTGATCTGTTGAATCCGGGGAAAATCTATTACAAAGATAGTTACATATTTATTGTTGAAGAATTGAAAGGGATTCATGTATTTGATAATCAGGATCCTTCATCACCAGTTAAGAAAACATTTGTAAATATCCCGGGGGTTGTGGATATTTCCATTTCTGGTTATATCCTCTATGCCGATAGTTATGTTGATCTGGCCATCCTCGATGTTCAGAATGTGGATAATATACATGAAGTGGGAAGAGTCAGGGATGTTCTTCCTTACACTGTCCCGCCCGCCGGTGATGATTATCCAAAAGCATATGTAGACAATAAGAAGGGTGTTGTTATTGACTGGGAGCTGAAAACAATAAGGGAAAGAGTTTATAATGAGCCCTATCCATGGCCGATTTATTACAGGGGAGGTATGGAGTTTCTCGACAAGTCAAATGCTTCCGGAGCTTCTTCAGGAGTAAGTGGCAGCGGAACAGGATTTGGCGGGTCGATGGCAAGATTCGGAATCAGGAATAAAGTCCTTTTTCTTGTTGACCAGAACACTCTCAGGATCTTTGATATTACAGATAAGACAAATCCCCTGCGGATGGGTGACCTCTATGTTGGATGGAACATTGAAACTATGTTCCTGTCAGGCGACAACATGTTCTTTGGTACAACAACCGGAATGATCATATATGATATTTCAAAGCCACTTGTTCCAACCTGGAGAGCATTCTTTAATCATGCACGAAGCTGTGACCCAGTGATTGTCGATGATACACTTGCGTATATAACTCTCAGAACAGGCACCAACTGCGGAGGATCAGTGAACTTGCTGGATGTGGTCAATGTAAAAAATATCAGCACTCCCTCACTGTTGGCAACATTTGCAATGAATAATCCGCACGGTATTGGCAAGAGTGGTGATTTGCTGTTTCTATGTGACGGTAATGCGGGATTGAAAATATTTGATGCCAGCGATCCCCTTACAATGGGAAACAAACTCCTGTATTCATATCCAGGTATTAATGCGTATGATGTGATCCCGATTGGAGATATACTGGTAATGATCGGTGATAATGGCTTATATCAGTACAGCTATTCAAATATTCAAAATATCACTTTGTTAAGTAAGATCGAAGTTAAGAAGGACTAGCAAGGAAAGTCTTGCAGTCAAATACCTGACAGATTTTCGACTTATATTCATTTAGGACCTTTTGCACCATTGAACCATTGTGCCTTAAATCACTTGTTTATTTTCATTCTAAATTACCATCTATGACTTATATAAGTTTTTTTTAAAAAGTATTGTTATTATTTTAACAGCACCTTTTTCAGGAGAATTTATATAATTAACAATTTATAAATAATTATAAATCAATAAGATATGTATCAAGCAGGAAATCTGGTAAAAAAGCTGGCTGAAAAGCATGGACGGTCACGGCATAGCCTTATGCCAATTCTTCAGGGCATTGTTGAAAAACATAACTACCTTACTGATGAGGTGATGGTGGAGGTGGCAAAAGAGCTCGAAATTTCAGCGGCTGATGTATACGGAACGGCATCTTTTTATACTTTTCTCGATACTCAGGTCAGGGGTAAATATATCATAAGGATATGCAAGACAATTACTTGTTCCATGAAGGGTAAAAATGATATAATTCAGACTATTGAAGATATGCTAAAAATAAAAGTTGGTGAAACAACTTCAGATAAGTTATTCAGTCTGATAGAGACAAACTGCATCGGCTGGTGCCATAAAGCTCCGGCTATTCTGATAAATGAGGTACCTTATACTGAGCTTACTTCTGAAAAAGTTGTTGAGATTATTAAAGGTTATATGCAAAAATAAAATATCCGTGTAATTATGAAAAATAAAGGATTAACCAAGGTTGACCTGATCTTCGAGAAAGTCGATCTGAAAGAAGTTCTGACCAAGGCGATTAAAATGAGCAGCGATGAAATAATTCAGCAGGTTCTGTTGTCAGGCCTCAAAGGAAGAGGAGGTGCAGGATTCCCGACCGGGTTGAAATGGAAATATGCATCTGTTGAAAAAGAGCCTGACAAGTATATAGTATGTAACGCTGATGAAGGTGAACCTGGTACATTCAAGGATCGTGAAATCCTCGACCGTGTATCTTACAAGGTTTATGGCGGCATGGCAATTGCAAGCAAGGCAATAGGTGCCAAATACGGAATAGTATATCTGCGCGGGGAATACAGATTTCTTCTTCCTCAGCTCATGAAAGAGCTTGAATCATTTCACAAAACAATTGATGAGTTAGGATACAATTTCAGGATCCGATACTGCCTCGGTAGCGGAGCCTACATCTGCGGTGAAGAGAGTGCACTTTTTGAATCTATTCAGGGTGAAAGAGGCGAACCGCGAAATAAACCTCCTTATCCTACTTCCTCAGGTGTGTTCTTTAAACCAACATCCATTAACAATGTTGAGACTCTCGTAACTGTAATGATGATCATCCAGCATGGCGCAGAGACTTACAATCAACTTGGCACAAAAGACTCCAGAGGATCAAAAGTTTTTTCGGTTTCAGGAGATACACCGACTCCAGGCATCTTTGAGCTTGAATTGGGGATGTCGGTCCAGCAGTTCGTTAATGAGTTTGGTGATGGCGATACCAAAGCTGTCCAGATAGGAGGCGCATCAGGTTTTTGTGTTCCAAGAAAAAAGTTCAATGAAACTGTTATTGGATTCGAAGGAGTTCCGACAGGCGGATCGATGAAACTTTTTAACAGTTCACGTTCAATGTATAATGTCCTTCATAACTACCTCGATTTCTTCGCTGAAGAATCATGCGGACAATGTACTCCATGCAGGATTGGGACTCAGCAGTTACTTAAAGGCGTTCAGAAAGTTAAAAAGGGCGAAGTTAAGTCAACATATCTGAATGAAATGGTAAAACTTGCCGATACGATGAAAATTGCATCAAAATGCGGACTTGGACAGTCAGTTGGAAATGCTTTCAGGACTATAGTTGAAAACTTCAAAGAGGAGATAATTTATTAACTATTTAATGAAAAAAAGAAGAACATGATAAATCTATATATAAATGACCAGTTCGTTTCTGTTCCAGCGGGAACAACTCTTTTGGCTGCAGCAGAAAAACTTAAAATAAGAATTCCAACTTTGTGCAATCATCCCGATCTGTGTGTTGCCGGTAACTGCAGAGTGTGCGTTGTGGAACAAAGGGGAGCCAGAACGCTTATGGCAGCATGTTGCACACCTGTCTCTGAAGGGATGGATATCCATACAAATACGCTTAAAGTACGAAATGCAAGGAAGCATATTGTTGAGCTTCTTCTTTCAGAACACAGGTCAGACTGCACAAGATGCTACAAGAATACAAAGTGTGAACTGCAGGCTCTTGCCAATGAATTTGCCTTCGGTGATACTATCTTCTTTGATCTTGTTGAAGATCATGCTTACTTAATTGACAGATCTTCACCATCGTTCATAAAGGATGACAGCAAATGTATCAGATGCCAGCGTTGCGTAAGGACGTGCTCCGAATTGCAGTATATTTCTGCAATTGCTGTTGCGAACAAGGGGGCTCATCAGAAGATTTCATCATTTCACAACAGGCCGATGAGCCATGTTGTATGTACTAACTGCGGTCAATGTGTAAACCGCTGTCCTACCGGTGCGCTTGTCGAGAAAACATATATCGATCAGGTGTGGGACGCAATCTATGACCCTGATAAACATGTTGTTGTACAAACTGCTCCAGCTGTAAGAGTAGCTCTTGGAGAAGACCTTGGATATGATCCTGGCGAGAGGGTTACCGGGAAAATGGTTACAGCCCTCAGACAGGTTGGTTTTGATTCAGTGCTCGATACTGACTTCAGTGCTGACCTTACAATCATGGAAGAGGGAACGGAATTACTCACCCGGCTTAAAAAAGTACTTGTTGACGGAGACAAGAAAACCAGGATCCCAATGTTTACATCATGTTCCCCGGGCTGGGTAAAATTTATTGAACATAAATATCCTGAGTTCTTACCAAATCTGTCGACCTGCAAGTCGCCGCAACAGATGTTCGGTGCGCTGGCAAAAACCTATTTTGCAAAAAAACGCAAGCTCGATCCCTCCAAAATAGTCTCTGTCTCGGTTATGCCCTGTACAGCAAAGAAATTTGAGGCTGACAGACCCGAAATGAGGGCCAGTGGTTTTAAGGATATTGATTATGTTCTTACAACCAGGGAACTTGCAGTAATGATAAAACAGGCAGGCATCGATTTCAGGATTCTTAAACCCTCATCCTATGATTCAATAATGGGTGAATCGACAGGCGCAGGCGTAATTTTCGGAGCTACCGGAGGAGTTATGGAAGCTGCTTTAAGAACAGCTTATGAGATAGTTACAGGACGGGAAGTTCCTTTCAGCAATCTGAATATTACTCCGGTCAGGGGTCTGGATGGAGTCAAGGAAGCAACTATTAAAATAGAGGGATGTACGAGTGACTGGAAATTTCTTGAAGGCGTGGAACTTAAAGTCGCCATTGCACATGGTCTGACAAATGCCAATAAAATTATGAAGGGGATAAGACAGGGAAAGACACAATATCATTTTATTGAGATTATGGCATGCCCAGGAGGGTGTATTGGAGGAGGTGGCCAGCCAATTCCGACAAGCATGACGATTCGTGAGAATCGTATAAAAGCCATATATGCAGAGGATGAGCATATGGTACTGCGGAAATCCCATGAGAATCCCGACGTGATGGCAATATATAAGGAATTCCTTGATAGACCAAACAGTCATAAATCTCATGAACTCCTCCATACACATTATGTTGAGAGGGATGATTATTAGAAAAATTTTGACTAATTTGATAGCCGGTATAGTTTATACCGGTTTTTTATTTTGAAAAGATGGAGAACATAAGAATATCTACGGCGCAATTTGAACACAAATGCGGAGATAAGGAATTCAATCTTTCTTTAATTGAAGCCTTATCGAAAGATGCTGCATCTTCAGGATCCGAAGTGATTGCATTTCACGAATGTTCAATTACGGGATACTCATTTGCAGGTAAACTTACCAGGGCTCAGTTGCTTGAGGTAGCAGAGTTAATACCCGATGGTGATAGTGTGCGAAAGCTTATTGAAATAGCCGGGAAATACAATATAATAATTCTTGCAGGATTATTTGAAAAAGACAGACAGGATACTATATATAAAGCTCATGTGTGTGTCGGAAAAAACGGCCTGATAGCGGTCCACCGGAAACTGCATCCTTTCATACATCCCGACATAACCCCCGGCGATCATTTCACTATCTTTGATATTAACGGTTGGAAATGCGGCATACTTATCTGTTATGATAACAATATTATTGAGAATGTAAGGGCGACAGCGCTTCTTGGAGCAGAGATCATTTTTATGCCGCATGTTACAATGTGCACACCATCACCAAGGCCGGGAGCAGGGTTTGTTGATCCTGATCTCTGGAAAAACCGGGAAACCAGTCCTGCACCTCTGCGTAAAGAGTTTGATGGTCCCAAGGGAAGGGAATGGCTTATGAAATGGCTTCCATCGAGGGCTTATGATAATGGCGTCTACGTGGTGTTTTCCAATCCGATCGGGATGGATGATGACCAGTTAAAAAATGGTTCTTCAATGATAATTGATCCGTTTGGAGAAATAATTGCTGAATGCAGGGAACTGGGAAATGAAATTGTTTCTGCCGATCTTATTCCTGATAAACTCCTTCAGTCAGGTGGATACAGATATACTATGGCACGCAGACCTGATCTCTACAGGGAGATAATCGGTAAAGAGCATAAATCTGTGCAGAAAGTAGCCTGGAAGATGTAATTGGTCATGTATTATGTATTATAGGCGATAGGCGATAGGCGATAGGCGATAGGTTATGATTATTAATGTTTTTGTTTAACTTTCGGATTGTATTACTAAAATTATGGAGATCCAATTCACCTGGAAAACAAGACTTTTCAGCAACCGGTTTGAGGTTTTCAGTAATGACACTCTTGCAGGAGAACTTAAAAAAGAGGGCTGGTCACGGAAAGTTGCCGGAGAACTGCACAACAGAAAAATAATGTTTGAAACAAAAGGTTTTTTCAGACAGGAAACAACCATAATCGACATGAATGATGGTTCTGTTTTAGGTCAGGTAAAATTCCACAACTGGAAGTCAAAATCAGCAGTTATCTGCCGGAATAAAGAGTATCAGTGGCAATTCGATAACTTTTTCAGATCAAAATGGAGCCTCAGCAATGAAAATGGAATTCTTATTAAATACCAGTCTCATGGCTTCAAAGGGGAAATCACCTCTTATGTAGATGATGCAGTTCTTGTACTTGCAGGATTTTTTATAAGGAATTTCCTGAAGCAAAAATCGGCAGAAATTGCTGCTGCAACCTGAAAAGATTCTGAATGATAATGCCTATTGCGTTTGGCATGAAAATCATAACCTTAATAAATGAGAAAGATCATCCATATTGATATGGATGCCTTTTTTGCATCTGTTGAACAGCTTGATAATCCTGAACTGAGAGGTAAACCTGTTGCTGTGGGTGGCAGTGGTGAAAGGCATGTAGTTGCTGCTGCAAGTTATGAAGCACGGAAATTTGGGGTTCGTTCCGCTATGCCCTCAGTTACTGCCAGGAGGCTCTGTCCCGATCTGATTTTTGTCAGACACAGGTTTGAAAGATATCAGGAAATGTCCGAAAAGGTCTTTGATATTTTCAGGGAATACACCGACATGGTTGAGCCACTTTCCATCGATGAAGCCTTTCTTGACGTCACAGCTGATAATAAGAGTATCGGATCAGCAACCATTATTGCCAGGTCAATAAAGGAGGAGATAAAAAAAAGGACAGGGCTGACTGCCTCTGCAGGTATCTCAGTTAATAAATTTCTTGCCAAAATAGCTTCAGATATCAAGAAACCTGATGGTCTTTTCCTTATTCCTCCCGAAAAAGCCCAGAAATTCATAGAAGAGCTTCCTATTGAGAAATTTTACGGGATTGGAAAGGTTACTTCCGAAAAAATGCATAAGCTGGGTATTCATTCCGGACTTGATCTCAAGCAGTGGGACCTTCTTTCACTCATAAGAAATTTCGGGAAACCAGGCAAGTTTTATTTTGATATTGCAAGAGGTATTGATGACAGGCCGGTTGAACCAAATTCTGAGAGGAAATCAATTGGCACTGAGCTGACATATGAAAAAGATCTTACGACCCGTTTTGAAATTGTAGCCGAACTCTATAAAGTTGAAAAAGAGCTGATGCAACGAATTGAGCAATCCGGAACAACAGGAAGGACAATTACTGTGAAAGTGAAATTTTCTGATTTCAGGCAAATTACCCGGAGCAGAACATTACAGAAATATATCAGGAGGTTTGAGACCCTTCACAATGAAGTTACTGAAATAAGAAAATCATTGAATCTTGAAGGCAATAAAATAAGATTGCTTGGGGTAAGCATCTCTAATCTCGAAACTGACGATTGCCGTGACAAACAATTGGATCTGTTTGATAATGACAAGTATTGAAACGACCGCACAACCGCACGAACATTATTCTATCATTCCCACCCCGACTGTTTCATTCGTACCCTCTTCAATAAATACCAGGCTGCCCGTGATATTGTTTTTTCTGAAACTGTCGTAGAACAAAGGCTTTGAGGTTTTGATGCATATATTAGCAATATCGTTCATATTTACTGAAACATCCTTCGTCTCCTTTTCAAGAGTATTTATATTCATTTTATAGTTGACTGAAGTAATCAGACATCCTGTTTCTTTTGTATTATTTCTGATAATGAATTTACGTCCTGGTTTTAATGGCCTTTCGCTGAACCAGCAGGTCATCAGAGTGATATCCTGGCCCCATTTTGGCATTTCTCCTGTCTTCACTATCATGTCACCACGACTGATATCTATCTGGTCTTCAAGTGTTATTGAAACAGAATCACCTGCTGTGGCGAAATCAGGATGCTCTTCAAATGAGTCAATACTTTTTATTTTTGATTTAAGGAGAGAAGGGAGTACAGCTATCTCATCTCCAGCATGAAACGTTCCCCCTGCTACTCTTCCGGAATAACCTCTGTAATCATGATGTTCTGTTGAAAGGGGCCGGATGATTGTCTGAACCGGGAAGCGGGCCTCACGGGAGTTTTTTATTTTTTTTATTTCGATTGTCTCAATAAGCCTGAGAAATGTTTTTTCATCGTACCATTTCATGTTTTTTGAAGCATCAACAACATTGTCTCCAAATTTTGCACTTATCGGGATAAAGCGGGGATCTTCAATTCCAAGCTTTTCCGAAATAAGGATAAGTTCACTCTTTATCGTATTGAAAACCTCCCTGGAATATCCGACCATATCCATCTTGTTTATACAGAACAAAATATGGCGGATATCAAGGAGAGATGCTATATAGGAATGACGGATAGTCTGTTCAAGGACACCTTTTCTGGCATCAACAAGGATTACAGCAAGGTCGGCAGTACTGGCTCCTGTTACCATATTCCTTGTGTACTGTATATGCCCGGGAGTATCAGCAATAATAAACTTTCTTGCAGGAGTGGCAAAGTACCTGTAGGCAACGTCGATTGTAATTCCCTGTTCCCTTTCAGCTCTCAGTCCATCTGTCAGGAGGGATAGATCTATATCTTCTTTTCCCATGCGTTTGCTTGATTCTACAATATGATCCATCTGATCCTCGAAGATCGATTTGGAGTCAAATAGTAATCTGCCGATAAGAGTGCTCTTCCCATCATCAACACTTCCCGCAGTTGTGAACCGAAGCAGGCTTTTGTAATCGCTATTAATAAAGTTCATCATCAAATTTACCCTAAAAATATCCCTCTTTCTTCCGGTCCTCCATTGCTGCTTCCGACCTTCTGTCATCATACCTTCCACCTCTTTCTGTTACCCTTGTCGCTGCAATCTCACTCACTATTTCATCAAGGGTCTGAGCTTTTGACAATGTAACTCCTGTGCATGTTATATCGCCAATTGTCCTGC
>Ga0209668_10000302_pt1 | contig 20164 bp, 21 predicted proteins | sample FrelakmetPLP11PL_FD_187150 | JGI IMG/M metagenome (GOLD analysis project Ga0209668, IMG submission 187150) | Freshwater lake sediment microbial communities from the University of Notre Dame, USA, for methane emissions studies - PLP11 PL (SPAdes)... | ecosystem: Environmental > Aquatic >... | reverse complement strand
GTGGAACTGGCGGAGTTAAGTATTTATTAGGTTTAATCTCTATTAACCACTTACTGATGGATCCGTCCTTATTCTTTGTAGCCATGTAACAGTCTATCCAATAGGTTGCTTCCTTCTTTAGGATAGGATTAGGATAGAGTATTCCAATAGGTTCAGCAGTGTACTCAACTACTGATTCGTTTGAATCACAATACATCAAAAACTTAAGTTCCCAACTAGACCTATAGATTATTCTAGAAGGATCACCCTTGTATTTTTCTGGATTCTGTGGAGTAAAGTAGCCCTGCTTAACCTTTCCGTTCTGCGGCTTTAGGAAATCTTGTATATTCTTGTTCTTGTTTGACAAGGTTTAGTCAAGATTATTTTTGATGAATTCATCAGCATCTTCTGGACCAATTTTACCTAATTCCACAAGTTTAATAATTAGAGAAGCAATCGCAAGTTTTTCAGGAATATCTCCATCAGCTAATTCAATTTCATTCTTCTCAAAAGAAGCCATTAGATCTTTATAAGCAGATTCTGCAGCAGCTTCAACTTCTTCTTCAGATCCAACAAGTTCAACGAGTTCGTCCAACATTGTTTCATCTAAGTTTAACTCCTCCAAGTTTACCTCTTCAGGATTTACTCCCATTGCGTATTCGTAAAGAGATTTAATTCGATTGTTCATTGTGTCTAATCTTTTTATTATTTATTAAACTAGAAGTAGATCGAACACTGAATCTGAAAAGTATTTATTGAGCAGCTCATTGAACTTTTCAAAAGTAATGCCAGCGTCTTTGGTTAGCATGAAACGGTATAGATCATTAATATCTTTAATTTCAATAATCTCTCGAACTGCCTTTGGATATTTTCTACGGAGTGATGTCGTTAGTTTATTCCATAAGAATACTGTGTATCCCTTCTTAATTAGCTCAATTGTCTGATTTTTTCCAGCAGAGTCATTATCAAATAGGATTCTAACATTATTCTTTGCAACTAGGTTATCTAATAACTGTTTACTTTTGGTTACACCAGTGGTTGCAATACAGTTATCCACGAACATTGCATCGATTTGTCCTTCAGTGATAGTTATCTTTTTTGAAAAATCAATATTTAGAATATTAAAGTAGTTATTAATGGAGTCTACTTCTCGAATAAACTCATCAGCAAGATCAGTAAGAATACCTGTTTTCTTAAAATCTGAGTAATTCTTTATATTATACTTTGGACCTGGATAATCATCTGAAATTCGGCGAACTGCAAATCCTAGGACTCTACCAGATTTTAAGTCAAGATTAAATATGTAGATCTTGTCCTGCCTAGAGTCATAATAACAGCTCTGTTCAAATACTGGAAGGTTATTGATCTTTCTGCGATCTATAAACTGACCAATTGGACTATCTGGATTTGCACTAGAACAAGGAAATAGAGTAAATCTGTCAACGAGATCACTAAAAACTAGAAGCTTTTTACCTACTTCTCTATTAATTAAGAACTCGATTAAGAAACCCTTCTTCTTTGTAGAAACACTAGGTTTAAACTCTACCTTCTTCTCCTCTACTCCAGGAATATTTAACTGATATTTCTGTGCAAATTTCGATACAAACTTATCAAGTTTAACCCAGATAGCACAACCATCATTATAACATTTATAGGTTTGTGTAGTGAGGTACATGTGTCCTCGCTTCTTATTTGGATCTTTCTCAGAGTCACCACAATACGGACAAGCAAAATTGAGTTTGTCATCGTCATATTCGTTTATTTTTTGACGTAGCTGATCTCCAGGAAATCTCTTTTTTAGAACGTCTAGACAAAAATCTGGTACAGAGTAACTCACAGCAATATCGAACATTTTATTCAGCATCTTCAGTTTCTACTTCAATGACTGGTTCTTGTTTCTTTTTAGCTAATCTCTTGATATACTTTTCAAGTTCAAACTTAGGAACAACTACTGAATTTAATCCGTATTTAGTTATTACAGTCAAGTATTCAGAGAAGCTATCTTCTGGAATAGCTGCATCAGGATTACCAATAATCTTCCAAAATTTTTCAGGAACTTCAACATAACCTAAGGTATCTGAATCGACTATATACAGTGGATATATCTGATCTTCAGTAAGTTCCTTCTTGCTCTTTGGTCTAACTACTTCAATATTTCTTTTTAGATGAATATCAATTGAGCTCATTCGCATTGCCTCAAGTAGTCTATTTACTGGTTCAACAATAAGAGAAAAGAACTGTTGTTCCTTATCATGTGGTGGAGCAATCTCTACTGGATAATTTTGAGGTGAGTATGCAAATACATCAAAACCATGCTCATTTGGAGCACAGTAATAGTATTTAATCTTATCCTTTTCTCTAATTGGAGAATATTTCGTATTTAGTCCAGTCTTTATTAGAAGGTGGTTATAGTAGGCAGCTGCTCTAGGATAGATTGATATTCCTTTTCTAAGACTTAAGGTTGCCTCATCTTCTACATACTTATTATACACTCGAATATTGAAATTGAATGCAACCTCGTCAGTTGAAAGATCTTCAAATATCCTTCTTAGCTCCTTAAGTTTTGGAATAAGATCGAGTTCAAGATCAAGTTTCTTACCGACCTTCATAATAAACTCAGTTAAGACTACTAGGTTCACTCGTGACCAATCGGGATATGAACTTTTCACTGGCTCAAGTCCCTTGATAATCAATTTTCTCTTTTCCATTGGAATAAGTTCCATTGCAGGATTAGGATCGTATGCGACCTTAATTGCATAATTCTTCTTCTTTAACCAGATACCATACTCTGATAGGTTTTCGAGTTTGAACTTTAGACGATTCTTAGTGTTAAACACTCTTCCGTACTTTTCAAAACACTGATCAAAATAGGTAGAGAGTCGATGATTGTCAATCGCAACACATATCTTTAAAGCTTCATCTGAGGTAAGTTCTGCTCCCTCTATTGAACTTATTGCAGAGTCGAACTGTACATATATAGAGTCAGTATCTGTGTAGATGGCAGCCTCGTCAATAATTCTATTGATCTTATACTTAGAGAGTCCGAGCATCTCATGTAGTTCAGTGTCAAGATGCCACTTCTCAGAAAAGTAGTGGTTTACTGCCTTGATACTAAACTTAATTAGATCTTGACCCTGTAGAGTAATCGACTGTGCAATATCTGGATTATAGAAGTAGAACCACTTATTGCCAAATGCTCCATATATTGAGTTAATAAGAATCTTTATAGCATTCTGCTTAAGATCTAGCTTTTTAATCTGTTTTGAAGTATCTTCCATGATGTCTATTACTTATAAAATGTAAATGGTTTAAACAAATTAGCGAAAAGAGGCCTTTTTTATAGCCAGTGATACTAGCTAATTTTGACTAAATATTTTAACTTTAATGGGCTCACCGCTAACCTACTAGATTTCTTAAATTTGACTATTATCAAGTTAAGCCAGGTATACTTGAAATAAATAATAAGAAAGAAGTTTTAGATGAGTGAGAGCGAGCCGCTAGATAAAACTTCAGAGCTATACGTAGTCTTTCCGTTCATGGAAGCATTTCCTTTTGAGGATTACGAGCTAACTCTGGAAATGGAAGGGACTGACCCAGCGGATATCGGAGTCGCTCCTATCCTAATCCAGATATTAGGCACATTCGGCACGGATACTACTCTCAACTTTTCATATCTCGAGAAAGAGACAAGCATAACTATCTCACTATATCAAGAGGACGTCTACTTTATTTCAGAAGAGGCAGCAACTATCTCCAAATTAAATCTTATCAGGGAGCAACTTGACTCTGGACTTGCAAGTGATGACCTTGAATTAAAGATAGAACAAATAAAGAAGGGTAGAAAATTTGTAGGTTTACTCGGCTCTGACAATCTCTCTGGTGTAGACTATAATATGATATTAGCAGATATCATCGCAATGAACGAGGCAAGTCTAACTTCAACACAGATGCATGGATTACTTAAGTTGAATTATAAAAAGATGACTGACTTGGATCCAAAAGGAAAAGAATTAAATGCAATTGTCGCATACCTTAATTTTCAATTACACTATTCCAGAACAATACTTGGAATAGTGATCGCAACTAAAATATACTAAAAACTATGGCTAGAGGAAAAAACAAATTCAGTAAAGAAGAAAATGAAGAGATCGAGAGCTGGGAAAGAGACTCAGAAAGATTAAAGTCAGTACGTGTACTCGCTGGAAAGATCGATATCAAGTGTAAATCAAAAGCACAGAAGGACGTTATTTCTGCAATAGAGGACACTGTAATCTCAGTAATAACTGGTCCTCCAGGAACAGGTAAAACTTATCTAGCTTGCGCAAGAGCTCTTAAGTTTATCAAAGATGAGCCGCTTACCTACAAGAAGATTATCTTAATAAAATCAGTAAACGTTCCAAAGGACGAAGAGATAGGATATCTTAAGGGAACTCTACAAGAGAAGATGGAGATGTACATGTATCCATTTATCAGTAACTTCAATAAGATTATCGGCAAGTCTGCAACAGACGATCTTAAGGCAACTGGAGTTATTGAGATTCTCCCTATTAAATTTGCATTGGGAGTTACTCTAGACGATTCGATTATTATAATTGATGAAGCTCAACAGATTTCAAAAGATAACCTACGCACCCTAATTACTAGAATAGGTGCAAACGCTAAGATGATCTTTCTAGGAGACGTTAAGCAAAAGTCAGTAAACAAGAGAGAAAAAAGTGCTCTTGAGATATTGATCGATCACTTTGTTGGAATCAAGGAGATTGGATTAGCTCAGCTTTCTAAAGAAGATATTGTACGTCACCCGATTATCAAGATACTTGAAGAAGTATTTGATAAAATCGAGAATTCTGAAAAGCTGAACGGTAATCGGTAAGAGTAGATAGAATTATACAGATGATTCTTGAGACAAGATGACTTCTTTCTTAGCAATCTTGAACTCTTGATCTCTGTATATTTCTTCTCGCTTTTCTGCGTGCTTTACCATGTATCCATCTAATTGATCTACTAGATCCCAGATAGTTACGTGATTCTTTTCTGCAAGCTTTCGCATTCCGCGGCCAATTGATTGGCGTATTGTGATCTCAGCTTTAGTTGACTCTGCAAATACAATATTATGCACATTTTTCAGGTCAATTCCGGTGGAAAAAGTACCATACGAGGCAACTATTACTACATTGCCTTTGGATTCCATTGTCTGTTTAAAATCATCTCGGTCAGTGGATTCGATACTTCCATCTATATAGAAAGTATCACTATTCCACTCAAGTAATTTCTGCTGAATCTTCTTGCCGTACTTGTTCTTTATATCAGAGAAAAGGATTAGTGTGTTCTTTTCAAATTTCTTTACTAGTGAGTTAATAAACTCTAGTCGAGGTTCACTGTCAAATATGAAATTGCGTTCAATTGCTAACATGTCTCTGCCGTAATCCTTTGCACTTGCATAAGTGTCCTTACTAGTGTTCTTTACTTCCCAATAGGCTTTAAGGTATGGATCAGATCTATCGTACTTAAGGTTCAAGATCTGTATCTGGATATTTGGAGAGAACCCTTTATCGATAAGATGTTTTGCTGAAAGTATCATTACTAGAGGTCCAACATTTTCCTGAACTCTAAAAAAGTCTGAGAATTTCTCCTCAATCTTCACAGTTCCAGAAAGACCTAATCGATATTTCCAATTGGAGCAGGCTAGAAGGATTTCTTTAATCGAATTTCCACGAGATTTATGAGTCTCATCTACACAAACCACTGTGAATGCTTTGAATATTTCCTTAGGAAGATTATGTAAGCTTTGATATGTTGAAATTACTAATTCACTACTATCAAATTGAGCTTGGTTAAATCTATCATCTCCTCCAATTTCACAGATATTCCATTGTGTTTTACCAACAGAATATAACCTAAATTTGTCAGCAGTTTGGTTGACTAGGGAAACGTTTGGAACTATTATAAGACTTTTGCGAGAAGAGTCAACCTTTTTTGCATCTCTTAAGAATGAATTATAGATATAGAAGATTAGGGTTTTACCAGAAGAGGTTGCAAGTTCCTGAGTACAGAATTTATACTTGATTGCACGAAAAGCTCCTTCTACTTGATATTCTCTAGGAACAATTGGTAAGTTATGCTCATCAACTACTCCATCAAGTAGTCGATTTACATACTTTAGATACTTATCACGATCTAGTCCTAGGCTAAGCAGAGCGTCGATTCCTTCAATTTCGCAGTCGTAACCATAGGCATTAGCAAAATTGTAAACTTCTTTCCAGAGACTGACTGAAATTTCTCCTTCTTTATTAATAAAGTGATCAAATCCATCCCAAACACCACGATCAACTAGAACATTAAACGCTGCCTTCTTAGATTTTCTCTTAAAGAATTTGAATAGATCGTTTCTTTCAGAGTTAAGATCAAAGTTAACTAGTTTAATTGTGTTGTTATCGTTGATGAGTTTAAATCGTAACACATAGTTCGATTTTTTTAGAGGCCCAGGGTCTTTTCAATATCGAGCCGCGTCTTTATTCCAAAGATAATATTATCAATTGTCTTGATTGAATCAGTAAAGAATGCTACTTGATTTTCAAATATTTCCAAGTATTCTTTAGTGGCAGATGTTCTACCCTCAATAACAACAGTTTTTTCGTTGGACTGATACCTTAATTGAAGATTCTTTGAGATATTCTCCATCTCAGCAGCGCGTTCTTCTCTATACTTTTTTCTAAGCATAGTTATATTCTCGAGTAGAGTATGGTTGTCCTCAAGTAGTCTCTGTCTTAGTGAGAGCATCTGTACTTGAGCATCCTTTAGGGTCTTTAGGTTTGAGAGACGTTCGATACTTTCATAGATTTCTTTTGAAATATCAGAACGTCGCTTTTGAAATCTCTCAGTTATTGATGGTTTCTTGGAATTTGATTCAGGTACATCGCTCATACGAGTAGTTATACTAATTTATTGGATTGGGTTTATCCTTCAAATGTAATAAATCTATAGTATACTGATCCTAACTTAAATTGATCAGAGGACTCTAACTCTTCTGGACTTAGTGTAGAAACAATCTCGTTTCCAAAATCAGTCGAGGTCCCGTCATCAAGGTAGAGGGTAGAATACTCAGAATTTGCTTTGCCAACGACTAGCGATTTTATCTTGAATTTTTCATAAAGCTCCTTTACTTTATTACTAAATTCTTGATCATGGTCTAGTGAAAAGAAGACAGATGGATATCTCTTTTCTCCTTCTGAAGTAAAGATGATTGCCGTTTGTTTGATACATTCATATGTAGAAAGATCCTTAGCAAGTGCGCTAGCATAACTATCCTTGTTCTTAAACACGATAATTACGAACGGTCTTCTAGTTTGAATAGTATCACGAACGTGAGTCCATGCTTCGCCAGACACTGGAGTCTCAGATTGATCCTTAGTATAGTCTTCGAATAGTTTTATGAACTTTTGTCTCACCTGGGTTAAAACTTTTTATTATTTATCAATAGAATATAGTAGATAAGATAACTACCATGGATAAAGTAAAAGTATTACAGATTTTTGATTTTGATGAAACGATCGTAAGGGTACCTAGTTACACGAGTAATCGACATATAGATATACAACATGGATTCGACTTCGAGACTCCATACGAATTCTACGATCACCCGATCTCCCTATGCGAAGATTCACATAATATTCAGGCAATTGGCCCAGTATTCAGTGCATGGAAGGATGGAGAGAATCGAGAAGACTACTTATCTATTGTAATCACACATAGAGTTAGCGAACTTGAGAAGGAAGTTCGAGAAGTATTAGAAAAAAGAGGAATGCGATTTGATCAAATCTATTTGCTAGGAAGAAAATCAGATAAGACGACCACTGCTCTTGAGATAATGCGGCAATTACCAAATCTAGTAGAAGTTAAAGTATATGAAGATTCAATTGAGCAGATACAGAAATATCACCAAGTATTTGAGTCTCTTAATGAAGATCCACTTAAGTTTTTTGGAGCTCCAAAGTGTAAACTGTCTACTTATATTGTAGATAAGTCAAAAATGTTTAAAATAGAAAATATTAAACTTTCAGAAGAACAAAGAATACAATTACTATGATAATTTTTATCGAGGGCCCGCGACACTCTGGCAAAACACACCTACTTGAGGAATTCTTTAAACAGAATCAAAATCCTGACATAATCTACTATAAGTTTCTCTTTGCAAAGTATATTGATTATCTTGGGATAAGAGATCATGACGCTGGTCCAGGAGTACACTATTTTAGCATAGCAAATGTGCTAACTATCCTTGAATTAAACAAGACTATCTTAAAGGACAAGATACTTGTATTTGATAGATCTATCTTTTCAGCATATGTATGGTCTATCTATAGAAAACGACTAGATCAGCAAAGATTGCTAGATGAATTTGAAAAGATTCTTAAAAGTGATCTCTATATGAACTGTGCGCTCGTTTATCTTACTAGAAAGAGCATGCCAACTCCAGAAAAGAGAGAAAAGGACTACTTTAGTAACTTTGAAGATTATGAAGCAGAAAGTTCCCTCTTTAACTTAGTAATTGACCAATTTAGCGACTATGTATACGATCCTGATCGTGGAAATCGTTATATGGAGTTCACTAATCATTTTAATGAGATTAGTGTGGCTGAATTTAATGCTATGATTACGAACTTTAGTGAACATGCGTTGAACTTCTCTAATAAATAATAAAAAATTAGTTGCAATGGCTAGAGAACTAAAAGGATTCACACAATATTTAAAAGAAGCTGAGGAAACAGGTTCCCCGAACGGCGACCGACCGTTGAAAGGATACACTGCTGATCAAATCATTGATCGTATTTCACAGTTAATGGAAGTATTGTCTGACGACGTTAGATTTGGAGTTCCTTCAGATACATTAGGCAGAGCAACGACTTATCGTGATGCAAATGGTGCAATCCAGAAAATTCAGGACATGCAACACTATTATACTAGCAAAAACGAGGAGGTAAGATTTTACTGTTGGTCAATAAGTTATAATGGTAGTTGGAATGCAACAAAAATGCTTAAGGCTAAGATTGAAAAGGCTGGAGGATTTGGAGAAGAGACATTAAATATGAATCTTAAGAAGATAGTTGACTACTTTACAACGAACGCAGAGGATTCAGATAACGTACGAAGTATCTCGATTAGCATGGATTCAGTTAGTATTAGAAAAGCAATGAATTCGAAACCGCAAGAGACAGAAGAGCCTACTCAAACTGAAGAGACTCCTAAAGAAAATCCAACAGAAAATCCAGCACAATAATTAGTATGGCAGGAATCAACAACCTCAAAGAGGTATACGAAAAGAAGGGCGAAGAATTTTTAAAGAGTCTCCTTAACTCATATGTTATCATCAATGAAAAAGTAGATGGTACTTTCTTTGGTGTAAAGAAGAACAAGAGTGATGACTTTAAGTATTTTAAAAAGTCTGGAGAGATAAGTTATGTAGATAGAGTACTGATGAAGTACTATAATCATGCAATTTCATACTTTGAGTCAATTTCTCCTGAAAAGAGGCAGAGAATTCCATCTAATTTCTATTTTGGATTTGAGTATTTTACAAACAATGATACAGTTAGTAGTAAATACGACAGACTTCCAAAGAATCATCTAATCTTGTCGTATATTCATAAGATGGATGATGCAGGTAATGTGGTCGCAACTGTTCAAAATAAAGAGCAATTAGATAAGTGGGCAGATTACCTTGGAGTTGAGAGATCACCTATTGTTTTTGAAGGGCGACTTACTGATGAACAAAAATCAGCAATCCTAGAGTTTGTCTATTCACCCGCAGATGAATTAAATCAAAAATTTAAGACTACCTCATTTACGAAGTATATTCTCTCTATCCTAAACGAAGAGTTACCTAATTCTTTTTTAAAGAATAATCTAGACGGAAATATTGAAACTCTTGTATTTAGATTTTATAATGAGGCATCTGAGGAATCAGTATTCTTGGCAAAACTAGTGGATCCTATCTTTAATTATAAGGTATCAACTAATACTAAACCAAAAGAGAACAGATCACAGGATTATATTTGGCTTATTGTTATTGACTTAATGAATAACTTTGAGCTATATAGTCTTGAAGAATTACAAAAGATGTGTGAGAATGGAGAAACATTCGATGAAAAATATGTTTCTCTTGTAAACGCAGTGTTTAAAGACTTTATCAAAGAATATGCTGGTAAATACGAAGGACTTTCACTTGAAGTACCAGAATATTTAAAAAGACCTGAATTTGAACTCGATGCAAGCTTAATCAAGGATCCAGAAATTATTAAACTATTAAAGAATAACGAAACCTACTCTGAGATATACAAGATTCTTCTAAATTTCTTTAGAAAAACTAGAAAGAAGTCTTCATCTGGTTTCTTTAGTCCACAGTTACTTACTCAACTTAATCTTATTGTAACTAAACTTAAAAATGTTATAATGGGAGATACTGTTTATGAAAGTCTCTTTCCAAGTTTTAGCGAATTTGTAGGATCTTCAAATGAGGAGGCGATACTTAGTGAAAAGGAGGTAGCTGAAGGAGCTTACAAAAAAGTTGAGGCTATTCCAGTAAATCTCTTGATTGGTAGTTTTCAACCAGTAACGATGGGACATATTCGAGCAGCTGAAAAGTTAAAAGCAAAGAATGGAAATAAGACTATCTTTGTTGCAATTAAACCTGATGTACAGAATAAGAAGTCACCGTTTTCACTAAGGGAGACTAGGATGATGCTTGCAAAAACTCAACAAGAGTATCCGGAGATAATTGCAGACGTCAGAATTATTGCAGGCGGACAACTTGAAGATATTCTTGAAGTAATTCAACCTGAATATACTCCGCTACTTTGGGGAACTTCTGAAAGCAGAATGAAAGATTATGTACTTCAATTGGATTATGTAAAGAAGAAGAATATACCGCTAAGACTCTCTTCTGAATTTAAACTTGTTGAGCTTCCGATTTTTGTAAAATCAGATGACGTAATTAAGGCTATTCAAACTTCAGATTTTACAAAATTTAAAAAATTAGTACCAACTGCAATCGCTGGTGAATTTTTTAATCTTCAAAAGGAACTTGAGTTAAGGGTAAATGAAGTAGTCACTGAAGTAACAGATTTGATTCTTGAAGAAAAGATTATTACGCCTTTACTAGATTCTAAACTTATTGAATCTGATGTGAAGGAGGACAGTATCTAAAACTTATATCAAGTTTATAGATATAATACAACAAAACTTTTACAATGTATGAAGTTTACTGAATTAGAAGATGAAGACATTGAGTTTATTGCTGAAATCTATTTTAATAAAGAAATTTCATGGGACAAACGACTTCGCACACTTGCTGAAAAATTCGAACGATCTGAACGAACGATTCAGCACTGGATTTCAAAATTAGGTTATAATATTAAGCATGTTGAGGAGTCACCTCAACTTATCAATGCAAAGTCAAGGGAGGTAAATCGAGAAAAGAAGAGATTTATCATAACTTGGGCACAGAACGATACTCCAGTACACGAAGAATTTATTAACAATATCGAAGCTTATGCAGAGTTCTTGGATGCAGATATCCATGTAATTGCAGGTCGATATAAAAATCCAACATCAGTATTTACAGATAAGAAATACGATACTTGGTCAGATAGAATTGGTGAGTATCTTGATGCAAATCGACACGACTTACATAAGTATCTCTCGATCATGTCAGATGTTAAAATTCCACCAACCTCAATAGATCCACTTACTGGTCTTCAAGGAATGAGTGGAATTAACTCATGTGTGTTTGGATCACCAAAAGTACACCTCGAGCCAATTCCTGTTCTTCAAGGAAATAGACCAAAACTAATGCTTACGACTGGTGCATGCACAGTTAAGAATTACACTGATTCTAAATCTGGAAAGAAAGGAGAATTTCATCATACTCTTGGATTTGTAATCGTTGAGATAAAGGACGATGAAGTATTCTTTATTCGACAAGTTACCGCAACTGATACTGGTAGCTTTACTGATCTCTATTTTAGAACAGAGGATCGTACTGTGACTCGAATTGACAAGATGTCTGCGATTGTTTGGGGAGATATTCACTACGGTAATCATGATCAGTCAGTAGTCGATGCTACCTTTGACCTAATGGCAAAGATCCATCCAGAACATGTGATCTTACACGATGTATTTGATGGAGTTTCAATTAATCACCATGAAATAAAGGATCCGTTTGCGCAATACAGAAAAGAGGTAGATGGTACTAATTCTCTAAAGAACGAGATCGATACTATGCTGACTGGATTGGAAGAATTCCAAGACTATAATGTAGTAATCGTTCGAAGTAATCACGATGATTTTATTGACAGGTGGTTGAAAGACACTGACTGGAGAAAAACAGTTACTCCAAAGAATTCGTTAGAATATATGCAGTTCTCTGCAGCGATCCTAAATAATGAGGCACCGAATGGAATTATCCCGTTCTTAATAAATAAGAAATTTCCTAATTTCAAGACTCTTGGAAGAAGTGATAGTTATCTAGTAAATAGTTGGGAACTTGGACAGCATGGAGATATTGGATCGGGTGGAAGCCGAGGATCATTACTTCAATTTAGAAAGCTAAACACTAAAATTGCAGTCGGACACTACCACTCTCCAGGAAGAAAAGATGGTGCTCTTTCAGTAGGAACAACTACTCATCTGAGAATAGGATATAACTTAGGTGCAAGTAATTGGGGTCAGTCTCACATATTGATACACACTGACGCAAAAGCACAACATATTCATTTTGTTGATGGAGAATTTACTACTTTAAAATAATACATAACTTGTGAGCAAAAAGAAACCAGAAAGTTGGCAAAACCTTGAAGACTATCGAAAAGGAAAAGAACCTCTAGAAAATGCAGTGGTACAACACCCTGACGACGATCCAAAAACTTCAATATATGATTTTCTGAAGAAGAGTATTAAGAGAAAACTTTGGGTGATTCCTTACAGTAAATTTAAAAAAGGCGATAAATAATCGCCTTTCTTTATTTAGATAAATAACTAAAACATTTTGAGCAATGCGATTTACTGATTTTGTAAGTAAAATGATTACAGAAGCTGATCTGGTTAAAATGAATGCTCTCAAATCATCTAGTATAGTTTCTGGATCAAGAGATACTGAAGTTAAAGAAGATATGATCGCAGTATCTGATTCGCCTGGATTTATCCCAGTTAACCCAGAGTCTCCTGGTCAAATTATGCAAACTCCTGATGCTCTACCTGCAGATATGGATATGTTTGCTCTAGCTGGTCCAGGAAAAAAGAGTAAAGGTAAGTCTAAAAAGAAGGAGGCAGTAGTTACTCCTGGAGGAAAGGTATCGAATTTTTCTGACTTTATAAAGAATAAGAGTAAATAGAAGAGGTCATACTAATTCTATAGATTTCAATAAATAATAAAAATAGAGAGTACTATGGCAGGATTTATCCTTGGGTCAGATACAAACGTTGGTGAATCAGTAGGTTCAGCAATAAGCACGATTCTTAAGAATAGTGAAAGCGAGAAGTTTCCCCAGTTTGAGTCCACTTACTCAAAGGTCGAAAGTTCAGCAGCTGACGCTACTGGAAATAGTGCAAGGGAAGTATTTGGAACTGACTCGCTATTTAATCCTTTCTACAATTTTAGATACGCAAAGTTTGGAGCAACTGACGGCTCAAGTTATAGACCAAATAATCACCGTGATTTAACTATTCTCAATGCGACTGGTGATTCAACGACTAAGGATACACCTGCACTAATTACAGATATAAAGGCAAATGTAGAAAATCCAAGTGCCTCTGAAATTATTAAGTGGGCAGCAGACGCAGCTGACTCTGGTCTTGACGGAACAACTCTAGGTCCTATCCCATATCAATGGAATGATTTCTTATGGTGTAAGTTTTATGGAAAGATTCCAAATAATAGATTGCTAACTCTTCGTAGATATCCTATTCCAGTCGAGGACAATTTGCAGATTGCACAATCAAAAATGCCGCTAGTACCAATTGCACAAGCAGTTACTTGGTGGGGAGAAGATACTGGCAATTCTCTTTCTGGTGTACTTGGTATGAATTATGGTTTCAATTGGGATAAAATAACTGCCGATGTTAAAGACGTTATGGGTAATGAGATTAGTAGTGAGGCACTACTAGATACTGCGTCGGTCGGTCTACTTAAGGATAAGCCTAACTTAAAGAATATTATATTAGCACTGACCGCCGCTGAGAACCCGCAGGCTGCGAGTGGATTTGATAAAAAGGCACAGGACTGGCTGCAGGAAGCATACGGTAGCGAAGGTCAATATTGGAATCGTGTTCTTGGACCAGTTAATGTGATTGATAATACTCAAATGAGAAAAAGAGGATTCATATTTACTCATGAAATAAAATTAAAATTTTCATATAAGCTTAGATCGTTTAGTAATATTAATCCGAAGATTGCAATGTTGGATCTTATTTCAAATTTTCTCTCGCTTACACACAATACTGCAGAATTTTGGGGAGGAAGTATTCGATATTTTCAAAAGACTGGATATATTGTGCCTGGATTACCTACTCAAAAATTTGAACAGGGCGATTTTATTGGAGGAATACAAGAGGTTATTAAATATATGACTGCACAGTTTCAAGAAAAATCAGAAAAATTAAATAAGTTGATTGAAGACGTTGCTAAGGAGTTCTCAGAAGATGATCTTGCGGGTATAGCAAACGAAATTGCCCAGTCAAGTGCATCAAAAAACTTAGCTGGACAATTTGTAAAGGACTTGATCCAGACTCCTCTAAAGATGCGATCCTTTCTAGACGGCAGAGCAGTTGGAGAATGGCATCTTACTGTAGGAAATCCTATGAATCCATTTGCGGTAATTGGTAATCTTTGTCTAAAGGACACGACAATTAAGTTTTCTGAGTCTCTAGGGATTGATGATTTTCCAACTGAAGTTGAATTTACGGTTACACTTAATCCAGGAAGACCTAGGGCAAAGCAAGATATTGAATCAATGTTTAACTTGGGAGCAGGACCATTATCGTATGGTAAGCTTGCTCAACCTTCATCTGGATTCAATTCATTTGGAGAAAGAAATAGTGTAACTGCGAATGACGCAAGAAACGGAACATTCTCCGAAACTGCAAATGGAAAAGATGCATTAAAGACGTTTAACAAATCAATAGTTGATGTAAGAGAAGGAGTATATCCAAAGGATGGATACACAGATCCAACTGCCGCATCTAATTCTTTGCAAGAAGCAAGTAGTACAGCGAATGTCTATCGACCTAGAGTCAAAGGAATGTATGGTGCAAAATTTGCAGAATCGCCAGTATTAGTAGACTATTTTAGAGAATTAAAAACAAAGGATTAATATGCTAATTTCAAAACTTTTAAGAATTAAGGCGATTTTTACTAAGTCTAATGGAGATTCTCTAGTTGACTTAATTAGTTCAACTTTTAATTTTGAAAAGACCGGCGGTGCAGCTGAGGGTTTTATACAAGTTCAAGAGGAGGAGGCAATGCGACCTGATTTGATCTCAGTTCGAATGTATTCAGAGCAATCATACTACGAACTCCTAATGAAGTATAATGGGATCTCTAATCCATTTTCGCTTGCGCCTGGAGAAATATTACTTGCTCCACCTTACAAAGCACTAGCAAATGCGTTAGTTCCGCCGACGACTGTTTTAGAAAAAGGCACTGCTAAACTCTCTTCAAATGAAGATAAACTTCTTAATCCAAAAACAGTTAAAGATAAGAAGAGATTAGAGGCATTAAAGGACAGGGTAAAAGAGATTGTTCCACCAAACGTAAATACTGCGGGAAATAAGAATATTAAAGTAAAAGATGGAAAGGTTATTTTTGGAGATGATGTGACTCAAATAAACAAAGATAATTGTCCAGTACCTATCTCAAGAGCTAGACTTATTCAACAATTAACTAAAGCAAATCTATTCTAATGTCATTTGGACAAATAATCAAGGGTACAATTTTACCAAAGGTTCCGTTAAAGACCCTTTTTGAAGAGGACTCTTCCTCTGGAGGATCAATAGACGCTTCTTATCAGGCACCAAAGAATTTACCGAGTACTGAACAACTTACTGGTGCAAATAAGCCGTTTGTAAAGATAGGTGGACAAATCATAAAGTCAATTGAAACACTAACAATCGACGAGACCGGATTTATACCAACTATCTCAATGACATTTATTGATGGTATGGGAGAGTATGCAGGTGATTACTTTCCAAAGACTAATTTAATAATGAATGTCTACCTAAAAGTCGGCAACGATAAATTTAAACCAATTCGTTGTGACTTTTTGATAACGGGCATAAAATCGATTCCAGCAAAATTTACCGGATTGAAGAAGGGAGTAGGTATAGGGACGACATACATGGTGAAGGGAGAACTTTATATTCCTACGATCTATAACAATATCTCAAAAAGCTATCCAAAGACGAATTCAAAAGATGCTCTGAAGAAGATATGCGATGATCTGGGTCTGGGATTTGCTGAGAATGAGAGTTCGCCTAATGATAATATGACCTGGATTAACACTAATCTAGGTAATTTGGATTTTATTAGAGAGATAGTCGAGCATGCCTACCAAAATGACGACTCCTTTTTCACAGGATTTATTGACAAATACTACTATCTAAATTATATTGAGGTAAATCGTCAGTTAATGGTTGAGGAGGCACAGAAGACTTTTCTAAACGCACCAAATTCTCTTTCCAGTGGAATAAACCAGAATGCAAAGGATTCAGGCGCACAGGTTCAACTTAATGAGACAACTATCATGAACTACTTGACTACTGAATTGAAGGAGAGTGGTATGTCTAATTATATTACTGAGTTGAGCCTAATATCTGATCAAGGAAATATCCTAAAGCGTCAAGGTTATAAGAAGCAGATATATTATTACGATCATCTAAAGGCATCGACTGTAGCTAAGGATAAATTTAAGGATTTTTTCATGGCTCCACTAAAGAGTATAGATAGAGATCAAAAAAGTTATCTTATTCCAGAAGAGCAGAGTCTTGCTGAAAATACTATAAGAAAATGGATGAATATTGACTATGGAAACGCTCATCCTGAATGGAATGCGGCAAGACTATTAAATTCTCATAACTTAAAAGAATTAGATAAAGTTGTCCTTAAGGCAACGCTAAATAATATTAATTTTCAAGTTTCCAGAGGATTTACGATTCCAGTATACATATCAGTTCAGCAAGCTGAAAAGATATTTAAGGCAAGTAAGGGAATCGAAGATACTCCAGTAAAACAGGGAGACGATGCAGCTAATCTAAACGCAGAAACTGCCGATCAACAGTTGACTGGATATTATTATGTAAGTGGAGTTAAATATCACTATGATAGTCTACACATGAACGGTTTATATACTGAATTTTTCCTAGCTAGACGAGAATGGTCACCTTCTAAAAAAACTGAATAACCTATGCATAATTTTCTAGGCATTAAGAATAAAACTGATAATTTTAGAAAAGGTGTCTTTACTGATCCATATGATGAGCCTACTTTCTTGACATTTGCTATAGATTTTGCATTCGAAGATTCAAGCGGATCGCTAGCAAATGGACATATTTGGGATTCACCGATATTTGGAGAGTCAGATGGCAGTATGATAAGTTTCCTAAAGAGTAGAGGTCATGCTGACAAGGCAAACTCAATCAAAGTATTCAAAGGTATCTTGCGATACTTGACGTTTGATGCTCCATGGTATTTCCAAAGTATCTCTGGATTGACCAATATGTGGAAGGACGCAACTAATACTACTGGTGGATGGAAAGCAAAAGAGTCAGTGCTTACCGTAAACACACTGGAGGCAGTTGACTTGAGGATCACTGAATTAGCAGACATCTATAGAAATGCAGTATATGATAAAGTACACATGAGAGAAAGAGTTCCAGATAATTTGCGTTGGTTTTCAATGGACATATACATGGCAGAGGCCAGAAACCTAAGATATAGAATACCTGGACTAGGTCAGAATATTGCAAATGCTTTTGGAATAAACACTGGTGAACTTGGAAATATTGTAGGTGGAGGAAACGTTCTTTCAAATGTGCTAGAACAGTACGGTTACATAAAATTTAAGTGCAGACAATGTGAGTTTGACTTTTCTGAAAGTTTTTCAGGTGGATCTAAGCTTGATGTAACTACTAATAATACTCCAGCAACTAATTCATTTAAGATAAAGGTTGGATATTTTGAAGAGGAGAGTAGATATGCAGATGGTACTAAACTGTTTGATGATCAAACAAAATCAGATGTAAACAATCCATGGAGTTTAAGAAATATTGGGTCAACTGCAGCAAATATTGGATCTTTCTTATCTGGTCTACCAGTAATTGGCGACGATATTCAAAATGCGGGACAGTCTGTACAAAATTCACTGGCCACGATTGGAGGATTAATTAATCCGGCGCTTGGTGCAGCTAGTAATTTTCTAGAACCTCCAGTAACTGACTTAGGAAACATATACGGTAATTGAACCATAGTATAAAACGTAAGTATAACTAGGTATGGACCATAATCACGATATAGAGAGAAGAGCTAGTGATCTAGTAGATAAACAATTCTTGGGAATAGTTGAGGATCCAAATGATCCTAGAAAAGAGGGTAGAGCTAGAATCAGAGTAGTTGGAATACACGATGATATTCCAGTTGAAGATTTACCTTGGGCATATCCAAAACAGAAGAGTGCTTTTTTTGGAACTGATGGCAAGGGAGGATCGCTCTCTGTTCCAAAAAAAGGAGGAGTCGTTGCAGTTAGATTTGATAACGGCAATCCTTACTCTCCGGAGTATTACTCATTACATGAAATTTCAGAAGATGTCAGAGAAGAGTTAGGAAAAGATGGCGAATACTTAGGTTCGCATATTGTTCTATTTGATGGAGATGAAGAGTTAAAGATCTGGTTCACTATTAGCAAAGGAATCACAATGCAGCTTAAGGGATCTAGAGTAAATATCGGTAGGGATAAGTCTATCACGATAGAACACGATCAAACACAGTCAATTATTGAATTGAAAGGTGGAAATATTTCAATTCATGCAAATTCAAGGATTGAAGTCTCTTCAGGAAGTGAGATCGAGGCAGTTTCTAATGATATTTGGATTAATGGAAACTTTGTAAAAGTCGGCCACAACCCAGTAAGTGGCCCAGCTGTCCTAGGGGATCAACTATTCCTATTACTTGCGGCTATGGCAAGTGTAATTGATACAAAATTACCAATAGGTTCAGTTATCTCACCAGCAGTTGAGGCGGCTAAAGTAACTACTCTTTCGAATACGGTTAAGGTATCTCTATGATTTCTTATAGAGATTTTCGATATTTTCGTATCGCATCATCTTATTTAGTAAAGAGTTAGGATTTACTGAAATCATCTCAAACCCAGTATTCTTCAGCTGTTTAAAATTATGGTTCATTCTTTCAAATCTTGGAGAATACCAAGAGTCACCATGCTTATTCGTTGAAGGGTGATCTAACACTTTCCAAAAGTGACTAGGTTCTTGCCAAGTTAGTGAAACTCCAGCGATATAGAATGAGCACCTATTTCTTTCGACGATATGTCTAGAAAAAAGTTGCATGCCAGTGGTTATTGAATCTGGGAAATTGTATTTAGTTGTGCGATCGTATACTTTAACCCAATTAGGAACTGGACGTTTCGCCTGTAGTATCCAATCACTAGAAAATACAGTAGACTTCTCTTTAATTTTTTGTAAAATTTCAGGAGACTTTTCAAGCTCATCAATTATTGCATAGTCATTGAAGAAGAAATACTGCGGGATATACTTTAACCAAATACGATTTACACCAACTGTAATTATATCTTTAGAAAGTCTACTAAAGTCTATCCTGTTTATTTGAGGATCATTTCCTAATATTAATACTCTAGCTCGTGCCATTTAACCAATCTGTTGAATTGATATTTTTATCGTCAATAAACCAATCATATACTGGTTTACCGAATCTTAATTCGTGATACTGGACGCCCCAGGAGGAAAGTTGACTCTCAGTTAATTGTCTCCAATCAATTCCAGTTCGAGTCCCTCTGGCAGTCCAGAAAACGATCTCATTTCCATCAAGGAATAACTGGTTTACCTTATCGATTGCTCGTGGGATAGGCTGAGCTGACTCATAATTCATATGCTCGCTCAAGGTACA
>Ga0209668_10000301_pt1 | contig 20221 bp, 22 predicted proteins | sample FrelakmetPLP11PL_FD_187150 | JGI IMG/M metagenome (GOLD analysis project Ga0209668, IMG submission 187150) | Freshwater lake sediment microbial communities from the University of Notre Dame, USA, for methane emissions studies - PLP11 PL (SPAdes)... | ecosystem: Environmental > Aquatic >... | reverse complement strand
TAATATCTATATTATCAAATTGAATATGTTTATAATGAGTATCATAAAAAGATTGTAAGTATCATATTTTTAGTAAAATCTTTTCTTTTATGATTAGAAATAGTTAAAACTCTAACTAAATAAGCATTATCAATTAATGGAAATTTTTGATTAGCATTATATAAATGTAGTAAGTATAATTTTGAAAATTGTAATATATGAGTTTTTAATATATTAATTAAAATAACAATATTATTTATATCTTCAAGAATATATAAATGATTTGTTTTAATAATAGATTGTAAGGTGGTTTTGAGAGTTCTAATTTCATATTCTTGTTTTTTCATAAAAGAAGGGTATATTGAGTATTGAGTATATATAAATTTAAAATTCAATTTTTTTTTTACATTTCTAAAAAATAAGAAAATTTTAGAAATGAACAAATAGTAAGAAATGAATAGAAAAGAGTAGAAATAATTAAGGAAATCGATAACAGTTAGCAGCCCAAGTATTTTCTTAAAATTAAATATATTTATTCCAAGTTTAGAATCAATTCTATAAAAATCTTTAAATAATATGTTTATATTATCTTCTTCGTATGGTATATTAATTTTCTTTGCTTTAAAAATATTCTTTATAATATATGATTTATAAGTTTTACATATATTTCTAAAATGATCAGATGTTTTGCAAAATGATTCAATACTTTTTATGTCATCATATGGTAATATAATTTCAATTGGTAAATCCATTTAATATTAAAATTAAGAAATAAAATAAAATTTTTAATTTATGGTGTAAATGTTTTTTCTAAATCTTTAATACTACCAAGTGATAATTGTGATCTTTGTTTATAATTATGAATTATTAATCTACAATCAATTTCTTTTAATAAATCACATATCTTTTTTGTACCTAAAAACTGAGTGCTCCCATCTGGCATTCTTTTTAAATTAGTTTGAACAGATTGTAAAAAACAAAAACTAAATGCACCTTGATATTGATTCATTTCATATGTATCTGCTGATACATCTTGATCTAAACATCCAGAAAACATATATACATCTGCAACTGTATCTCTTGAATTTTCATTTGAAAAAGTAAATTTATTAGTCCAATCTGATGCATTAAATAACATGGTAGTATTAATATTTCCCTTTGTATAAGTAGAATTACATTGTACATTATATTTAAGATCAAATATAGTACCTGAATGACAACAATCTGTAAATGCCCATAATGTAACACCAGCTGGAAGACATTGTGCTAAATTTTGATATAAATAATCATCTGTTATAATACCCGCTTTTTCAAAATCAACTGGTACAATAACTTCATCAAGTTTGTCTATTTCATCTTTCGATACATCTTGTATTTGTGAACCATGTCCAGAATAATAAAAAAATAATACATCACCACTTTTCGCATTAGCTACTAACCATTTAATATTCGCTTCAATATTCGCTCTTGTTGGTTTATTTTGAATTTGTGTTTGATCATCTGTCAATTTTTTTATATTAATACCCTGATAACTACAATTCATCGTTAAAAATGTATTTATATGAGAAATATCATTAATACATCCATTAAGTTGATTCTGTGATCCAATATAGTTTATTCCAATTAATAAAGCTTTTTTCATTTTATTAATTGTTTTTAAAATAAATTTATATCAATATTGATTTTAATTCATCATTTTTTTAACAGACTCTCTCTTTGTAATTCTTTTAACCCATTCATACACTTTTGGTCTCTTTTTAAATAATTCTTTATATCCACTTTTAACTAAATAAATTATATATGGTACATGACTAATATCAGCTATACTAAACACATTACCTCCTATATATTGTTGTTCACCTAGTCGTTTTTCATAAAAATCTAATATATGTTCCACTTTTTCCAAGTTTTCTACTACAATATCATTATCTGCCTTTTCATTATTCCATTTTTTAAATAATTTTTCATATACTATAGCACCTGCAACTGGATCAAAATGTCTCGATTCCATTTCTAACCAATCATCTACTTCTACATCTGTATATAAATCTACATCTTTATCATTTTTTGTAGCTATATATCTCATTACACTCCTTGGTTCATACAATATTCTATTATTGTATTTTACATAAAAATCAATATCAAATGGTGTTTTACAATCACCATCATTCACTGTATATTCTAATTTCAATTCATCTAATAAAATCATTACTTTCTGTATACTAGGTGTTTTTTTAGACCCACATAGTTCTATTTGTGACATTTTATTATTATCAAAGTTAATAATAATTGATTTAAAACGCATTTTTTTAAAATTTATTTTATTTAGTAATATTAAAAATGGAAAAAAGTACAATCACTATAATTGTTGTAGTTTGTATATGTATAGTATTATCAATTGTTGGAGGCATTGTCGGTGCATATTATGGTGGACTTTTAGATGCATCTAAAATAACAAGTACATCAACCGCACCCCCATCTATAGTACTCCCTGCCCAAACAACAACAACTTTTGCTCCTGCTCTTCCCATTATAACTCCTACTGTTCCTACAACCACTGCTATCCCTATCCCTACTCCTATAGTAACAACCCCTTCTCCTTATACTTATTCTGGTGATGATGGAACTTTATTAGGATCTGATTTTTGTAAAAGACAAACTAATGGCACTGGTCGTTGTGTTAAAGGTTGGGCCAATGATAAAAATATAGTATTAGCATGTAATGATAATCAAGGATCTGTTAATTCATCTTGGGATTGTTCTGGACAAGTCCCTACTTGTACTATAGGCGATTGTGGAAAAACAACTAAACCAGCTACTGTTACTGTTTTACAAGGACCTGGCCAATGTAGATTAGATCTACAAGGTGATGGTAATTTAATTCATCATAATATTGATGGTTCTATTAAATGGGGTTCTGGTAGATATTGTTCAGGTGCTGGTGCTAATTGTCCAACTAATTATCAATTATCTCTACAAGGTGATGGTAATTTAATACAAACTGCTGATGGAAATAGTTTCTGGGATGCTTTTACATATTCTGGTATCAATTCTAATGATGTACAAACGCAAGCAACTAAACCATTTAAAACTGTATTAACAGATGATTGCGATTTAGAAATTACAGATAATACTGGTAAAGTATTCTGGAAAAATAATCAAAAAGTTTAATTAACTAAATGTACAATCTTTGTTCCAATTCTTTTATAATAATGGTTATTATATATTATATTTTTCTCTATTGCTTTCATAATACTCTTATCACTAATTCCTAATTGTGTTCTACAATCATATATACTACTAAATTCTTTAATTAAATTGTTATTTATATCAAATTGCCCTATTCCATCTTGATATAATATTGGGTTTCCATTTTCTTTTTCATATTCTTCTTTAATTTTATTATCACATTGTTCATATAACATATAATAATATCCATTTGATAACTTGTTATTTTTCACAACATTATCTAATGAAGCTGCACTTGGATAATTATTTTGAAAACTTGCAGATTTTCTATTTAAATATACATTTAATATTTTTGATTTATTTCTATCTAATTTAGCTATATATCCTAAATTTTGTATTTTTGTTGATTTGGTTTGTACAATTGAATGTATTATATTACAATCTAAATTTCTATCAACTAATAACCATCTAAATCCATGATATATAGTATTTTCATTGATTGCTTTATTTATACTTGCTCTTTTTATTTTTGGATCTTCTTTTATACATTCAGTTACACTATCATATACTTTTATTAAATTCAATGTATCTGGATTTATCTTTTGTAATCTTGGTCCAAGTGTAACCAATTGTTCATTGAAATTAGTTGTTGTTTTCATAGTTGTTTTTAGTATTAATTCTTTTAATGTCTTATCTATTTCTGTTATTTTATTAATTAATAAATTATTACTTTTGTTTAATTCATCAATTTTAGTTAATACTGTATTAAGTTCTGTTATATTCATTTGCTATATTTTAAATTATGAAAAATATTTTTCAATTTTTTCTTTTTTTAATTGTATATAAACATTCTTTTATTTCTGGAATTATTACATTATTTGAATATATATAAGTACTAACTTTTTTACAGTGATTAATAAAATTTATATCTGATAAATTTGATTTCATTTGGTTACATTCTCTGCAGCAAGTTATACAATTATTCTCAATATATCCTATTAAATTATTTTTTCTATCAATGCCATTTTTATGAGTATTTGTATTTTCTTTATGACAATAATAACAATTTTGTGATTTAATATTATTAAATTGATCTTTAGATAATAAAAAATCTAGATTTTTTTTATTAGCTCTTGACTGATAAGCATTATAACTTACAGATCCAGAATCAATCCAACTATCTTTATATAATTTACCAATATCATTAAATATATATGAAATATGCATACAACGTTTAATAAAAGTATTTGGATCAAGGCATTTTTTTATAAAATTACATATTTTACAACAACTTACACAATTTTCAATTTTATAATCACTTGAACTATCCATTCTATCAATTCCATTAAGAGTTTCATTTGATAAAAATCCACAATAAAAACATTTTGATTCCATCAAATTTTTACAAATACTAATAGTCATATTGTCATTCCAGAATATTCCCTTTTTCTTAGCTTGTTGTTTTATAGCACTTAATCGTGTATTAAAATTAATAGTTCTATATTTTGATAAATGTTCTTTATTATTATCTCTCCAATTTTTAGCTATTATAGCATTATGTTCTAAATATTCTTGTTCATTATCTTTTTTTTTTTTTTCACGATATTTTATATAATATTTTTTATTACGTTGATTATTTTGTCTTTTTTCTTTAATTCCTGGTTTATTTTTTCTTTTAGAATCTTTTTCACGACATATCAAACACGTAAGTGTTTCACCACCTCGTTTACTAATAAATTCACTTAGTTCTTTTATACTATTACAATTTGTACATTTTTTAGTCATAGTTGTATAATAATACAGATATGAATATAAATTCAATTTTTTTATATATTTGAAAAGAATATGATTGCTTAATTTGAATCCTTTATACCCCATCTTTCGATGTATTTCTTTAAGGAGTAGACTATATCTTAAATTCGATTGTAATTCGAATCCACTAACATTTAGTCGTTGAACCTTCTCCATAATTTCTTTTAGGAGCTTGGCTGCGGATTGCCCAATCCAATACATTTTTACTATACCCAAGTTTATTTCTTGGCCAAAATATTGTTTCCAATATTTCTTAGTAGCATTGGCTCTAAGGACTTCCCCGTCAATTTGAAAGTGTTGCAAAATAATTTTTATTATTTTACTAGCAAATTCTTTTATGAATTTACTTTTATGCTCTATCATAGTTAAAGCTAAACCCAGTTGTATACCTCATCTTTCGATGTATTTCTTTAAGGCTTAGACTATATTTTAAATTCGATTGTAATTCGAATCCACTAACATTTAGTCGTTGAACTTTCTCCATATCTAACTGTAGTAGAGTTAGGAGCTTAGCTGCGGATTGCCCAATCCAATACATTTTTACTATATCCAAGTTCATTTCTTGGCCAAAATATTGTTTCCAATATTTCTTAGTAGTATTGGCTCTAAGGACTTCCCCGTCAATTTGAAAGTGTTGCAAAATAATTTTTATTATTTTACTAGCAAATTCTTTTATGAATTTACTTTTATGGGCAATACTTTTACCCATTCCTGACATAATCGAATATACCCCATCTTTCGATGTATTTAATATATGGGACTAGACTATATCTTAAGAAAAACTTTAGTTTTCCCCAAATCCATTTAGTCGTTGAACCTTCTCCATATCTAAATATAATAGATTTAGGAGCTTGGCTGCGGATTGTCCAAATCAAAGAATTTTTACTTTCAAGTTTTATCTTGACCAAATTTATGTTTCCAAAAATTCTTAGTATCTTTGACTTTAAGGATATCCCCGCAATTTGAATTTGTTGCAAAAAATTTTATTTTTACTAGCAAATATATATTTAATATATTTACTTTTTTGCGCATATTTTCACGCAAGACATTGTAATTAACTGCATAAACTCTAAAGTTTACTTCAGTATTTACTCCCAATGTCATTTGGAGTGTGGCATTATCAATACGAGACATATTACAACTGCCGCTGGGTTGATGTTCTTCAGGCTTGAGAGCGAATGAATAAACATAAATACCAGTGCTAGGAATACGAGTATGATGTTGATCGATTTATACCCCATCTTTCGATGTATTTAATTTGGGTCTAGACTATATCTTAAAGTTTCTAATAAGAAACTCCATTACCATTTAGTCGTTGAACGTTATTCATATTTAATAATAAACTTAGAATATTCGATGCGGATTGCCCATTGATTTATCTCAAAACTTTTTACTATACCCAAGTTGATTCTTGGCCAAAATATTGTTTCCAATATTTCTTAGTATTTTGAGCTTTAGGGTGTCCCCGCAATTTGATAATGTCGCAAATAATTTATATTGTTAATGGATAAAAAACAGATGGATTACAATAACAATTAAATTATTTACTAGCGATTGTTTTTTATATACACATTATACAATCACTTTTAACCCCTTCAATTAAGGGTTGTACGATATTGAAATAACGAGCAGCACGAGTGTCGAAACGATCGTGTCCGTTAAGTTGAAGCTTGGCATCAACTAAAATATCATCACCACTATTTGTGTAATCATTCCAGGTCTTGGCCGTTTTCGCCGCATCAGTCTGGAAGACCCAGATTAGTTCTTTACATGGATGATTGAAATTAAGTCTTGGCTTAATATTATATGCAGAATATGATTCATCTCCAGTAAATTGAATTTGTTCGATCCATCGAATTTTAACAGCCAGTTTTTGGCTTTAAAATAGAACCCCATTTTTCAATGTATTTAATTAGGGTGTAGACTATATCTTAAAGTTTCTGGTAAGAAACTCCATTACCATTTAGTCGTTGAACCTTTTTATAATGATTTATTCTTGATTTTCTTGTTTTGCTATTTGTTGATTTTTGTATTCTATTGCTAATTTAAGTTTTTCCTCCATTGAAAGTAATTTAGATGTAAAATGTTTTTGTGATTGTCCAGGTAAAGCCACACAATATCCAGGATTAGACTCCTTTCTTATTGTTTGAATATACATTGGTAAATCAAAATTGTCTTTTCTTCTACTTTTAGAACCTTTTTCTCTAACTTCTGTTGTTCTAATCTTTTCATTTATTTTACGTCTATTTTCTTCTGATGGTGCAATTGGATTATTTAAATGAGCTTGTCTTATCTTTTCTTTTGTTTCATCTGAATGTACATGTCCCATTAAACCTTTAGAAATTTGTGATCTCATATTATCATCATATACACGATTCTTTACGTAATCTTTCTCGTGTTTCTTCACTTGGAATACCACCCTCTCCTCCACTTGTTAAATTTAATCCATTTGGTGAAAGTGTATTATATTCTTTGATATATTTTATTTCTAATTCATTTAATTGGTCATTTTCTACTTCTACAAGTGTTTCAACTTCAAATGAACCATATTTCTCATATGCTCGGCAGACTAATGTGCATTTACTACTTGGTTGTTTATGTTGATTTAACTGTACGTGTTGTTTGACCAACATATTCCTTATTATTAGGAAATTTTAATTTATAGATAAAACCCATTTTACAAATAACAATTTTTTAAATCCTTATAAACTTGGCTGCGGATTGTCCAATCAACAGATTAAAAATTTTTCAATTTTTTTTTCTGCAAGTATTAAAACTTCCTTACATTTTTACCATTGGGTACGGTTATTAGCCGTGTTCTTCTTGTATATTTCTATATAAGAATGGTAGTAAGGGCTTTAGGAGTTTCCCGCATTTTGATAATGTTGCAAATTATCATATTATTATTTTCAGGGATAAAAACTTGGCAGGTTGGCCTGAAAAATAAACAATATAGTAATTTACTAGCAATAACATAATAAACTGTCAGAAGGCAACAGTATTGCAGAATGTATATATTCTTCCCAAAAACAGGGTCTGCATGTTTCTGGATAATTGCTTTTCTCCTCTTTGAACAAAAGGTATTCCGATATACCCCACTTTTCAGTGTATTTTACGCTTATTAAAGCGTAGGGACTAGACTATATCTTAAAGTAAGTATAACTTACTCCACTAACATTTAGTCGTTGAACCTTTTCCATAATCAAATCTATTGATTTTAGGAACTTGGCTGCGGATTGCTCAATTCTAAACATTTTTACTACAGCACAAAATATAAAGTATTTTTGCACTGGCACTAAGTGTGCTTGGGTACGACTATTAATCGTGTTCCTCATTAATATTTCTATTAAGAGTAGTAGTTTAGATTCTAAGAACTTCCCCGCAATTTGAAAGTGTCGCAAATTAATAGATATCAGTGATAAAAACTTGGCAGATTTAGTTAACTGATATTTAATTTACTAGCAAAACAGTTTTATTGTTTAGCTTTATAACACAAATTATTTTATGTTGAACTTGAGCGAATTGACGTCTTTCATCAGTATCAAGATAAATATAGTCAACCCACAAAGAAGCATTGGAAAGAGAAACTGTATTATCAGGGCTTCCGGCACTAATAATATAACATTCAGATGCTGGTCTGAATGACACGTTGAATTTAACTTCGTGATCGATATACCTTATTTTTCAATAAGGACTAGACTATATCTTAAAGTTTCTATTAGAAACTCCACTAACATTTAGTCGTTGAACCTTTTCCATAATCAAATCTAAAGATTGATTTTAGGAACTTGGCTGCGGATTGTCCAATCCTAAACATTTTTACCATTGGGTACGGCTATTAACCGTGTTCCCTACACTATTTTCATAATGTAGGTGGTAGTTTAGGTTCTAAGGAGATTCCCGTCAATTTGAAAGTGTCGCAAAATTTTAATTTTACTAGCATTTATGGATATAAATTCGATTTTTTTCACAGATAAAAACAAGCAGGTGGACTAAGAAAATATAGAATTTATTACATAACCATTTAACTTTTTACCTATTATATAATGTATTTAAATAGGAGTAATACTTTTAACAACTATCTATAAAGTTAATTGTAAGGCAATAAGAGGCAATGCCAAACCCGCATTACGATTGAACCAGAATTGGAATGGAATATATAGAGTTCCTGGAGCAATAGTAACAGCTGGATCTTGTAAAGCAGTTTCATTACCAATCATTGTTTGATCAGATTATACCCTATCTTTCGATATATTTCTTTAGGGCTTAGACTATATCTTAAAGTTTCTATTAGAAACTCCACTAACATTTAGTCGTTGAACCTTTTCCATAAATTCTTTTAGGAAATTGGCTGCGGATTACCTAATTCTTTACATTTTTACCATTGGGCGAAGCAACAGCATTTTTAGTTGCAACGGCGAACAAGTTCGCGTTCAGTTATTAACTGAGTTCCTTTATAATGTTTCCAAAATAAAGTGGTAGTAAAGACCTAAAGGACTCCCCGCAATTTGAGAGTGTCGCAGATTATAAATAAGAATGATAAAAACAGACAGGCGGGTTTATTCTTATTTTTAATCTACTAGCAAATTCTTTTAAAATTTACTTTTTCGGACTATCATTTAATCCGTCTTCCTTTTCAGATGGAAGAGTTAATTCATTGAAAATATTCAACCAATCACCATAATGTTTATCAATAGTTTGACCTCCAATTTCAATTTCAACATAATCAATTAAAACGTGGCCAATGTTCTCAACCCAACGAATGGTTCCACCAGCCTTGTTAAGTTCTGGAAGATCAACTACTAGATAAACCTTATGAATCAAATCTCCATTTCTGGAAATAGTACAACTAACCTTCTTTCCAAAGTCAGCTGACCCATTGAATGTATTTTCAATTGCTTCTAAAGCACGCATATACCCCATCTTTCGATGTATTTAATTTGTAGGGGCTAGACTATATCTTAAATTCGAATGAAATTCGAACCCACTAACATTTAGTCGTTGAACCTTAATCCAATTAGGATTCTTGGCTGCGGATTATCCATTGCTTTATCTCAAAACTTTTTACTATACCCAAGTTCTCTTTCTTGGCCAAAATATTATTTCTAATATTTCTTAGTATTTTGAGCTTTAGAACTTCCCCGCAATTTGATAGTGTTGCAAATAATCAATTAGATTATTCACTAGCAACTGTAATACAGATAATTGATAAAAACAATTAACAGGATGTAATTATCTGTGAAGACTACTAACAGTTTTATTGTCAAACTATCTTCATTATTTGACACTGGTTGCTTTTCAACTCTTGTTTAAAAGTTTGTATGTCTACGGTAGACGCGGTTTATCTTATATATTTCTATATAAGCCCGACTATTTCTTAAAAATAGCAATATTAATTGCATATTCCCATCAACATTTAGTCTGTGAACTGCATCCATAAAATTAATAAATTAATTTATTAGGATTTGGCTGCGAGTTATCCATTGTAATATACGGACGATTTTTACCATACCCAAGTTCTCATTCTTGGCCAAAAATATGTTTCCATATTCTCTTGGTACGTCATATGAATTGTTTTATAAAAGAATTAGCTTTTAATTGTTGTTGTTTTATTAAATCAGGTAAAATTTTATCTCGTTTTTTTATATTCTCTATTTTCTCACAAGGTCGTAAATTTGACCAATGATTACAAATATACATAGATTCTTCATTGTGTTCAAATTTAGCAATTGGTACAACATGGTCTATATCTCCTTGATTATCCCAATTTATTTTTTCATTGAATTGAAATTCAAACCATTTTATACTACAACCTATATATGATATAGTTCTATCTGTTTTTTGTGATATCATACTGTTTCGTATTCTACTACTCAAAATAGATTGTAATCTATAATATAAATTATTTCTATATCGTTCTCTATTATATTCTTTAATATAATTTTTCCATTTAATTGGATCTTTATTTTTATATTGTTCACGTAATATTTTAACTTTATCAAAATTATTCACATACCATTTTTTTCTTGACTCTTTTGCTCTTTCTTGATTATTATCATACCACTTTTTTGATTTTGCTTTTATTACATCAACATTATCTTTATAATATACCAATTGTACTATTTTTATTTTTTCAATATTATTTATACGATATTTTTTATCATTTTTAGATTTACACTCTTTACAAGAAGAATATAATCCATCTGATTTAGATTTATCTTTTGAATAGCATTCTAATGGTTTGTTAATTAAACATTTAGTACATTTTTTCTGCATTTATTATTAAGCTAAAAATTTTATTTTTCAATTTTTTTTTACGTCTTTAGGACGTTCTCGCAATTTGATGATGTTGCAAATATAAATATCAGTGATAAAAACTTGGCAGGTAGTTAACTGATATTTAATTCACTAATAGATTTTGTTCTATCTATTTTTATAGGCCATTTTAAACCTTAAAATATGTTATTTGAGGATTACCTGTACTTCCTCTACCTTATCTTTCAATAAGGAATAGACTATATCTTATGAAAATTTAAATTTAATAAATTTCCCGAAAACCATTTAGTCGTTGAACCTTCTATTTAATTTAAATAGCTTGGCTGCTCATTGCCCATTGTATATCTTATTCATTTTTACTATACTCAAGTTTTAATCTTGACCAATTAAAGTTAATTTAATTTTAGTAGAATAAGCTTTAGGGGTTCCAAGCAATTTGATTTTCTTACCAGAGTTAGACTTTAACTCTGATTAACATCTGCTTTTAATCAGATATTCTTTTACCCTACAGGATTTTAAGGTAAATATCTTGCTAAATCTAAAATTTTTCAATTTTAGCCAGAGTACATTTTAAGAGTATTTTACTCCAATTTCCGTATACTCGTTGAACCGTAATCCAATTAGGATTCTTGGCTGCGGATTATCCAATCCTTGACGTTTTTACCTTTGGGCGAAGCACATTTAATGCAACGGCGAATAAATTCGCATACGGCTATTAACCGTGTTCTTCTTGTATATCACTATATAAGAATGGTAGCCAAGGCTCTAAGAATGTCCCCGCAATTTGGAAATTTTGCAAATAATTAACTGTATAATTATTTACTAGCCAATTATATAATGTAATAAGATAAAAACAATTTGATGACTTGATTATTACATCTATACTTTATACTATTTTTCATATTAGAAGAGTATAGAGCCTAATATGTAGTTGACTATTGGTACCCAAGATTATAAAGCACCGTCGGTTTCTCTAAAATTTTTCAATTTTAGCCGGACTATATCTTAAGGAATTAATTCCCCATCTCCATTTAGTCTCTGAACCTTTTCCATAATTTCTTTTAGGAAATTGGTTGCGGATTATCCAATTTTTAACATTTTTACCTTTGGTGACGATTATTAATCGTGTTCCTTTATAATGTTTCCAATATAAAGTGGTAGTTAAAACTCTAAGGAGTTTCCCGCAATTTGAAGATGTTGCAAAATAAAGTTTATTTCACTAGCCAGTTATATTAATAAAGTAATTATCTTACCTTATTTGTATTCTTATACTATTTTGTTCATAAAGTAGAATACAAACTTTATGAGTAGCTGACTATATTCGCTCTATGGTGTTAAAGCGACGAGTTGCATGCAGTTGGTCTAAAATTTTTCAATTTTAGCTGGACTATATCTTAAGAAAAGTGAACTTTCCCCATCTCTATGTAGTCTCTGAACCGTCTATTTCTCAATAATGAGGAAATAGCTTGGTTGCGGATTGTCCAATTTTTAACATTTTTACCACAGCATTATGCTGGCACACCTAGTGTGCGTGGATTCGATTATTAATCGAGTTCTTCTTGTATATTTCTATATAAGAATGGTAGTTAAAACTCTAAGGAGTTTCCCGCATTTTAAAGATGTTGCGAAAAATAAATTTCACTAGCCAGTTATATAATATGATATTAAATCTTTGATAAAAACAACTATCATATTCATATTTTTTACTATTTTTCTTATAAAGTATAATATGAAACTTTACAAGTAGCTGACTTTTCGGACCTGTGCTTCAAGTCCACCTGCCATTTTGTTTTTATACTATGCAAAAAGAAAAAAAATTTTCGAAATTCACGCGAAATTATTTAATTAAATCAAAATTAATTAAAAAATATTATACTAATTTATTAAATGATACAACATATCTATTTACCTGTATATTTTTATCAAGTAATTCCCAGGGTGTTTCTCTTGTATCATTTCCCCAAACTATAAAATCATAACCAATTGATTTAATATATGCTCTTATAGTTGTATATTCACTATATGTTAATTCATTTATTTTCATTTCTTTATTGTACAAAATTGCAATACCTTTAACAATTAAAATACATAAAATATTAAATATAAAATGTGTAAATCCTTCTTTTTGAGCGAATTCTATTGTTAATTCTTCTAATTCTAAATTAATTGATTTTGCACGTTGAATAGGATTTGTAAATAACATTCTTGCAATGTCATCTAAATTATCATCACTGGTATCCATTATATATATACAATAAAATATATTTATGGAATTTTATTTTTAATTGTTTTAATCAATATAACTAATGATATATATGGATATGCTATTATAGCCTTGAATTTATTTAATGTCTTGTATGAATAAAATGAATATGTGTCATTTTTACTTTTTTGTTTTTTTTCTAAATTATTTATTGCATCGACTCTACTCATTTGTAAATATTAATTAAAAAAATTTTTTCAATTTTTTGTTTGTTTTATTATTTAAGCTTGATATTCTGGTGTAATTCCGTTCAGTGCCCATTCTAATTCTCTTAAAAATACACTATATTCACTAGAAAATTCTGAACTTACAGTGTCATATACACCTCTTGATACATAAAATAAACCATCTGCACCATATTCATTAAAAATCTCCTTTCCAATAATATTTACACGATATTTAAATGATTTTGCACTAAGATTTATAGTTCTATTATGAACTAAATTAACTAATTCATCAATATAATTTTCCATTTCTAAATCCATATATACTATTCTAGTTCTTTTTTTATTTTTCAATTTTTTTTCATGTAATTTGTCTATTACTTTAATAATTTTATAAAACCAATAAAAATGTTCTGATGTATAATTATAATAAATAATACTACTTGTATTCTTTAATATTTTATTATAATCACTCATTTCTAATAAATCTTCCCCTATTTTAGTAATAATCGTTATAAAATCATTTTGTGTTATTTTATTATATATTTTCTTATTAATTAATTCTATTATTTTTGCATCCATTATTATGACTATTTATAAATATATATTTCAATTTTTTTTCTCAAGTATCTTTACTTAACCATTCTAAAAATTCATCCTTTAATCCAATCTTTGTTATCATATAACTTATTTTATTTATCTTTTCCCATGAATCATCATCATATTCATCATATTCATTTTTATCATCATTTTCATTCTCGTATTCATTGTTATTATCATCATTTTCTCTTTTAAGCGGTTTAGTAATTATATGTTTTTTTAATTCATTTACAATAACTGACGCTGGTTGATTATGATTTGATAATATATTTTTTATTTCAGAATCTGTTTTTACTTTACTTTGTGTTTTATATTCGTATTCTTTATAACTTTTTAATTTAACAATTGAATATCTCTCATTCTGATTTAGTTTTAAAATAGATAATAATAATCTCTTTATATTTATATCAATTATCTTGTTTTCCATAATCTTTTTACTAATTAAATTTTGTATGTCATTTTCTTTATAAAATTTATTTAAATCATTTATTGATGTTAGATTCTTTGTAAATAATACATTATTAAATATAATCTCATATAAACATATACCATAACTCCATATATCAATCTTTTTATTATAAAAAAAATGTACAATTGACTTTTTTGAATCAAAATAATTTATATTAAAAATTATTTCTGGCGCCATGTATAATGGTGTACCACATAATCTAAAATATTTATTATACATTTTGTCATCTAGTTTTTCCTTACCATTTTCACTTAAATCATAACATGCAAAACCAAAATCAGATAATTTAAATACAAGTACATTATTACAATGTGTTATTAATATATTATGCAATTTAATATCTCTATGAATAATATTCATCTTATGTATATAATCTATTGCATCAATTGTTTGCTTTATAAACTCATTTAAAAAATAATCATCAACACCCCCTAAGATATTTCGTTCTGATATAATACAATTCTTCTTTAAATATTCATTTGCATCACCAGAATCACAATATTCCATATATAAATTGTAGATTGATGATTTTTTCGTATAACCATATAATTTTATAATATTATCATGATCCATTTTTTTTAATATATCTATTTCTGAATCTATTAAATCTTCTAATTTTTTATAATAATATTTGAAAATCTCTTTTTTATTCTGTTCATTAATATGATTATCTTTTTGTAAACAATATTTTTCAGCTAATTGATTTAAATCCATTTCTTTAATAATAAATAAAAAATCATTCTTTTCTAATTTATATAATGCAACTGATGAAAATGACCCTCGTCCTATATTTTTTATATATATCTTTTTTTCTTTTGTTATATGTTTAAATTCCATATAACTACTTATTATATGTCTTTAAATTAAATTTCATTATAATATTATCTTATAAGAATGATAGTATTAGTTTTCCTGAGCAACCTAAAATGAAAATATTTAATGCTTATCCAAACTTCCCTTCCCTTCAGTTGATATTTCATCAGAAAATGAATCAGAAAATGAATTAGGAAGTGAATCAGATATGGATATTAGGATGGAGTAAAAAAAATTAAATTATAAATTCTTTTATTGATTTATATCCTGTTTTAATTAATTGAACTTTTTCCTTTTTAGTAATATTAAAATCAATTAATGAAATATTACTTCTAATATTTATTGTACATTCTATTTCATCATCTTTTAACATGTGTTTATTTTTCATTGTGCATTTTATGATATGATATATATAATTATATAATGTAAGCGATTCTTTCTTTATTTCTGTATTGTCAAATATAAATTTTATCCCTATTGTATTTTTTAAATTCAATAAATATTTATTTCTTAAAAATCCTATAGGATAATTATTTATTATAGCTCCATCAATATATATATTTCCATTATATTCTTGTAATGTAAATAATAATGGTATATTTATAGCCATTCTTATTCCATCAATTATTTTCATTTCTGGTACTGTATCATTTGAAAATATTTCTAATTCATTTTTTGATAAATTCGTAACTACCATTCTTATATCTTTTCTTGTTTTCTCATATAACTCTTTAAAAGTTAATTCATTAGTATAATTTTTTTTATTCATTAATTCTACTACCCATCCTATAATTTTATCTCCTAAATCAAATCCATAATTATTAATTAAATTACTCATCTTTACATCTATTAATTTACTTAAATCTATCTTGTATATTTCACTCTTCATTTCATTATATGTATAACCTAATCCATATAATACACCAATTATACATCCAACTGATACACAATATATAGTTTTTATATCTATCTTTAATTCTTCTAATCTTTTTATAACACCTATATATGCTATACCTTTAATACATCCACCAGATAGTATTAATGTATCAATAGAGATACCTTCAGACTTCATTAATACTATTATAAATTTAAATTTTTATATGATATTTACGCATTATATAGTTAAATAATACCATTCAAATTTTTATTTAATATTTGTTTATATATATATTCTACTTCACTCATATAAATATCATTTTTACATAATAAAATAACTAATTCATCTTGGTCCGTTATTTTAATATTATGTATTATACATATATACTTAATTACATATTCTATAGATATCTTATTTGTCTCAAAATAATATACAAATCTTAATAATGTATTTGTAACATCAATTATATCATCATTGTAACTTAGACAACAATTTAATATTAAATTTTTTTTAGACATGTATTTATTCAACTCTCTTAAAAATATTATATAATTAGTTAATGTATCTTTATCATCTTCTAATAATACAATATTATAATATTTATCATTGTATTTACAACAATATTCAGTTATATATTTGTCAATTACTTTGATACTTTTTATTTTTGTCATTATATTATTATCAATCCATATATAGTTATATATCTTTTTCAATTGTATATAACATTTAAATAATATACTTGATATTTTATATGGATAAAAATAACTAATTAAACATAATAATATAAAACAAATCATCCACATTTTTTAATTTAAATATAAATGTAATTAACTTTAAATGAATTTCCTACAATTTTTAGAAACCAAAAATAACAATTTAATACATACAAATCTACATAAAAATCTACATAAAAATAATTCATTTAATAATTTAATCAAAAATAAAATAAATACCGATATTCAATCTATTAAAAATGGTTGTTATATTAAAATAATATATAATGAAAATAGTAAATATAATTGTTATAAAGGAGTCGTTGGCGAAGTTATTAAAATTATTCCTGAACAACAAAAAGTTGAAATTAGAACTATTGATTTTAATAGAATATTATTACCACTATCACATGTTGTTTTTACTGATCTTTACTAATTAACTACGAACTACCAATTGTATAATAATATTTTATAATTTTATTTGATTCAAATAGATTAACTATTATTTTAGATAATATATTCATCTTTTCTTTTTTTTCTTCATTTCCCATTTTTCCAAATTTTAATTCTTCTTTATACATAATATATACTAATTCTTTATCTGCTGGATTTCTATTTAATAATATTAAAAATACATCTTTATGATATTCTTTTATATTCCCATTCGCTATATAAAAAAACCATACAGTATTTTGTGTCTTTAATTTTAAATTAGTATACATTTCATTAAATATTAACATGCCATCTCTCATTATGTCTTCTTTTGTATATTCATTAGCTAAATTATATTTTTCTATTTTTACTAATCTAAAATTTTGTTGTCTAAGATTAATATACATTGTTAAATATCGTTCTAAAAACTGTGATTCTTCATCTATATAATAATATACTTCTAATGGAATTTTAAGTGCACTCATTTAATAATAAATTTATTATTAAATTTTCAATTTTTTTTTCTTTTCTTATACTTATGCTTATGCTTATACTTATGCTTATGCTTATGCTTATGCTTATGCTTATGCTTATGCTTATGCTTATGCTTATGCTTCATCAATATCATCAAATATATTCAATTTATACTTTGTCTTTGTTGTTTCTAATTTATTTAATTCTTCTGCTTTTTTATTATATGCTTTCGCTGCTTCAATTTCTGTAACATGTGTTCCACAATCAATACGCTTTCCTAAATGTTTAATATATGCTCTAAACTTATTTGAATCATTTCTTACACAAACACCAATAAATCGAGAATATTTTGTAAATTTAGTTAATTCTTTCTCATTTATATGATTCTTTTCATTTATTACAAAATTTTCTATATTATTTAATTTATATTTTGTATCAAAATGATTGTTTAAATATAATACTTGTTCATTATATACTTTTGCACATTCTATATCATCATTATGTCTGAATAATTTATATGATTTTTGTTTATATTGTACTCCACATTCAAATATTTGTTGAGATTTTATATAATATACACCAGTGTATTTTGATGATTTATTTTCATATTTCTTCTTTTTATTTTCTTCTACTATATCTCTTGGATTTGGTACATAATTCTCTATTTTATTTAATAAATATTGTTTATTTTCTAACTGGTTTATATAAGTAATATAATCATTATATACAATTGCAGCTTCAATTTCATTTTCATAGTATCCTAATTCTATTGTTTTCCTATTAATATACCACCTACATCTCCATTTATTTTGTTCTAAACAAAATGTCACACCTGTATATTCACTTATTTTATCATTCTTTTTTTCTTTATATATAACATCATCTTTATTCTCTTTGTCATTATTTTCTTCGTTTTTACTTTCATTTTGTTCTATTATTTTAAGTTCTTCTATTACATTGATTTCTTTGGTGATTTTTAAAAATTCATTATAGTCTTTTATATTTAAATCATTTACAAATGATACACATTTCTTAATAACAGTAAATGTATATGCTAATTCTAAATCATTTTTAATATAAAACCATTCTTTTCTGTTTTTAATTCTAAATGGCCTTAATGCTAAATGAATTAATTTTTCTGTAAATTCTTTATCAATAGTCTTGAATCTAGCAACTATTTCTAATGAATAAGTACTTGATGCTACATTTAACTCTATAAGTCTCAAATCTGGTTTATCAGCACATCCAATTTTATAATGTCCATATTTATCTATGTCCTTAATATTATAAACATAACCATCATTATCATCATTAAAACCATATGTATCAGGTTTGTTCTCTAATTCTTTAATTATATTATCTTTTTCTTCTAATAATTTTTGATTTTTTTCTAATAATTTTTTGTTTTCTTCTAAATTCTTCTCATATTCTTTTAATTGTTTTGTCAACTCTTTACTTTCATTAAAAAATATATCATCTAATATATCACCTACCCATTTTCTAAATTTTTTAGCTTGTGGTTTTTTAGAATTATAAAGCAATCTATAAATTCCTTGTGATGTTAGAAATAGTACTTTTTGCTTTCCACCAAGGGTCTCGACTTCACGTAGACCCTTTTCATCTTCATCAAAATTTTGAACTGATGAATAAATACTTGTAATTTCAAGAATTGATGCTATATCTGTACTTCTAAACCAAAAAATTTGTTTATTATTGATATTTTCTTGTAAGATAGCAACATTGTTATTCTCAAATGCTTTAACAATACAATTTGGATCTGTAATATTAGACATTGGGTAAAACTCTTTTATCCTTTATTAACAAAATTATGTTAAAAATTAAACGTATTTTTTAAAATTCAATTTTTTTTTAAATGTGAGCGCGCAGCGACTTGGGTTTATATAATATTTTCTTATATCTTTTGCTTTATCTGTTTTTACTAACATACAAAGACTTTTAAAAGTATCAATATTGAGCATAATTGTTTCATCTGGTCTACCACCTAAATTCTTATCTTTGAGGTTTTTCTCCGTCGCCTAGTTGAAACTTGTAAATCATGGAAATAATGTGCTTTTCATCATTCTCATTACAAGTCTTGCATATATAGAAAGCTCATTAAATGAAAGCTTACTTTCTACAAAGGGTCTAGGACCCAACGCT
>Ga0209668_10000300_pt1 | contig 20240 bp, 17 predicted proteins | sample FrelakmetPLP11PL_FD_187150 | JGI IMG/M metagenome (GOLD analysis project Ga0209668, IMG submission 187150) | Freshwater lake sediment microbial communities from the University of Notre Dame, USA, for methane emissions studies - PLP11 PL (SPAdes)... | ecosystem: Environmental > Aquatic >... | reverse complement strand
AGGAACAAGAGGTCGACGAGGCGCTCGCGCTCTCCGACGAGACCTTCGCCCAGGATCAACCAGCCCGCGCGCAAAGGTCCCAGCCCGTAGGCCTTGGTGAGGCTGCCGATGGAGACACCGTTGGGCGCCAGCAGTGCCGCATGCACGCGCTCGGGTTCGGGCACCCATTCCATGTAGACTTCGCACACGATCAGCGTGTCGACGGCGCGCCCGAGCGCCTCGAGCTCGGGCTTCGAACTGAGCGCGCCCGAGGGGTTGTGCGGGTTGGCGAAGAAGGCGGCGGTGGGGGCCTGGGAGCTCCTCGCGCCTGCGATCGCCTGCTCCACCGCCTGCGGCCGCAGGGCGAAGCGCTCCTCGAGACGGCGCTCGAGCACCACCAGATCGGCCCCGAAGCGGCGCGGCAGCGCGCGGAAGGGCTCGTACGAGGGACAGTCGGTCGCCACGCGCACACCGGGGCGGAACCAGGCGGCGGCAGCCAGATGCATGCCCCCGGAAGCGCCCAGGCAGACGATCACGCGGCGGGGATCGATGTTCCAGCGCTGCGCCAGACGGTGCTCGATCTCCGGCAGCCAGGTCCGGCGCGGATGGTCGAGGTCGATCGGCGGCAGGTCGGCGAACAGTCCCGGGTCGGCGGCAGGCAAACCGGACACCGAGAGCACATGCGGCGTGCGTCCCGACTGGGTCTGGGCCCAGGTCATGTAGGGGAAGAAGGGCGGCTCCATGCTGCGCAATAGCCTAGCCAAGGTCATGGATTGACGCCTTGCCGACCGCTAGGATCCGGCCCACAAACGCCACGTGCTGTGGCGTGAGGGGAATCCAAACGTACATGACTCGAGTTGCCATCACCTTGTCTTTCTTCACGATCCTCTGCTGCAGCGCCGCGGCCGCAGCCCAACCGGTCTTTGCAGCTGCGCTGCAGCCCGCTTCGGTCGCTCAGTCGAGCCGCTTCGTGGCTGCCGGTGCCAACGGCGCGAAGCTCTACAACATCGCCGACACCAAGGGCGCGCAGCTGATGAGCGTGGACAGCGGCGCGCTGCTGCGCGTCAAGAGCGAGAACAAGGAGGCGGGCTACCTCGAAGTCGAGCCGGTGGAGCCGGTGCGCGTGTGGGTGTTCGGTCGTTTCCTCGAGACCACCGAACAGAGCGGCGTGCTGCGCGTGCGCGGCACGGGCGTCAACATGCGTCCCAAGCCGAGCACGTCGCTCGACAACAACTATCCGCTGTCCCGGTCGCTGACCAACGGTGACCGCGTGACGATGATCACGCGCAACAATCCGGAGAAGGCGCTCAACGAGGACTGGGTGCAAGTCTACGCTCCGCAGGGCACCACGCTGTGGTGCAAGACCGGCGACACCAAGGACGCGGCTGCGGATGCAGCGGACAGCTTCGCAGCGGCGCAGGCAGCGGCGCTGGAAAAGGCGGCTCCCAAGAAGTCCGCAGCGGCCGTGAGCGAGAAGCCTGCTGCGGAGAAGGCCTCAGCGGAGAAGGCCGGCTCCAAGCCGGAAGCTGCCCGCAACGAGCTGGCCGAAGCCGACGCGCTCTACGAGGCTGCGCGCCAATCACAGACGCAGGACTTCACCGCCGCGAAGAACGCCTACAACGCCTACCTCGCGAAGAACGCCACCGGCGCCGGCGCCGAGAAGGCCAAGAGCCAGCTCGAGCGCATCGCCCTGCACGAGGAGGTGCGCCGCCTCAAGTCGGATCGCACGGCGCTGGAGACCGAACGTCAGGAGCGCCTCGCGCGCGCCGAGGCGCAACTGCGCGAAGCCAGCCTCGCCAATGATCCGCTGTGGGGCCGTTTTCAGGCCCGCGGCTGGCTGGAGCGCTCGGGCGAGACCTGGGTGATCCGCTGGGCTGGCAAGCCGAGCACCGAGCTCAGCTGCAGCAACGGCCGCTATGACCTTTCGAACTACGAGGGTTGCCAGATCGGAGTGATCGGAGCCTTCGTCAAGAGTGCGAGCGGCGGCGCGCCTGCGCGCGTCGATGTGCGTCGCATCGAGGTGCTCGACGGCCGTGCCGGGAAGCCCTGATTCCATGCCCTGGTGGCGGCGCATCGCCGAGAGCCTGCGCCGCCTGTTCGCATTGGAGAGCAAGCGCTACCTGTGCGACACCTGCAAGTACGACTACGGCAACGCCTGCACCCGCCGCGAGCGGCCCAATGCGCTGCAGTGTCCTGACTACAAGCGGAAGTGAGCGCCGGCCGTGAGCGTGGAAGACGATTCCCGCCGCTGGCAGAAGAAGCAGGCGCACTATCAGGATCCGCAGGTCGTCGCGAGCTACGATGCCGCGCGTTTTGAGTCGCTGCGCTCGCGCGGCGACACCTCGCGCATGCTGGCGGCCGCGCGCCGCCTGTTGGGACCGCAGTGGGGGCGCGCGCGCACCGTGCTCGATCTGCCCTGCGGAACCGGACGCTTTCTTCCAGCTCTGGCGGGGGAGGGCCGCACGCTGGTGGCCGGCGATCTGTCACAGCCGATGCTGCTCGCCGGCACCGAGCCGACCGCGCGCCGCGTCCGTGCCGATGCAACCCGGCTTCCGTTCGCGGACGCGAGCTTCGATCTGGTGCTGTGCATGCGCTTTCTGTTTCACGTGCCGCCGGTGCTGCAATCGGAAGTCCTGCGCGAGCTGTGCCGCGTGACGCGCGGCGCGCTGCTGGTCGATGTGCGCCACTCCTGGGCCTTCAGCGCGCAGAGCCGCCGTCTGCGCGGCGCGCTGCTGCAAAGGCGAGTCAGCCCACGCACCAGCCCGCTGGGCATCGATGCGCAATTCCGTGCGGCCGGGCTGGAAGTGCTCGGCAAGCACTGGTTCGCACCGGGGTTCAGCGAGAAGGTGCTGGTGCTCAGCCGGCCTGTTCGTTCGCGAACGGACTGAGCACGCGCGCGCGCAATTCCGCAAGCCTGTCGAGTTCGATGGCCTCGCGGATGCGCTCCATCAGGCGGTGGAAGAAGCGCAGATTGTGCAGGCTCAGGAGCATGCCGCCGAGCATCTCGTCGCTGTTGCAAAGGTGCCGCAGCACGCCGATCGGATAGCGTCGGCAGGCCACGCAGTCGCATTCCGGATCGAGCGGCGCGGTGGAGGTGCGCCACTGCTGGTTGCGCACGTTGATCTTGCCGCGACTGGTGAAGGCGTTGTGGTTGCGCGCGTGGCGCGTAGGCGTCACGCAGTCAAAGAGATCGATGCCGCGCTCGATGGCGTCGAAGAAATCACCCGGCGTGCCGACACCCATCAGGTAGCGCGGCTTGTCCTGGGGCAGCAGCGGAGCGGAACAGCCCACCGCCAGGCGCGCCTGCTCGCGTGACTCACCAACGCTCACGCCGCCGACCGCATAGCCGACCAGATCGTGGCGCAGCGCGTCCTCGACGGAGCGCGCGCGCAGGTCCTCGAAGATGCCGCCCTGCACGATGGCGAACAGCGCCTGTCCGGTCTCCTCGCCGCCCTGCTCGCGGTGCTCGATCACGCACTCCTCGAGCCAAGCCGCCGTGCGCGCCACCGCGGCTTCGCACAGGCCGCGATCGCAGGGATCGGCCGGGCAGTGATCGAAGGCCATGGCGATGTCAGCGCCCAGCTTGCGCTGGATCGCGATCACGCCGCGCGGCTCGAAGCGGATGTGCTTGCCGTCGACGATCGAGCGCAGCGAGACTCCGCGCTCGTCGATCTTGGCGAGGTGCCCGAGGCTGAAGACCTGATAGCCGCCGGAATCGGTCAGGATCGGGCCGTCCCAGTCCATGAAGCGGTGCAGGCCGCCGAGCTCGCGCACGACATCCTCGCCCGGCCGCAGGTGCAGGTGGTAGGTGTTGGCGAGGATCATGGTCGAGCCTGCGGCGGCGAGATCGCGCGGAAAGACGCCCTTGACCGTGCCCTTGGTGCCGACCGGCATGAAGGCGGGAGTGATCACGGGGCCGTGCGGCGTGTGAAAAATACCCGTGCGCGCGTGGCTTTGCGACGCGCGCGCACGAAGCTCGAATCCAAACCCGCTGCGAAGCTTCATGCGCGTCTTTTCAGCGGAAAAGCTCGCCGTTTTCGCGGCCCTTGACGCCGATCGCGCGCAGGCCTGCGCTGGTGATGCGCCGGCCGCTGGCGGTCTTCTGCACGAACCCGATCCGCAGGAGGTGCGGTTCAAAGACCTCTTCGATCGTGTCTTCGCTCTCTCCGACGGCGGCGGCGATCGTCTTGAGGCCGACGGGCCGATCCGGCGAGCGGGCAAGCGTGGCGAGGATGCGGCGATCGAGATCCTCCAGCCCGTGGTCGTCGACGCCCAGACGCGCCAGCGCCGCCGATGCATAGGAGCGATCCACGCGCGTGGCCCGTTCGACCTGCGCGAAGTCGCGCACTCGGCGCAGGAACCGGTTGGCGATGCGCGGCGTGCCGCGCGAGCATTCCGCCAGACGCTGCGCACCGTCGGCTTCGAGCGCGACCTCGAGCAGCCCTGCGGAGCGTGTGAGGATCGCGACCAGCTCCGCATCGGTGTAGGGGATCAGGCGCTCGGCGATGCCGAAGCGCGCGCGGAATGGAGCGGACAGCAGACCTTCGCGCGTGGTGGCGCCGACCAGTGTGAACGGCTCGAGCTTCATCGGCACAACGCGCGCATGCGGGCCGGAATCGATCGTGAACTCCACGGAGAAGTCCTCCATCGCCGTGTACAGGTACTCCTCGACCGGGGCCGGCAGGCGGTGCACCTCGTCAATGAAGAGCACGTCGCCGCGCTGGAGCTGCGTCAGGATGCCCAAGAGATCACGCGGGCGCTCGAGCGCTGGACCACTCGTGGAGTGCAGGTGCGAACCGAGCTCGCGGGAGAGAATGCGCGCGAGGCTGGTCTTGCCGAGGCCCGGCGGGCCGGAGAACAGCACGTGGTCCAGCGGCTCGCCGCGGCCCTTGGCGGCATGGATCGCGACCTTGAGGTTTTCGAGCACCCGTGCCTGGCCGACGAACTCCTCGAGCGAGCGCGGTCGCAGGCTGGACTCGAAATCGCCGCCGCCCGCCTCGTTGCCCCCCTCGTCCCCATCCTGCAGGGCGCTGGGGTCGAAGACATGCGGAGGAGGAGTGGCCATGAGTGGGCGAGCATAGCCCTGCACGGGGGGCGGGGCGAGGGCGAATCGGACCCCAAAAGGGCTTCTCCGCGCTTGACATGGGGGGGGCAGGGGACCGAAACTGCCACGCCCCCCAAAAGCCTTGCCCCCCTCGGTGCAGGAGCGCACGCGCGTCGTGCGGCCCCGCTACACCCGCTCAGGCGCCGCCTGCGTGTGGAACCCCGATTCAGCAGGTCTGCGGAGGGTAACCCCGCTCCCTGACACGGATACAAGCCCCCCTGAAGGCGACCCTGCGCTGTCGGCTGTGATTCAGCCGCCGGCCCGCGGTTGCTGCACAGGCTGGCACGGAACTTGAACCCTTCGCAGGCTGCCCTGTGAAGGTTCCAGAGCGCGAACACTCAACGGAAATCTCCTGACACGATGATCCAGACCCGGTCGACACTCGTCCTCCTCGGCACGGCCCTGCTGCTGATCCCCGCCTGCGGCGGGGGTGATTCCGGTGGTGCCAAGCCCTCGCTCGATCTGAGCCAGGTCTCCAACGGCTTCGGTCAAATCCTGCCTCATACGGCGCTCAAGCTGGATGCCAGCGGCAATCCGACCTCCACGCTGATTTCGATCCGCACGGATGAGGATCTGATCGCCAACGTCACGTCCGCGAACCCGATCCTGCCGACGCCGCAGTTCCCGACCACGGCGATCCTGCCTTCGGGTGCCGCGGGCAACCACTTCATCTACGCGGAGTTCACGAGCGATCTCGACATCGCCAGCGTGCTCGATGGATCGCCCGGTGCGCAGCCCACCGGCAGCCTGACGGGCACCGTCACGCTCAACGCGATCGACCCCGTCTCTGGTTCGGTGATCCCGGTGCAGGCGCGCGCCTTCATCAACGGCCGCACCTATGCGGGCAGCATCCCCCCGGGCGCGGAGCCTCCGACGCTGCCGCTGCAGACCTGGGTGGCGCTCGATGCAACGACCGGCCTGCCGACCGCGCAGACCGTGGACGGTGCTACGCCCGGTGCCGGGTTCCCCGGTGTCGGCGCCTCCTACTTCACCGGCGCCGAGAAGCTGATTTCGCCGCGCACGGTGGTCTTCGTCGCCGACAGCGATGCCGACCTCAACACCTTCGAGACCTTCCCCTCGGGTCGCCAGATCCGCCTGAAGATCTCGACATCCGTGCGCAACACCGTCGGCAAGTTCATGCAGCGGCGCGCAACGGGTTCCACGACGGTGGGTGCCGATACGCTGCGCCCGGAAGTCGCGCGCACTCCGCCGCCGCTCAACAACCCGCTCGTGACGCCCTCCAACGGTTCGGTCGATGTCGATCCGCTGACGAACATCCGCATCGAGTTCACCGAAGCCATCCAACCTTCGTCGCTGGGTTCGCTGCCGACCGGTCTGCCGCCGCTGCCGAGCGCTGCGCTGGCGATCAACTTCGGACCGCCGACTTCGCTCGTGAGCGTTCCGTTCAACGTGCGCCCGGTGAGCGTGTACGACCTCACGGAATACGAGATCATTCCCGCGTTCAACTTCCCGGGTGAGGGTCCGCCGGATCAGCCCTGCGGCGTGTTCAACGCGGTCACGGTCAACATCAACGCGGCGCAGTTCAGCGACCTCTCCAGCAACAGCAACCTGCTGGGCGGCGTGTCGGCCTTCACCACGGGCGAGGGTCCGGGCATCGTCAATGCGCCCGTGGCTCCCGATGCGATCTACATGGGCCGCACCGGCGCTGTCCCGGGACTCTCGGTGGTCGACCTCAACGGTTTCGGCCAGTCGACGGGCAACCCGACCTTCAGCCAGCAGAACCCGCAGTACGGCAACTCGAACTTCCCGAACAACCCCAACGTGGCGATTCAGGGCTCGGCCCTGCGTCCGCCGCTGCAGGCCGGTACCTGCACGATCGATGGCGGCTCGGCGGGTGTCTTCACGCTGACGCGCGATTCGAGCCTCAATGACCTCCTGGTGCGCGCTCCGGTGCTCACCGCGGTCGGTGACATGATGCTGGGCCACGCGCTGGACAGCACGTTCAACAACGGTCCGGCTCCGTTCGGATGCCAGAGCGGTGGCGGCAACCTGTGCGCCTTCGACCAAATCAAGATCATCAACCCGACCCCCAACGGCAACACGCTGATCCCCACGCCTGCGCAGCAGGCCAACGGTGTCATCACGCCGGGCGCGGAGAACCTGATCTCGTGGGCTCCGCACCCCAACCCTCCGCCGCTGGTCTTCCCGCCGATCTGCATCTCCCCGTACATCGGTGGTCAGGAGCCGACTTCGATCGACGTCACCTTGACCAACAACCTCTTGGGTCCGGGTGATCCGTTCGGCCAGCCGCTGGCTTCGCCGATTCCGGTTCCGCCCTCGGGTCTGCTGAGCCCTGAGCAGAACAACTTCTTCCAGGGTCCCTCGTACAACCAGACGGTGGTGACGGCGTGCCTGACGTACATGATCCGTCAGCAGATCGGTCAGTACCTGTACTGCATCGACCGCGGTCGTCGCGAGGTTGTGGTGCTCAACTCCAACCGCATGACGGTCATCGACCGCATCGCGACCCCTGACCCGACCTCGCTGGCGATGAGTCCCAACCTGAGCCTGCTGGCGGTTTCGAACCAGCTCTCGGACATCGTGAGCTTCATCGACATCGACCCCAACTCGGCGACCTTCCACACCGTGGTTCAGGAAACGCTGGTGGGTTCGCGCCCGCGCGGTATCGCGTGGGAACCGGGTGACGAGGACGTGCTGGTTGCCAACGAAGCCGACAGCACCGTGACGATCATCTCCGGCACGGCCCTGACCGTTCGCAAGGTGGTCAGCTCGCAGCTCAACGAGCCCTTCGAAGTGGCGGTCACGCCGCGCCAGCTGTGCTGGGGCTTCAACCGTCAGGTCTACTTCGCGTACATCCTCAACCGCAACGGCCGCGTGGCGATCTACGAGTCGGGTCCCAACACCGTCAACGGCTGGGGCTACGACGATGTGATCGGCATCGCCGACTCCACCTTCCACCAGCCCAAGGCCATGCAAGTGGATCCCACCGACCTGCGCTCGGCCCTTTGGATCGCGCACCAGAACCCGATCAACATCGCCACCAACGCGCCGTTCGTGGGTCAGGAATCGGTCGGCGCGGTCTCCAAGCTGGTCATCGAAACGGCGATTCCCGGCGCGCTGCCGCTCAACGTGCAGTCGCTGACGATCCCGCAGTTCCGTGACATGTACCTGGGCGTGCCGGTGTCGCTGGGCACCGACAAGCTCTCGGGCGTGCCGGTGGATCTGGCTTTCGACAACATGCGCAACCTCAGCGGTCTGCCCAACACCCTGTCGACCTTCACGGGCAACACGTCCGTGCCGGTCAACGGCAAGGGGTTGGTCAAGGCCGCCTGCCCGGCGGTGCTCAATGCCAACGAGCCGCGCTATCTGTTCGTGGCCGTACCGACGCCGCTCTCGGGCTCGGGGGTCGTCGACGTGATCCGCATCGATCAAGGCAACGGCAAGGTGGATGTCAACCCGTATCTCGCGGGCGTCCAGTCGGTGCCGGCTCCCAACGTCCAGGTGCTGATGGACTACTTCCGTCAGTGAGCTGAGACCGATTTCAAGCCGCGCGCGGTGCGTGGAGGGTTTCATCGCCCTCGACCACCGCGCGCAGTCTTTTTCGAGCGCGTCCGGACGCTATCCTGCCCCGAATCCCCAGATCCAGTCATGCCCGATCCCAAGGCCGTCCAGAGCATGTTTGCCCGCATCGCGGGCAGCTACGACCTGCTCAACCGCACGCTCTCGCTGGGCATCGACCAGCGCTGGCGCAAGCGGCTGTTGCGCCAATCGGGCGTGCGTCCGGGCATGACGGTGGTCGATGTTTGCTGCGGTACGGGTGATGTCGCGCTGCTCTACGCGCGTTCCGGGGCCAAGGTGCTCGGACTGGACTTCACGCATCCCATGCTCGAGCGTGCCGAAAAGAAGCGTGCGGGTCGGGCGCAGACCCTGTTTGCGGACGGCGATGCGATGAATCTGCCCGTGGCCTCCGGCATCGCCGATGTGTGCTCGGTTTCCTTCGGCATCCGCAACGTCGCCGAGCGGCGCGGTTGCATGCGCGAGATGAAACGTGTGCTGCGCCCCGGCGGACAGGTGCTGATCCTCGAGTTCTCGATGCCGCCCGGGCGTATCTTCGGCTGGATCTATCGCACCTATTTCACGCGCGTGCTGCCCGCCATCGGCAAGCTCGTCTCCAAGGACGACGATGCCTACTCGTATCTGCCGCGCACCGTGCTGGCCTGGCCCAAGCCTGCGGAACTGCAGGCCGAGCTGGAGCAGGAGGGCTTCGTTGACTGCGGCCACGAGCTGCTGACGATGGGCATCGCCTGCCTGCATTGGGGGCGGGTGCCGCAGGCGTGAGCGAAGCTGCCGCGCAGTCGGTGCCGGACGAGAAGCCGTTGGCACTGGGCCTGCTGTCGCTTGTGCCACTGCTCGTGATGCACGAGCTCGCCGCCAACGCGGGCCTGGGCATCAATCTGGCTCAGTATCTGATGACGTTGCCCTTCAGCGTGCTGCCGCGCCCGCAGCTGGCGCTCGGAATCGCCATTGCGCTGCTGACGCTGAGCTGTGCGGTCTGGCTCTACCGCAGCGACTACGCGCTGGTTCCGCGCTGGTTGACGATCCTCAAGGAAGCGCTGCTGGCCGCCGTGGTGATGGGGCCCTTGCTGGTCGCGCTGGCCTGGCTGCTCTCGATTCCAGGTGATCTCTCGCATCTGCGCACCGGTGATGTCGGCACGCCCTCGCTGGAGTTGGTGGCCTTGCGCATGGGTGGGGGCGCGTGGGAAGAGCTGCTGTTCCGCTGGCTTCTGTACGGCCTTCTGTATCTGGCACTGCGGCGCGGCTGTCTTGCTCTGTGGAATGCACCTGATGGCGCCACGCTGGTTGCGGAGATCGGTGCGCTGGCCTTGAGCTCCGCTGCCTTTGCGGCCGCGCACCTTGCGCCGGTCGTCGAGCGGCTCACGGGTTTTTCGGGGGGGGAACCCTTCGATGCCGCGATCTTCTCCTGGCGCTGCCTCGCAGGCCTGAGTCTGGGTATCCTGTTCCGGTGGCGGGGCATGGGCGTCGCCGCCTGGACACACGCCTTCTTCAATCTGGCCCTCTCGATCGGCGCCGGAGTGGATGTCTTCCTATGACGCGATTCTTTGTCGGCATCACCGGGGCAAGCGGCCACATCTATGCTGACCGGCTCGTGCGCGCACTCGTGGCGACCGGCAACAGCGTCGATCTGTGCGTCACCTCCGCCGGCGCCAAGGTGCTCAAGCACGAGCTGGGCATCGATGCCGGTCCGCAGGGTCGCGAACTGGCGCGCGTGCTCCCGGAGTGGTTCGGGCCGGAGATCGCGGGTGTCTTGCGCGCCTTTCCCGAGGACATGATCGAGGCGCCGCCGTCCTCGGGCACCGCGCTGACCGGCGGTGTGATCCTGTGTCCGTGCAGCATGGGCACGCTGGCGCGCGTCAGCGTGGGATTCAGCTCCAACCTCGTGGAGCGTGCGGCGGATGTCGCGCTGAAGGAAGGGCGCAAGCTTCTGATCGTGCCCCGCGAAAGTCCGCTCTCGGAGATCCACCTCGAGAACATGCTGCGCATGTCGCGGCTGGGCGCGAAGATCCTGCCGGCCATGCCGGGCTTCTATCATCGGCCGAAGTCGATGGATGAACTCGTCGGCCATCTGGTCGGCAAGATCCTCGACTCGCTCGGCGTGGCGCATTCCGGCGTGCGCTGGAAGGGCACTGATCCTGAACCCGAGCCGGGTGTGGAGCGAACGCGCGGATGAGCGCCATCGCCGAGTATGCCGGGCTGGTGCGCTTCAGCCATTCGATCTTTGCGCTGCCTTTTGCGATGAGCGGTGCCTGGCTCGCGGCGCGGGGCGTGCCCGCTCCGCGCGTGCTGGCGCTGGTGTTGGTGTGCGCGGTGGCCGCGCGCACGGCGGCGATGGCCTTCAACCGGCTGGTCGACGCCGGTCTTGATGCGCGCAATCCGCGCACGCAGCAGCGCGAGATTCCCGCAGGGAAGGTCAGCAAGTCGGCGGCGCGTGTTCTGATCGCCCTGAGCGCGCTGATCTTCGTGGGAGCCTCCTTCCTGCTCAACCCGCTGGCCGGCTGGCTCTCGCTGCCGGTGCTGGGCGTGCTGCTCTTCTACAGCTACATGAAGCGCATCCATTGGAGCGCGCATCTGGTGCTGGGGCTGGCGCTGGCGATCGCTCCGCTGGGGGCCTACATCGCGGTCAAGGGCGCCATCGAGTCGGATGTCTGGCCCGTCGTTTGGCTGGCGGTTGCCGTGCTGACCTGGGTGGCGGGCTTCGATCTGATCTACGCCTGTCAGGATGCGGATTTCGACCGCGCCGAAGGGCTGCGCTCGATCCCGGCTCGTTTCGGGATCGCTCCCGCGCTGGTGCTTTCGGCGCTGCTGCATGTGCTGACGCTGGCGGCTCTGGTTCTCACCGGCTGGACCGGCGGTCTGTCGTGGGCCTGGTGGATCGCGCTGGCGCTCTCCGCGCTGCTGCTGTTTTACGAGCACTGGATCGTGCGGCCTGATGATCTCAGCCGGGTCAACATGGCCTTCTTCACGCTCAACGGCTGGATGGGCGTTGGGCTGTTCGCGGGGCTGCTGGTGGATACCATGCTGAGGGGAGCCGCCGGATGAAAGCAACCAAGCAGCGCGAAGCCACACCCGGCGAAGAATTGTCGCGCCTGCGCTCCGCGCTGGGTGCGGAACGCGGACCGCGCGCCGTGCTCTTGCGGGGCGACGAGCGCTACTTTCGCACCAGCGCCGTCGATCGGCTGCTGGCCTGGGCCAAACCGCGACCTTGGGAGGTGGCGCGCCACGATGCGGAGGATCCGGACTTCTCGCTACGCGGGCTGGTCGATGATCTGCTCTCGCCCTCGATGTTCGCCTCCGAGCGCGCGGTCTTCGTTCGCGCTGCGGCGCGCCTGTGCAAGAAGGAAGGCTCGCAGCATTCGGAATTCACGCGCGCGGCGCTGGCGTTTCTCGAAGACAAGTCCATCGGAGGAATGCTCGTGATCGACGCCGATGGTCTGCGGGCGGACCACGCGCTGACCAAGGCCGTGAGCGAGTCCGGAGGGCTGGTCCTGAGCCTGCGGCGGCTGTGGGATTCGCCGCCGCCCTGGGATCCGGATCCGCGCAAGACCGAGCTTGTGCAGTGGACCATGGCGCGTGCCCGCGAGCTCTCGCTGACGCTGAGCCTGGACGAAGCGCTCTACATCAGCGCCGCGACGGGCAACGACCTGTTTGCGATCGACACGCAGCTTGAGCGCGTGGCGCATCGCGGCAAGGAGAGCGTGCGCAGCCTCGTGCCGTGGAATTCGGGCGCTTCGCCCTTTGCCGTCTGCGATGCGCTCCTCAGCGGCGATGCGGCGCGCTCACTCAGCGGACTGGAGGCGCTCTTCAAGGGTGGCTTTCAGGGCAAGGACGGCGAACGCGAGACCGATGCGGCGGCGCTGCAGGCGATTCTGCTTTCGACACTGCGCGCGCGTGCGGCGCGCACGCTGGCCGTTGCGCTGGATGCGCGCAATCTGGAGTCGGTCGCCAATCCGCGCGAGCGCACCGAGCTCGAGGCACGCGCCAGGATGCGGCCGGTGGCGCGCTGGCGCAGCCTGCACGAGGACGCGCTGGAACTGGAGCGCAGAACGCGCACGCCTGCCGGTCTGGACATCCATGATCTGGTGGCCTTTGCGCTGCGCCACAAGCTGGCGCGCGGCGGGGGAGCGCGATGAGCGCGGAATCCCTATCCGGATCACGTCCGCGCATTGCGCGGCTCGCGGAGCACATCAAGAACCAGATCGCGGCGGGCGAGGTGGTGGAACGTCCCTCGTCGGTGGTCAAGGAACTGGTCGAGAACTCGCTCGATGCGGGGGCCACGCACATCGACGTCGAGCTCGAAGAGGGCGGCGTCAAGCTCGTGCGCGTGCGCGATGATGGCACGGGCATTGATCCGGAGGATCTCGAGCTCGCGCTCGCTCCGCACGCCACCAGCAAGCTCACGCTGCCCGAGGATCTCGAGCACATCGCCTCGCTGGGCTTCCGCGGCGAGGCGCTGGCCTCGATCGCCTCCGTCTCGCGGCTGCGCATCACCAGCCGCGCGCGCGGAAGCTCGCGGGCCTGCCGCATCGATGCCGAGGGCGGGCAATGCTCGCCCGTGATGGAAACCGGATCGGCCGAAGGCACGCTGATTGAGGTGCGCGACCTGTTCTACAACGTGCCCGCGCGCCGGCGCTTCCTCAAGCAGACCGCGACCGAACTGGCGCGCTGCCTGGATGTGCTGCAGCGCCTCGCGCTCTCGCACCCGGGCGTCGCTTTCACGCTTCAGCACGACAAGAAGCGCGTGCTCGACATCGAAGGCGGACTTGATCTGGCGCAGCGCATCCGCCGCGCCTTCGGAGCCGAGCTGGCCGGCGCGCTGCTGCCGGTCGAGGCGCAGGCGGCAGGCCTGACGCTCTCAGGCTATGTGGCGCCGCCGCGATTGGCGCGCGTGGACACCACGCGTCAGATGTGGTTCGTCAACGGGCGCTTCGTGCGCGACAAGCTGCTCCTGCGCGCGCTCAAGGAGGGTTACCGCGGCTTCCTGTTCGACACGCGCCAGCCGGTTGCCTTCCTCAATCTTGCGCTCGATCCCTCGCGCGTCGACGTCAATGTGCACCCGCAGAAGGCCGAGGTGCGCCTGCGCGATGAGCGCGCGGTGTTCGGTTTTGTGGCGGCGGCGGTGCGCGAAGCGGTGCGCAAGGGTGATCTCGCCACCCCCGGTGCCGCGCTCGTGGATTCCGCCTTGCGGCGCGAGGCGCGCACGCAGTCCGCCGAGCCGGTGCTGTTCCCGCCGGCCGCGCCGCGTGAGCCCTTCCGTCTGGAGCTGCATGAGCGCCCTGTGGCGAGCACGCAGGCTTCTGCCGCTGATGCTTCGCCCGCACAAGCTCCGCACACACACGCGATCCGCGCTCCGCTGACTGCGGCCTTGCACGCCGGAGCCGGCCTCGCGGCAGGGGGCTTCGTGCAGGTGGCGAAGACCTACATCGTGCGTGCGCTCCCCGACGGTTTCGAGATCATCGATCAGCACGCCCTGCACGAGCGCATCACGTACGAGTGCCTGCGCGCCGAGCTGGCACAGGGACAGTGCGAGCGCCAGCGCCTGCTGCTGCCCGAACTGGTGGAGCTCTCGCGCGACGAGGCCGTCCTGGTGGCTGCCCATGTCGAGGATCTGGCTTCGCTGGGCTTCGAGCTTCAGCCGTTCGGCGGAGAGACCATCGCGCTGCATTCCTATCCGGCTCGCCTGGAGCGGCCACGCGCGGCTGAGCTGGTCCGCGCCATCGCCGCAGCCCTGCAGGAAGGCCGCTCGCTCTCGCGCGAGCGGCTGATGGAGGAGGTGCTGCACCGTGCCGCCTGCCGTGCGAGCGTCATGGCGGGCGACGAATTGGAGCAGGAGGAGATGCGCGTGCTGCTTGAGCGCGGTCGCGCGCTGGAATCCGATCAAACCTGCGTGCACGGCCGTCCGACGCGCATTCGCTTCACTTTGGCTGATCTGGAGCGCGCCTTCCTGCGGCGCGTGTGAAACAGGAGTACCCGGACATGTTCATGCTCTCGCTGTTCCTCGCCATCGCCCAAGATAAGCCTGTCGACAAGCCTGTCGACAAGCCCGCGGAGAAGTCGCCGGAAGGCGTGCAGGTGCGCACCGAGGCCGCGCTTGCCGGCTACACGCTGATCGCGCCGCTCAATTCCTCGCGCGTGCACCTGGTCGATCTCGCGGGCGAGGTGCGCCACACATGGAAGGTTCAGGGCCGGCCCGGCGGCGCCGTGTATCTCGAGGCCGACGGGACACTCCTGCGCAGCATGCAGGTCGAAGCCAACCCGCGTTTCCACGGAGGCGGCATCGGCGGTCGCATCGAGAAGCTGCGCTGGGACGGCGAGGTCCTCTGGGAATACGAACTCGCCGGACCCGATCTCACGCTGCACCACGACTTCTGCCGTCTGCCCAATGGCAATCTGCTCGCGATCGCATGGGAATGCCTCAGTCCCGACGAGGCGCGGGCCAAGGGGCGCGATCCGGAGTACGTGCATGAGGAGGGGCTGTGGTCGGACGTCGTGCTGGAGATCGAGCCCTCGGAAGGCGGCGGCGGCAACATCGTCTGGCAATGGCGCGTGGCCGACCACCTGCTGCAGGATCGCGATCCCAAGCTCGCCGGTTACGCCAAGCCCGCGGAGCATCCCGGTCGAGTGGACATCAACGCCGATGTGCGCTTCCTGCCGCGCAAGGAGAGCGAGGAAGAACGCAAGAAGCGCGAGGCGCGCGAGCGCGAGATGAAGCGACTGGGTTACACGGGCGGTGATGAGCCTCAATCGCAGAAGCCCAAGCCTCCCGGCCCCAAGATCAAGGCCGACTGGCTGCACACCAACGCCGTCAGTTATCTGGCGAGCGAGCAGTTGATCGCGCTGTCGATCCCGCACATGGGCGAGATCTGGGTGATCGATCACGCCACGACGCAGGAGGAAGCTGCGACGGAGCAGGGGGGTCGGCGCGGCAAGGGCGGAGCATTGCTTTACCGCCTGGGCGCGCCGCGCAACTACGGCATGGGGGACAAGGGCGCCAAAACGCTTTTCTATCAGCACCATCCCACCTGGATCGTCGACCCCTCGACGTCCGCCGTGTCGCTGCTCTTGTTCAACAACGGCAGCGGCCGTCCGTTGAAGGAGTACTCATCGGTGGAGGAGCACCTCTTGCCCTTCACATCGAAGGATGGCTTCACTCGCGAACCGGGCCAGCCCTTCGGTCCGGCGGCCCCGCGCTGGATCTACAAGGACGAGGCGCGCTTCTTCTCCGCGTTCATCTCGGGCGCGCAGCGCCTCTCCAACGGCAACACGCTGATCTGCGAGGGCGCCAAGGGCCGCGTTTTCGAGGTCGATGTCGCGGGCAAGATCGTGTGGGACTACTGGAGCCCGCACGGCGGCGATCTGGAACCCTCGGAGCAGGGCGGGAAGGCGCCGCCGCGCGCCTTGTTCCGCGCCGAACGCATTGCCGTTGGAGATCCTCGCCTCGCCGGACGTTTCTAGCGTGTCCTTCCTAGCGTGTCGGTGGCAGGAAGACCGACTCGTCGAACTTGGGCTCGAAGCTGGAGTTCTTCTTGAGCCAGAACTCCAGACTCGGCTTTTCTTCAAAGGACTCCTGCTGCGCATTGCGCATGTGCAGCGCGACTTCCTGGGGCACCATCCGACCATCCTGTGCGCGGAAGGCGCCGCAGGCGAGCAGCAGACGCTGTACGGTCAGCTGCCCGTCGAAGCTCGACACGACGCACAGGCGCGGCAGCATCGTCTTCGGATCCAGGCCCAGTTCCACGATCGTGGCGTCGGTGGGCTTGGCACCGCTGCGCTCGGGCATCTGAAAATCCGGTGTGGACAGGCCCAGCCAGACAAGCCCGTCCGTGCGCCGCGATGCGGGCAGCCCCCGCGGTGCCGTCTCGACAATTCGGATCGAGCTGAGCCGCAGGCTGGATGGATCGCTCAGCGAGACGAAGTTGCGTGAGAGCTTGGCCCACTCCTCGAGTTGCTTGCGATCCTCTGCAAGCTCGCGGCCGATCAGCGGCAGCACCTCATTGCGCGCCGGGTCGAGCAGGAAGTCGCCTTTGGGACCGCGCAGGAGCTCGCGCTCGTTGGCCGTCGTGAAGCGCACGAAGCCCGGCGAGGACCAGCGGTAGCGCAGGGGGCGCAGCGCCTCGTTGCTCGCGCCATCCTGCTGGACGCGCACATCCAGCGTCACATCGAAGGCAAGAATCGGCTTGCGGACGGCATCCTTGGGCCAAGTCGCCGCGCACAGCGCCTCGTAGCGCGCCCTGGCCTCGCTCGTGGTGCCCTCGGGGATCACGCCAGGCTTGAGGACCGAGTGGGCGTCCGTCTGGGGCTGGGCGGCATCCTTGGGCAGCGGGGGCGGTGTCGGAGGTCCCTGCAACGTGCAGAGCAACAGGCAAAGCAACGGGCTGGTCAGCATCGGGCTTGAGCGTACGAGCGTCGGCCGAAGCCTGCTAGGATGTTTCCACAAGCCTTGCAGGAACCCCTTCGATTTCTGATCGGGCCGACAGCCGTGGGCAAGAGCGCAACGGCCATGGAGCTCGCCCTTTTCCACGGGCTGGAGCTGATCTCGCTGGACTCGATGCAGGTCTACACAGGCATGGACATCGGCACGGCCAAGCCCAGCGCAGCCGAGCGGGCCGCTGTCCGTCATCACATGCTCGACCGTGTGAGCCCGGACGTGCGCTACGACGTGTCGCGCTACCTCGGCGAGCTCGGCGAAGTCGAGTCGCAGCTGGCAGAGCGCGCAGCCCGCGCCGTGCACATCGGAGGCACGGGGTTCTATCTCAAGGCGCGTCTCGCCGGCCTGTTCGACGGTCCCGCGGTCGATGCCGCGCTGCGCGCCACGCTGGAGCAGCGCTATGAACAGGAGGGTGCCGCGGCGTTGCATGCACAACTGACGGCTGTGGACCCTGCCAGCGCCGCGCGGCTGCATGCCAACGATCGAAAACGCATTGTGCGCGCCCTCGAGGTGTATCTGCAGACCGCTCGTCCCTTGAGCGAATGGCAGCAGCAATGGAGCGCCACGCCCAAGCCCGCGCGCATCGTCGGCCTGACGCTGGCGGTGGGGGAACTGGATCGGCGCATCGTCGAGCGCGTGCGGGCGATGCTCTCCTCCGGCTGGGTGGAGGAGGTGTGCGCGCTCGATGCGCAGGGCTGGCTGGGTCCGACGGCAGCGCAGGCGCTGGGGTACGCGGAAGTGCGCGCGCTGTCGCGCGGAGAGTTGAGCCTTTCCGCCTGCGTGGATGCGATCAGCCTCGCGACGCGTCAGTTCGCTCGCAAGCAGCGCACCTGGTGGCGCAAGTTCGATGTGCACTGGATCGATGTGGCGCAGCATCGCGACCCGGCCGAGCGCGCGGCCCTGGTGGCGCGCCACTTCGAGCTCTAGACGCGCGCAGGCCATGTCTGGCGTACCAAAAGCCGCGAAGCACGACCTTGGCGGGTCGTGCTTCGCAGGATGAATGGTTCGAAGCTCGGACTACTGATCGCTCGCGCGCTCGAATCCGATGCCGTCGTAGAGGAAGCTCGTGGTCACCTGACCCAGCGGACGGGTGAACTCCTCGACGCCGTCGAAGAACTCCTTGCCGCCGCCTTCATCGAAGGTGCCGATGATCGAGTCGATCGGCAGCGGGATGAACGCACCGCTGGCGCCGTAGATGATCGCGCCCATCGCGATGCCTTCGTAGTGGATGTAGTTCTCCGGGTGCGGCACGAGGCTGTTGTTCGGCCGCGGCGCGAAGGCCTCCGCATCGTAAGGCTGGAAGGGATTCTCCGGATTGTGGTTGAAGAAGTGACGCTTGATCGTCCAGTTGATCGCACGCTTCTTCTCCCAAGCGAAGTCCCGGTAGTTGCCGTCCATCTCCGGGTTGTAGGAGAGGAAGTGACGGGCCATGCTCGGGGCCACGTACTGACCGGACCAGTGGTCGTTCACATGCTGCGCCTGAGACTGGCAGCCGGTGGCGAGCAGCAGGCTCGCCAGACCGAGGAAGGGGAGGGTCTTCATGGGGGGGTAGGGGATCCTCTCGCGAGCAGCGTCCCGGGCAGCGGGCCCGGAGCAACGTCTGCTTGGCGTCTGAGTGGCGTGTGAGTGTCGTGTCCGGAGGGCGGAAAGTCCAGACCCTGCCGGGAGGGGATTTTGGCCTCCGCTCCCCTCCTACCCCCCTGCGGCCCCTAAAGTAACCACCCGAAAGCGACACCCAATGCCCATCCCCGCCCCTCGGATCGGCCTGTTTGGAGGCTCCTTCGACCCGCCGCATGCCGGGCACCTGGCGGCCGCTCGGGCCGCCCGAGCCGCTCGGGGGCTGGAGCGCGTGATCTGGATGCCGGCGGCGCGCTCTCCGTTCAAGTCGGCCCAGACCGGCGGAGCCGCCGGGGAGCACCGGGCCGAGCTGGTGCGCCTGCTGCTGGAGGGTGAGCCGGGCATGGAGCTCTCGACGCTGGAGCTCGAGCGCGGGGGCGCCTCCTACACGATCGACACCGTCGAGGAGCTGCTGCGGCAACTGCCGATCGGAACGCAGCTGTTCCTGATCATCGGCGAGGACAACCTCGCGGGTCTGCCGCACTGGCATCGCGCGCGCGAGCTGCTGGCGCGCGTGCAGCCGGTGGTGCTGACGCGGCGCGTGGCCGCTGTCGCCAAGGACCCGGGCGAGGGCGAGTTCGCAGCCGCATTGCGTGCGGGTTATCTGGCGATGGATCCGGTGGATCTCTCTTCCACTCAGCTGCGAGCGCAGCTCAGGGGCGCTCACTCGGCGCCGCCCGGAATCGGCGAGTCGGCCTTCCGCTACATGCAACGGCACGGACTCTACGAGGTCGCGCTTTGATCATGGCGTTGAGCCTTGCAGTGGCGAGCTTCGTGCTCGCCGGTCTGCTGGCCGCGCTGCCGCTGCGCTCTCCGCTGCACGATGCCGCCGGTTCTGCCGCGCTGCGCAAGCTGCAGCGCGTGCCGGTGCCGCGCATCGGCGGACTCGCGCTGCTGCTCGTGGTGGCTGTGCCGCTGCTGCGTGCCGATCGGACAGAGCTGCTCATCGCGCTGGGAATCGCCTTCGCTGCGGGGCTGATCGACGATCTGGTTCGCGGCGGACTCGGTGCCGGTCCCAAGCTCGGCGTGCAGCTTGCGGCCGCGCTGACCATCGCCTGGCTCACCCCGCAGTCCGCCTGGTGGCTCGCGCCGCTGCTGATCGTGGCGTTCAACGTGATCAACACGTGGGACAACTCCGATGGTGCGCTGAGCGGCATCACGCTGCTGGGAGCCGCATGCGTCGGCGAGCGGCTGCTCGCCGCGCTGCTGGCTGGTTTCCTGCCGTGGAACACGGTGCTGCGCCGCGATCCTAGCGCACCGCGGGCGTATCTGGGCGACAGCGGCAGCCATCTGCTCGCTGCCTGGATCGTGCTTGATCCGCGGCTCATGCCCGCGCTCGTGCTGCCCGCCCTCGATCTGGCGTGGGTCTGCGTGCAACGATTGCGCGCGCGGCAGGCGCCGTGGGTCGGCGATCGCAGGCATCTGGCGCAGGTGCTGGAGGCGCGGGGTCTCAGCCTGGCACCACGGCTGACGCTGCTGGGACTGCTGGCACTGCCGGTCTGGGTCCTGCCGCTGCAGTGGGGGTGCGCGGCGACAGTTTTGGCGCTGCTCGTC
>Ga0209668_10000299_pt1 | contig 20265 bp, 31 predicted proteins | sample FrelakmetPLP11PL_FD_187150 | JGI IMG/M metagenome (GOLD analysis project Ga0209668, IMG submission 187150) | Freshwater lake sediment microbial communities from the University of Notre Dame, USA, for methane emissions studies - PLP11 PL (SPAdes)... | ecosystem: Environmental > Aquatic >... | reverse complement strand
CCTTTCCATCGGACTATCCTACCTCGAAGAGAAGACGATCGACTACCGCGGAGAGCTCGTTCAGGTCGAGACTTTTCCCGGCCAGCCTTTTCGCTCGAGCTTCTTCGATGATCTGATCTTTTTTCTGCTCTTCGGAGAGGAGCTCCTCGTCCGAGGCGTCATGATGCGAGATCGCTTCTTCCACGGCCGAGCGGCCGGCGTCCGAAAGGGGGCTCTCGAAGTGGATCGCGAGCGCGTCCTCTTCCCATTCGATGCGATACGGGACCGCGATTCCGAGAGCATCGATCTCCCGGTGAAGGCGATCTCCGCGGCAGCACGCCGGCTTCGAGGTCTGAAAGCTCACCCCTTGCTCGTCGTTCTCGGTCCACATGTCAAACCCCATACTCGATCGCGGTGATCCCGCTAAGAGCCGTCCCGCCAAAGTAGGTTTGTGGGCCGGCGTAGCCGTTGATATAGAGCGTCCCGGCGACGTTCATTCCGGCTCGGAGGCGGTAGGTTCTCGGCGACGTGGACGAGCTCGGCAAGCTCGCGATGATCAGCATCGGGGTCGCAGCATTCGTGTTGGTCGCCGCATGCGCCGTGGAAGCGAAAGCGTTCGTCGCCGAATCCTGAAACAGGGCCGCCGAGACCGTTGATATGTTGGAGGGAGTCGTCACCGCGATATAGGCGATGAGAAGGATCGTGCTCGTCGCGCTTTGAGGCGTGACGGTGAGCGCGAAGAATTGAGCTCCTTCGGTGTTTTGGGGCGTCGTATTGTCGGCCGGAAGTTGGGTGCTTGTCGAAGAAGCCGTTCCCGAATAGGACCCGACGATTTGACGGACTCCGGTCGCGTATCCGCCTCCCCCACCGGATAGCGTTGTGGGAACCCATGCGTTCGCCGCGGCCACCCATGCCGGGACTTGACCGTTCGAGGCTCCCGAATCGCCAAGCTGTTTCAGGTTGATCCGAGGCATGGAACGTCACTCAGAACGAGGAGAAGTTGAAATCCACTTGATCGCTCGAGCTCAATTGAAAGCCAGCGATCGATCCGTTCCAGTAAAGGAGATCGCCTGCCGCGATGGAAGCGATCGTTTTCGCTGTAGTGCCACCGTCCGCGGAAAAGTAGCAGTCCTTCGTTTTCACGCCGTCGCCGAGGCAATATTGAATCCCGTTGACCAGCACGCCGATCCAACTTGCGAGCCCCGGAGTCGAGGCGAGCGGAGTCGAGCAAGCCACTTGACCGTCCGAGCTCGTCACGCTCGCCGCCATGCACTTGTTTTGCTTGGAAGGCGAGGGAGAGGCGTGGACGTGATCGGCTCGAGCGAACGAGCTCGAGGTGCCTTCCGCGTTCGCGGTCCCCACCGAGACGGCCGAAGCGGTCGGAAAGGCGTGCGCGTGATCGGCCCGCGCGGCGAGGTCGAGAACGCCCGCCGACGCCGACGCTCCCGCTTGCGCCGAAGAGATGTTTCCGGCCGCGCCGTATTGCACCTCCACGCTGTTCGCGTTGACGGTGATCCCCGCTCCCGCTCCCACGTCGAGGACGTTCGAAGCTCCCGAAACAAGGCCCGCACCGGCCGCGCTCGATGCAAGGCGAAGCGCGTTCGTTCCTGAGATCTCAATCGTCGTCCCGTCCACGTTGACATTGAACGTGCCGGAAGCGTCCGAGAGGCCCGCGCCCGCGGTGACGCCGCCAACCGACGAGAAGACGACGAAATCGAGCGCCGTCGTATTGAGGACGATCGGATCGGGAGTCGCAAGGACGAACGACGTTTGAGCGTTCGCCGTCCCTTGCGAGACGTAGGTATACATGCCGCTCGTGACTTCGGACGACTCGTTCGCGTCCGGCGATCGAGCGATGACCCACGGAGAAGCTCCGCTCCCTGGGCTCACGACCGAATAGATCCCGTTCTGGTAAGCTGCCGCGCCCACCTGATTTTTAACGAGGATCCGATCGCTTGTCGAAAGAGGGCCAACGCCGTCGATCGTCAAAGTTCCGTTCGAGGTCGCGGTGAATTGCCCGTTGTTCGCCGAGCTCCACGAGGCCGAAAGGGCTCCGGTCGTCGCGACCTTGCACGATTCCTTGAAGTCTCGAAGCCCCTGGGCCAGCGCATCGACGTAGCTTTTGTTCGCCGCGTCGGTCCCGTTTGACGGGATCGAGAGGTTTTGGAGGAGAAATCCTCCCATCGACTGATTTCCGCTGAAAGGGTTCAGACCGGAAGCGACGATGATCGAGGAGTCAACTTTCGCACTCGAGACGGCCCCCGACGCGATTTTCGCGGCAGAAACCGCAGAATCCTTCAAGTTCGCGGTGTCCACGCCATCGTTGCCGGTGGCCAGTTGCTTTCCTTTGATGAGTGCCATGATGTTTCCTCAAGAGAGAACGAGGTCGCAGGTAAGGAGGTCGGGCTGTGCGCCTCCCGTGGGAGCGAGCACCATTTCGATCGAATTCGGCCCGGTGACGGCGTAGTCGCTCGACACTTGACGCACGCCGTTCAAGAACACGGCGATTTCAGCGAACGGAAAAGCCGTTGTGAACGTCCGGTTCACGCCATCGATCGCCCCCGAAAGAGCCGCGCCGAAAACGACGTTCGAGCTCCCAGGCGAGCCACCCGAGACGGGGACGAAGTTTGACCCGTTCTTTGAAAGGAGGACGTTCTCGCCGTCGAAGAACATCCGAGCGAGCCCTTCGGGCGCGACGGTGACGCTTTCGTTCGGCGTGAGCTCGAGGACGAAGCCCTTCAGGAAGTTTTCGTTCCGAATGCTCATGTTCGCGAGAGCTTGTAAAGGCTCACCTTGCCGGTCGCCGTGCCCGCAACGGCGGCGACCTCGATCGAGGTGAGGTTGACAATCGGCGACGGGTTGAAGGAGTTCGCGATCTGCTCCTGAAGTGTCTGGAAGCTGATCGGCCCCTGATAGCGCGTGATCGCTTGCGTTTGAAAAAGCTGGGGCAATGTCGCGCCGCGCGACTGAGCATCGACGCGAGTCCAAAACGCGACGCGCGCCGTACCGCCGAGCGTGCTCGAAGCGGGGAGGAGAATTTGCGTCGTCGCGGCCGAGCTCGGAGGAGCGCCGCCCGAATTCAACGCAAAGTAGCACCCCGAGCACACCGCCCCGGTGTTGCCGTTCGGGTAGATGGCCACCTGCGAACCTGCCGAAAGCGTGAGCTCGCCTTCGAGCCAGTAGATCTCATCGGTGTCGCCATCGAGACCGGAAAAGGTCTCCGTCGCCGACGCGGTGAAGGTCTTCGTCGCGACGAGCGTCCAAGGACCGCCGCCACCTGGGGCAGACCATACGGGAGGAACGCCAGGGCCAGAGCTCGTGAGCACTTCGCCCGCAAGCCCCGCGCTCGAGTTGATCTGAAGGTCGTTCCCGAAGGTCAAATTGATCGTATCGGCGGCGTCGAGGGTGAGCGTCGGCGCGTCCGTCGAGATTGAAACCGCGTCGATCGTGATCGTGTCGGCCGCATTCGACGCCGAAAGCTCTCCCGCATTGTCGAGGCGCACATAAACGCCCGGAGCTCCGGCCACTTCAACGCCCGTTGCAAGCGAGAGCTCGGCCGCGCCGTCGAGCACCGGAACATCGCCGGCCGCGGTTCCCGCGTCCACAACGGCCGCGGTGCCGAGTCCGAGCGTCGTCCGCTGGTCGGCCGCGCTCGCATCGTCGAGGAGATCGCGCCCCGCCGCGGTAAGACCCGTCAAGGCTGCCGTGGCCGGTCCCGTGTAGTAGGGGGCCTGATCGGCCGCTGGAATGAGCGCGTTCAGCGCCGAAAGAGCCGGCCCGAGAGCTCCTCCGCCCGAAAGAGCCTGAAACGGCCCTCCGTTCACCGAGGCCACTAGTTGCGCCCCATCGAAAACGATCCGGGCGATCCCGCTCGGCGAAACGAGGGCCGTATCGTTTGGCGTGAGCTCGACGATATAGCCTTCGAGGTAATCGACGTTTTTCGGGGGTTGAACCATGACAGACCTCGGGGAACGGAGAGGGTTTCGAGCGCGCGCTCAGCCGAGCCGCTTCTTCAGAACGGCGATCGCGAACGGAGCGTCCGCGGGAGCTCCGGCAGCGTCGAACGTGCGGACGGTGATCGCCGTGTCGGTCGAAGCCGGATCGATGACGGCAAACGTCGGAGCGCCCGCACCGTTCAGAAACGGCGTGAGAAGAAGCGCGCGATCGGCCGGATCCACGCCCTGGTCGGCGAGGAGCGAGACGACGACGACGCCGGCCGCGGAGCGGACGAACGCCGACGCGAAGTGGCCGGTGTTGACCGAGAGGTTACCGGAGACGCCGGCATTCGGGACGACGGCCGCGGCGTAAACGTCAACATTTGGAGCAAGTGCCATGATGGTGTTTCCTCGAATTGCAATTCAGACCAAAACCCCGCCCGGAACGCCAGGATGGCGAGCCGCGGGAAGCCGCTCATACGAGACGAGCGGGAAGAGTGTAGGCGAAGTCAAGAGCTCTTCAAAGCTCGCCGTTCGCCATGTCTGCCCGCCGTCTTCGCTCACTTCGGCAACCGACGAAACGAAGCGCGAAAGCTGCGAATAGTCGGTATGGGCGAGATTGTGGACGCGGCCGAGAGGCTGATACTTCTCACCGCTCGGACGGTGCCAACCGTAGTTCGTCGCTTGTGAAGGCTTCGACCACGCGAACGAGTCGAGCACCCAGTCTTTACCCTCGCCGGAAACGAGGTCGAAGTCTCCGGGGCTTTTCTTCGCGGCTTCCGCCGAAACGATGGCGTCGAAGTCAAAGACGCGCCCGCGCTTTGCCATCGTGCCGTCCGCGTACCAGACTTGCGGCTTCGGTTCGAGCCTCGCCTTTGCCTGCTTCCAGATCTCATCGACCAAAAACGGCGTGAGAAGGTGAGCTCCGAGAGCGTCCGCGGCGCGTTGTTGATCGGCCTCGTTCATCGACACGCGCACGCCATCGACGCGCAAAGCACGCCCCGAGACGTTGAGGCGCGCTCGAAGAGGGCCTTTCGAAGTCTCGAGTCGCACGAACGGAGCATCGAAGCGGCCGATCCGAATGAGGTTCAAGATCTCGGCCGATCGCTGGACGGGATTGTCCGAAAGCCCCTCGAGGTCGCCCGAATAACGGCTCTCCACAACCGGACCCGTCACCTTTCCGCCACCGCTCGAGCCCTTGCCTCCCGAGGGCTTTTTCGCGCCGCTTTTGCGACCCGCAACGGCCGCAAGAACGAGAGCTCCGCCGACAATGCCCAAAACCGCTGCTTGATTCATCGCTTCGCCCCTTCGACGTTCGCCGCTTCATCGACCACGGCTTTCAGATCATGAATCGACACTTGACGGCCCTCGGCTTTGCACAAGATCGCCCGCTGTCCTGCAATCTTGACGAACCTCCCGAGAGGCTCTTCGCCCCACGAGCGCATCCGTTCTCGAGCCTGTTCCTTCAGCGGGAGGAAGAGCTCGAGGAGGAATTTTTGCTTTTCTTCATCCATGACGAGCACCTTTTGAAAAACGGGGAGCGACGGGCCGCGTGGAGCCCGCCGCCCCCCTCCCACCCGAGCCGGAAAGGGGGACGGCCCGAGAAGACTTCAAATCACGAGTTCGAAAAAGACGGTGAAGAGATCGACGCCGCCGCCGCCCGTATGCGACACATCGAGAAACGAGACGCCATCGGGAATGGGAAGCGGTTCCATGCCAATCGAGCACGGAACACGCTGCAAGGTCGGAGCCGCCGCGATCGGCGACGAGTAAAAGTCCGCGTGATAGTTCGCAGCCGCGGTGGTGGTGTACACCGCGACGCGCCGCGCATAGCTCGGGATCGCGATGCGCGGAGAAGTCGCGCCGACACCGAGAGCGATCCGAGGTTCGGTGAGGGTGAGCGAGCTCGGACCCGAAACCGAGCCGTAAGTGATCGAGGAGTGCAGATCGAAGACGGGATCTTCGGCCCCCGAGACGAGGAGCTCCGCGTCGAGCGTGACGTGCGACGCATCGAGCGTCATCCGGCAGCCTTGCCGGAGGTCGAAGGTCACAAGCTGCTGGCCGCTCTTCGAGCCCCAAAGGCAGGTTCCGCGAAGAAGATAGAGCGAGGTCGCGCCGCCCGGACTCGCCGGCTTCACGTCGATCGAGATCGCGACCGTGAGCGGATCTTGTTCGCTCTTTGCCCCGAGTTGCAAAAGCCGAGCTTTCGGCCTCGCCGCTGAGACGCGAGCGCGCCCTCCGAGGTCATACCCAGGAGCGCACAAGATCCCTTGATACGCGAGCTCGCTTTGTCCACCGTTGCCTCTCATTCCGCCGCCTCCTCTTCGTCCCGTTGCATGAGTTGGGTGAGCTCGAGCGCGAGCGGAGCATCGTGCGCGAGGATCGTCTTTTGGATTTCGTCCGTCACGTCTTCGTCGAGCGAGGCCCAAAGAACGCCGAGCTTCGTCGCAAAGTCTTCCACGGTCTCGAGCTTGTCTCCGATTCCGAGGAGCGCATCGACTCGCGCGCGGTTCTCCTCGTCGAGCCTTCCTGCGATCCAGTCCCGATCGAGCAAACGCCACACGCGGCGCATCTTTTCGTGAGCGTCGGCGAGCGGATCCGGCTTCGGAGCCGGAAGTTTCACGTTCGCGTTTCCGACGCCGAGCGCGCCGAGATCGATCTTCTTCACAAGCTCGGGAACGTATTGCATGAGAAGCCGGATCGCCTTGTCTCGGTTCTCTTTCCGGCCGGCTTCCGCCATCATTTCGAGCTCTCGCTGGTGACGCGCCGAGTGCATGGTTTCGAGGAGCTCGAACCACTCGGCCCTTTGCGCTTCCACCTGCTGAACCCTTCCTCGAAGGTCGCGGTTCTCCGCGATCAATGCCTGATTCACGGCCTGCGATTGTTCGACGTTGATCTGGGCCAAGTGCTGGTTGTGGCGCATGAGTTGCGCCAAAAGGCCCCGCTCGGTCGGCTCTCCCGGCTCGCTTCGAGCAATCCCGCCGCCAAGCCCGAGCGCGAAGACGTAGACGCCGAGCTCCTCGAAGGTCTCGGCTTCGAGCGCGAGGACCCGATAGCGTTGCTTTCCTTCGTAGGCGTTCGCGTGCTCGGTCGCCGCTTCGACAATTTGCTCCGAGAGCTCGCGAGCTCGCGAGTGTGCTTCCCCGTCACCCGAGCCGGGTTCGAGCCGGAGAAGCGTCGTCGTCTCCTCGCCCATGTCGGCCTGATGCGTGAGTTCGAAGCGACCGGCCGAGGGGATTGCCTCGAGCCGGTTTCGCAGCCAGTTCGCGATTTTCTTTTCGATCATGAGTCACCCTTTCGAGGCCCGAAGGGTAACCCACAAAAGAGCGCCCGTCACCGCGAGAGCTCCGAGAACGGCCCCGCCGCCTTTCGACTTTGCCGAGCTCCCGAGAAGGAACGGCTCTCCCATCGAGCGCGCGATCTCTTTTCCTCGAGCCTCGATCGCCTTCGCGTAGAACGAAGTCTTCGCCTCGAAGTAATAGGTCTCGCGCATCTTCGTTGCGATCTCGAGCGCCGAGCCTTCGTAGAGCGCGGGGCGAACGATCCCGCCTCCCCGCGTCATGAGGTTTTTCACGAGGTATCGCGCACCCTCGTAAGGCGTCGGCCACGTCCGGTAGCACCACCGATATTTTGTCCCGTCCGCGTGACTATCCTCGAGCTCGACGCAATCGGGAGGGCACGGCGGCGACGACCCGCATTGAATGGATCCCCAGTTGTTCGTTCGAGCGCCGTAAGAGCTCTCGAGCTTCGCGATAGCTCCGATCGCTTGAAGGGCTCGCGTCGAGCGCGGATAGCCGAGCTCCGCGAAAGCCTTTTCCAAAAGCTCTCGGGCCGCGGCGTCGTTCATCGGTTACCGCCCGAAAATCGCGCGGTAAGATCGGAGGGCTTGGCAGTCCGTGACCGCCATCGCGACGCGATCGGCGGGAGCCTCCCACGGATGATCGAGGAGGTACGAAACATCGTAGCACCCTCGGATCTGCTTTTTGCCGCAACAACAATTCCCGAGGTGGCAGCACGCCGCCATGAGCACCGTGTAATCGGCCTTTGCTCGAGGCGTGCAGGCGAGCGCCCGCAACTTGTCGAACGAGACGTATCCGTCACCCGCCAAGAGATCGCGAGCCATCGCATAGGCCGGGTGGCTTTTGTCGTCTTCGGAGCCGAGGACCGGCAGGTTCAAGAGCGGATGACGAGCCGTGTCCTCGAGGACGCCATAGGCCACGCGCGACACTTCGCCGAGCGAGCTCCAATCGCCGCGAAGCGAGACGTTCTTCCGAGACCACATTTTGAGGGCTCGGCCCATCGCCATCCCGCCGCGAGCAACGCGAGCGAGCGTCTCGGGAGTGACCTCGGCCTCCAAACGAACGGTATCGCCGCTCGCGAGCTCGAGATCGCCGGCCATGACCCATCGGCCGTTACGCTGAAAAGGAGCGTTCAAAGCAATTTTGGGCGAGGCGTACATCATCGGCTCCTCCGAGCTCCGGGGCGATACCCCTGGAAAGCGGCCGGGTTCGGCCGCACGTTCACCGCCTGATAGCCGGTCGAGGTCTGGACGGCCCCGCCCGCAAGAGCAAACGCCCGCACGCACGCCGCCGTGCTCGGGAAGCCTTCGCCCTCAAGAGCGGAGGCGATCTGCTCGAGCCGCTCCGGCTGGCCGGCTGCAAGTCCAACTTGCGAAGCGACGCTCGCCGCTTTTTCGGGCGTCATGCTCGCGTCCCACGAGCACACGAACCCTGGAGGCATGGGGAACGCCCAAGGCATTCCGCCCGAGGGGCCGGAAGGCTTCGAGGGCTCGGAAGGCTTCTTCGAGCCTCCCATCGCGAGAAACGCGAGCGCCGCGAGAGCAAGGAGCGGGAACATGGTTCAACCTTTCGGCAGCGGGCGAAGCTGAATGTCGATTCCCTGCTTTTGAGACATTTGCCCGCTTGCGGGCACGTCGGTCAAAGTCAAGGCCGGTTCCATCGCGACGGCGCGGGTTTCCGCCTTCATGCGAAGACGTTGCGCCGCGTCTCGAAGGCACTTCGCGGCCTTCGCGAACCCACTCATTTCAAACTCGGTCGCGAGTTGCTCGAGGCCCGTCGCCGCGGGTCCTTCCTGACCGGCCGGAACCGCGTCCACGTTCGCGAGAGCCATCGAGACCTGGGCCGCGACAGCCGGAGGGATCCCGGCGTCGAGCTCGCACGCCGGAAGAGGCGTCGAGGGCACGACCACCGGCCCCGAGGGCTTTGCAGGCTCGGGACCGACAGGCGGAACGGTTCCCCCTCCGCTCGGAGCGGCGGGAGCCGACTTCTTCTGCGAAAGCGCGAGAGCGGCGATCGCCGCGATGAGAAGGAGAGGGAACACGTTTTACCTCACGATTTGGCTTGAAGGCCAACCGCTAGCTGCTTGGCACAGAAACCCGCCTTCGGGTATCCGGCCGCTTCCAGGTCGTTGCCGTACTGATAGAGCTCTTCGGGTTTGGTGAACCCCTGAACCGCCGAGCTCATCTTCAGCCGGACGCCGGCTTGCGCCTCGGGCGAGAGCGACGGATCGAGCTCGCACGAGAGAACGTATTTCTCGAGGTCGGCTTTGTTAGCCTTCCCAGCGGAGGACGGGCCTCCGCTGAGAAGAGCCGCCGCGCCGAGCCCCAAGACAAGGAGGATCAGCATGGAGGCGAACCTTTCACGCGATCTGGTAGGCGAGCATCGTCGAGGCGAACGTCGCCGCCGCGCCCGAAATGTTCGTCACGCGCGCGGTCACCGAGATGACCGGATCGCACACGACGCGGCGGAAGTCGCCGACGTTCGAGTTCGGGATGAACACCGCCGCCGAGATCTGGCCGCTCGTCGCGAGGAGGTTCTCCACGCCAACCTCGAGCGAATCGATGAGGAAGTTATCGGCCACCGTCTCGCTCAGGAAAAGGCGGCGCGGCTGGTTGCGCTTCTGGGGGTTGGCGGTCGGAGTGCCCGAGGCACCGGCCGCGATGCCGGTCTCGATGAGACCGTACATGTAGTTTCCGATGCAATCGTCCGGGCAGCCATAAATTGCATCGCCCAGCGAGAAATCCTTCTGCTGAACGATCTGACGGGCACCAGCGTTGCGGAGGTCCTGAAGAGCCGTGGGAGAGCAAGAATACATGGGTTTTTCCTCGTTTTTCGTAAAGTCTGAAGTTTTCCCCTCTCTTCAGTCGGCGGCGATCAGCCGCCGCTCGCAGCCTTCGCGCCGCGCTCGCGGCCCATCTTCGCCGCGTAAGCCGCGAGCGAACCGATACCAACGGACTCGACGATATGGTTCGTCTGGTCGTCGCCGGCCATGCCAGTCGCGCCAACGGCAACGCCGAGGACGCCGACAAGGAGCGACGTGTCGATCCCGAAAACGCCCTTGCCGATTCCATCGGGATAGGCGGTCTCGAGGTAGGAGACGCCGAAGGCCGCGCCGGCCGCGCTCGCAGTCGAGATCGCGCTAGCGGTCGCCTTCTTCGCCTCGAGCTTCATTTTCTCGGAGCGAGCCTTCAGGCGCGCTCGTTCGTCTCGAAGGGTGAGTGCCATAGGCGCAAAACCTATCCGCGCCCCTTCGTCACCGTCAACGCCGAAAAGTCTGTCCCTCGCGAAAAGTGGTCAAAAAGACCCTATTCGCACTCGCCTTCGAGTTCCGAGACGTGCCACGGGCGCGTTTTTCCGTCTTCGAGCGTGCATCGTTTTGGGCGGATGACTTTCCGAGACGAAAAACCGGCCGCTCGGAGCTCCTTCTCGCTCAAATGCGAGAGCGCGTGCTTCACGAATTCTTCGTCTCGAGGCTGAAACGCTCCCGAGCGAAAGTTCTCGGCGATGCGAACCATGCGACGGATGGCGATCCCGTCGCCTTGCGCGAGCGCGTCAAATTCCTCGGTCGAGAGCTTGCGAAACCCTTTCGAGCGAATGGTCGGTCCCGGCCACGTCCGGTAGAGCTTCGGCGAGAGAAACGTCCCTCCCGAGATTTCCTTCTCGAGCTTGAAGCGTCCGAGCTCGTCCGACTCTTCGAGCTCGTGCGAGGTGTAGTTGCTGTCCGTGTCGCAGTAGTACGGGCGCGCGGCCCAAAGCGAGCGCGTCAGAAGCGCTCGAGACTTTGCCGTCACGACAGCGGCGATCGGAACGTGAGCGTGGGCAATCTTCGCGACCTTGCCCACCTTGTAGATTCCGGGCGCGAAGACTTCGACGCACGAGCACCGGCCGCGACAGGCTTTCGGGTTTTTGCACTTCGGCCGCTTCGGCGGATTGATCTGGAGCTCGCTCTTCTCCTCGGCCTCGGCAAATTTGCCGTAGCAAGAATTCATGAGGTATTTTGCGACGACCTTCCGAAAAGGGTCGTCAGTCGTTCGCCTGAGCTCGTAGAGGTCGCGGACATAATTCGCGAGGTCATAGAACGGCCGGAAGATCCAGGCTTCGTGAACGGCTTCGATCCTCCCGCCGGCTTCGAGAAGAAGGTGAAGATCATCGCCCGTCATGCGGCGGCGAAAACGCCCACATGGAAAGAACACTCGGCCGGCCGGCGTGCGAATGGGCACGGGTGGGATCTCGTGCTCGACCGAGACCGTGGCATCGACGATCGCGCACTCCTCCCCGCGCCACGTTGCGCGCGTTTCCATGAGCTCGCCCGGAAGCGCGTGCGTCATCGAATGAGGAAAGCTCGAGTTGATGTCATATCCCCGAGCCTTTCCCGCGTGCCGCTCGAAGACTTCGACACGGCTTGCAACGTAGGCTTCGCGCGTGAGCTCGTTCACCCGCTCATCGGTCGCGATGGTCCTCGAGAGGTAAGCCGAGCGAAAAAGCGTGAGCGCCGTCGAGGCGATGGTTTGACGGAGCTTTCCGCCGAGCTCCAGGATTTCATCCTGAAAGCGGTGAAGCGCGAGCCACAGAATTTCGCAGTCGCGCTCGTTGTAGGTCCGCAAGATCGCCTCGGGCGCGTAGAAGACGCATTTCCCCTCGTGACCGCACGCAGGAGCCTCGGGACACGTCCACGAGTCCGAGAGCTTTTCGAGCCCGACGCTTTTTCCGATCCGCTCGAGCGAATCTCTCAAAAGCCAAAACGAATCCGCAAACGTCCAGGCGTGTTTCCCTTGCACGACCTTGCAACGGATGAGGCTCGAGCCAGACCACGAGCCTTCGACGCGGAAGTTCGGGTTCGCCCGCTTGATCACTTCGGCCAAGAGAAATTGAACGTCCGCGAGTCCTCCCGCATGAGCGAAGAAGACTTTCCCGCGGTTTTTGCTCGTGAGCTCACCGCGGAGAAAATCAAGAACGGTCGGATAGGAACGGAACCCCCGCTCGTCGCGCACGCCGACGAGGCGAACCTCGTAGGTTCCGGGGATCCATTCGAGATCGTAGACAGCCAAGCGGAGAGGCTCCCGCTTGCCGTTGTAGGGCTCGATCACTTCCCCTCAAGCGCGGCTTTCAAGGGTTCGAGGTCTGCGACGAGTGCCCCGATTTCAAGCTCGGAGAGCTCTCGCGCCGAAAGGTCGAGAAGCCGTGCGGCTTCTCGGATCCCGAGCCGCTTTTTCTTTCTGAGCTCGCGAAGCTCCGAGCCTCCCCAGTCTTCGTAGACGGGCGTCCGAATCTCGCAACATTCGCCCTTCACGATGGCGGTTCGGCTCTCCCACTTCTGAATGATTCCGGGTTGTGTCCTCACGCTGGCGGTTCCTTTCCTGTAAAGCACGCCACGGCAATCGTGACGCCCTGAAATTCCTGGTCGAGAAACGCTTCGGTGATGCGCCTCCCGATCACATACTGCGAGGCCGCGGTCACAAATTGCGTTCGCTTGCCTCGCGTCGGTCCTACTCGCCTCCACCTCGTAAACGAGCCCACCGAGCCCACAAGGTCAGGACGCCCCGGCACGACCACGGCGGGCTGGTAGTCGGATTGGCCGGCAAAGTCTTCGGCGAGTTCCTCGGGAGGGAGGCCAAAGACGCCGACTCGGATCCACCATCCTTCACTTTGCGCCCAGAACGCGCGGAGGAAGCGTTCGAGCCGCCTCCACTCGCGATCGGGGTTTTCCGGGTCGGGTTCGGCATAGATAAGCCCCTCGAAGGTGCCGTCTTTGAAGGTGAAGTGTCGCGACAAGAGGAAGCAATCGCTCCCCCACGCAATTTCGGGGATCGGGCTCGGATCTCGCTCGAGGTCCTCGCAGACTCGACGCTTTTCGCGCTCGAGAGCCTTCTTCCGTTCAGCCTCTTCCTTTTTTCGCTTCTCTTCGGCCCGCTTCTTTCGCTGGCGTTCGCGGTCTCGAGCGCGCTTCTCTTCGAGCTTGCGAAGCCGCTCTTCCTCGAGCTTGCGAAGCCGCTCGGCCTCCTCCTTCTTCGCTCGCTCTTCGGCCCGCTTCTTTCGTTGCCTCTCGCGGTCTCGAGCGCGCTTCTGTTCGAGCTTGCGAAGCCGCTCTTCCTCGGCCCGTCTCGCCGCTTCCCGAGCGGCCTCTCTCCGAGCTCGATCCCGTTCGCGTCGCCGCTCGAGAGCCTCGAGCCTCTTTCGCTCGGCGGCTCGCCGAGTCTCCCAGCCTCGCTTTGCGGCTTCGGAGCGACGCTCTTTTTCGGCCTTGGAGATCTTCCGCTTCTTAGGCTCCAAGGTCGAAAAAGAACGGGGAACCGACGTTCCCCGCTCCTTCGTGGCGGCTTTTTTGGTTCGCTTCGCCACGGCCCGTCACCCTATCAGAACGGGAGAGGCTCGAAAGCCTCTTCGCTCGCGGCCGGAAGTTGCTTCGCGGCCGAGGTCGGAGGCGCGAGAAGCGCGACCGGAGACGCCGCGGCCTGGAGCTTTCGGCCCCGAATGTCGAAGCGCCACATCGTTTTCCCGCCTGCGAGCTTCACGCGGTTTTTGGGCACGATCGCCACTTCGCAGACCGACTCGAAGCCGTTCGGGCCTTGCGTCGGGAGATAGCGGCGAAGGTCCTCGAGGGCCTTTCGCTCGGCCACGAGAGCGAAGCTCCCGGCCGGAGCCTCGAACCATTGATCGAGGTCTCCGTCCCAGAGCCACGTCGGGAGCGTCGTCGCGAGGACGTACATCGCGCCGTCGCGCCCGTCCTTGTAACGGAGCTCGCGCCGCTCGAGCAAGATCCCCGCGATGGGGTTGGGCTCGCCGTCACGGTCGGGCCGGTGAACGTAGAGCTCCGGGGCCACCGGAGCGAGCTCGGCCATCTTTTCGGCCCACGCGCCGGAGTAGGAAGCGTTCGCGCCCTGGTTTTCAGTCTTCTTTGCCATGATTCAGTCCCTTTCTTTCCTGTCTCTTTCGCCGCTTGGTTCTCGGAGAGCTCACGTCACCATGACGCCACCTCTCCCGCCCAAGCACGACGCGAAGCGCGTACCTTGCGCCCGCGCCGAAACCTTCCCCCTCTCGCACGGCTTCGGGATGCTCCTCGAGCCGTTTCAAGAGCTTTGCGATCTTGGCCCGGCCCGGTGCCCTCTCGGCCCCTCGCCGAGCCCCTCCCGCTCGATCGATCGCCTGATTCCATCGCTCGATCTGCTCGTCCCACGGCAGCGTCGCAAGCTCGGTCAAGAGGTCGAACGAAACCCGCTCGCTCGTCCCCCAGGCTTGCACTTGCCTCCACACGTCGGGCGCTAGCCGCTGGCGTAGCCGGTAGAGGTTCCCGGCATACGCGGACGAAATGCCGAGCCTTTGCGCCGTCGTTTCAATCGGATCGAGCTCGCCGCGCTCGAGGCTCGCATTCGCGATCCGGTGAATCGCTTCCGCGAGCTCCCAGACGCGAAGCCCCGAGCGGTGATGATTCTCGGCGACGTTCGCGACCATGCACTCGATCGCGTCGAGCTCGACCCAAACAACCGGGACCATGCGCGCGGCGATGCGAGCCGCCATGACGCGCCGGAAACCGTAAACGCACCGGACGAGCTCTCCCTCTCGACGAACGCCGACAGGTTCAAGGACGCCGAGCGTTCTCACCGAATGAACAAGCTCGGCGCTCGGCTCGACCTTGCCGCGAGCGTTGTAGCCGCCGAGGTCGATCGCCTCGGGGTCAAGCTCGGAGACCTTATCGCTCGACACGGAGCCCCCGAGCGTGCGCCCACGCAAGAAGCTCCCCACGATCGACGCGGTATTGACCTCCTCCCGTGCGACGAGACGGGCAGCGAACGCCGCGGTGACCCTGCTCGAGCCAGCGAAGGACCGTGCGCCTTGTGACGCCGAGGAGCTCGGCGGCTTTCGCCGCTCCGAGCTCTCCCGGCCGGTAGGAAAGTCTCCGCTCCCTCACCGAAACGCCCTCGAACCGTGAACGAGGAGCGCCGGCCCAAAAAAGACGCCAAAGACAAGAGCCGAGGTCCCGAGGACTTCGAGAAGGAGGCTCATTCGTCGCCCTCGTCGTCCAGCAAGTGGTCAAGTTGATCTTCAAGGTCGCCCGAGCTTTCGAGCTCCTCGAGGTAGTCCCCCGTGTCCTCGTCCTGCATCGCTTGTGCGAGGCGCGCGGCGCGGCAGTAGGAGCGGAGCTCTTCGACGTTCGCCGAATTCGGGGCGATAAGAGCCCCGGCAAGCACCATCGAAAGAAGGTGGTCCGAAAGCTCGTCGTCGCGCTTCATGAAAACGAGATCGCGCGCGAGCTCTCCCATCGTTCGTAGCTTGTAGCTCGTCGTCGTCATGCTGCCCCCTCACGAGCCGCGTCCTCAAGCTCCCAGCCTAGCTCGGCCACGCATTCCGACACCGAGAGGAGCTCTTCGGCAAGTTGCCGGCGCGAGAGGTCGAGCTCCGGGTTTTGCTCGTCGCGAGCTCGCTCCCGAAGCGCGACCGCATAGAGGCGGCAGTCGTCGGCCGCATGACGGAGCCTGCGACCGAGCTCCGAGACGAGCCTCGCTTCTTCTTTCTCGTCAAAGAGCTCGACAACGTAAACGAGGTTCGTCACGCCGTCTTCGCGCGCTTCTCGCTGAAGTGCCATGCACTCGGCCGCGGCGAGCACTTCGTTTTCATAAAGACGCGCAAAAGAGGCTCCGAGAGCCTCGACCGTGTTTTCGGGCTGATAGTCGCCATCGTGCCGGACTCGCCAGCACGCGACGCGGTAAACGTGTTGCATGTTGTCCCTTTCGAGGTGCGGGGTTCGCCCCTCTCCGGTCGTTAGCGGACGACCGTGGAGGGAGTTGTAATCGCGCGTTGCTCGAGTCGTCAACAATCTCGCGAAAACTTTTTTCGCCTGCCCGAAACTTGCCCGCTAGCGCCGCTTGTGCTTGGCGCGCTAAGGTCCGAGGCTCTCGCTTCAAGAAAGGGAAAAAACGTGGCTCCAATTCCATTCGTTTCTGCTCGTCACTTCCAAGTGGGACGCCGCAACGGCGTCCGTCCTTTGTGGGTGGTCATCCACACGGCCGAGACGCCCGAGACGCTCACGACAGCCGAGAGCCTCGCCGCATGGGCGGCGCAAGGCATGGCTCCCGGCCGTCAAGTCTCGTGGCATTACGCGGTGGACTCGGACTCCATCGTTCAGTCGGTTCGCGAAGAAAATACCGCATGGGCCGCGGGGCCTGGAAATTCGCGAGGGATCCACATCGAGCTTGCGGGACGAGCAAGGCAGACCGCAGCCGAATGGGAAGACGACTACTCGAAAACGATGCTCCTCCGAGCGGCCGAGCTCGTTGCGGGCATTTGCGCCCGCTGGCAAATTCCCATCCGCCACCCGCTCAACTCCGGCGTGCTTCGTCTCGAAGCCGGGATCATCGGCCACGATCAACTCTCGTGGGCGAGCACCCAAGCCCGCCGCGAAGTGAAGCGCGCCGAGCCCTGGTTCTATGGCGGAAAGTGGATTACGACGACGCACACCGATCCGGGAAGCGCGTTCCCCTGGGAATGGTTCATCGCGTGCGTGGAGTCTTTCCACGGCTCAAACGTCGGATGAGCGTTGCGACGTTGCGAAGATCGCCGCGCACGTCGGCGAGCTCGGCACCGAGCTTTGCAACCTCGCCTTCGATCTTCTCGACGATCATCGCGTAAGCCTCGGCCGCTTGACGGTTCTCGTCGCGGTCGAGGGCTCGATGAAGCTGTGCCAAGTCTTCGCGGAGCTCGCCGAAGGGGCCTTTCCCCTGGTCGAGCTCGAGGAGTCTTCCGAGCCTTGTCGCCTCGAGTTCGAGCTTCTTTGCGTGTTCGCCGTACATGGTGACGAGAGGCTAGCCTAGTCCGCTGTCAAGCGGTATCCTCGCCGCCTATGGCAAAGAAAACCGGACTCGTGCTCGCAGTCGGCGCGGCTGCACTTCTCCTCGTGGCGGCGGCGGGAGCCGAAGAGAAGCCCGCAGAAAAGAAGCCCGAGCCGAAGCCCCCGGAGCCGTCGAAGCCGGAAAAGCCGGTCGAGCCTGGGGCGTGCGTGCGAACGAATCCCGGCGACGGTCCCGGCAACGGAAAGAAGGCCGCGGTTCTCGCGTGGCAAAATTGCCTGATCGCTGCGGGTTGCCTCGCGAAAGGGCAGAACGACGGCGAGCACGGGCCTATCACCGAGGCTGCGAGCAAAGCCTACGAAGCGAGCGGCGGGAAATGCACCTCGGTCGCGGTCCTTCCGGCTGGTGGCGGAGCGAGCCCCGGCACCGAAACCCGCGCATGGTTTTTGACGATCATGCAGGTCTCGCAGCCGTCCGAAGCCGTGGCGACGATTCAGGCTCGAAGCGCGCCCGCCAACGCAAAAGCCTCGGTTGTCGCCGCCTTTCAGGAGTTAGCCGCGAAGTGGATGCAGAACGACGAAAACCGGAAGCGAAACGCGGACGGGACGTTCTACGTCTATTCGACTCGCATGGACCCCATGACGGCCGACGTGAAACTTGAAGACGGTTTCACCCTGACGAGCGGTGAGGTTGCGTGAACGTCCTTTTGGTGCGGCTCGGGTGCAAGCTGCTTCTGTGCTTCGTGCTCTCGAGCAACCACCGCAACGGCAACGGGAGCTCGTAGTTCATGCCTTGGATCCTCTTTTTCTTTCTCGGCGGCGCGGCGATTGCGGCGGGAACGTCGGAGCCGAAAACCTCGGGAAAAGTCGCGGGGAAAGGCCGGATCCCGATCAACGTCGCGGCGAAGATTGACTTCAACCTCGTGAAAAAGCTCTCGAGCGCGGGAGCTCCTTATCGGTTTTCGGACGGCGTGGCGATTGCCGAAAAGCTCCTCGAATTCTCGGAGTACGGCGTTCCGTCCGACGCGAAGACCTGGGGCGAAGTGCTCTCCGGTCGCCGGAGCTACATGGAAGCGGTCTGGTTTCGGACCCGAATGCGTTTCCGCCAGGAAATGGATTACTGGGTCAGAAACCCCGACAGGTTCACCGAGATCCAGCGGCTTCGAGGGCTGATCCTCACCGTCATCGTCCCGATCCTCGCGAGCGAAGTTCGCCTCCCGGCCGTGAGCTCTCCCGTGTTCACGGACAAGGATGGAAACGTCAAGACTCTCGGAACGGAGACTCCTCGCGCTCTCGCTTGCTCCCCTTGGTCGAGCGGTCCTTGTTCTGGCGGCTCGAAATGGTGGCTTCGAAACAATGTCACCGAGCCCATTTACCTTGACGTGACGGGGCACGAGGACAAGGAAAAGGGTCACCTCCGGTACCCCATGCTTTCGGGGTGGATGCGCGATGGCGGCTCGAACCGCTTCCAGCAAGAATTCATCCAGGCGACGGCCGCGTGGGTTTGCGGCTTTTGGATGAACCCTCAAACCGCGGCGCTCCCCTACGAGCCGACGACGCGAGCGTTGACGGTGGACCTCAATCCAGCGTTCGGCGGAAAAGCGGTCTCGCAATACGGGGTGGCGGCAGCGGAGGAGATTTGGCCCGGAGTCAACATCGACACGGGCTTTCCCTACTCGCTCCAAATCCAAACGAATCCCCTCTACCCCGCGAAGCGTGCGGAAGGCGAGCTCGCGAATCCGTGCACCATCGACGGGAAGCCGGTCGCGCATTGTCGAGGAGGAGAAAAGGTTCTCCGCCGCGTCGAGTACGGCGAGACGGCCGAGAGTCAGATCGAGGCCCGTCGAGCCGTCGCCGTTTATTGGAAGCCCATTCGCTCGGACGAAGAGATCAAGATCGCGCTCTCTTTCATCGCGAGTCGTCTTTCGTCGCTCATGGGTGACTGGTGTCAGAACGGTCCCGAGCTCGAGCCGAGCCCGTGCGGGGATTGCGGAGGTCTCTTCGAGCAACTAGCGGCGCTCTCGAACGCGGACACGTTCCGCGAGATGCTCTACGAAACGAACGCCGAGAGAGTGAACGTGATCTCCCAGTTGCCTCTCTGCCACTACATCGCGCGCGAGCGCGTGGAGTTTCGGTGGACAGACCTTGTGATTTTGATCTTTGGCACGATCGGAAGCGTCCTCGGGTTTATTCCCGTGAAGGCGGTTCAGACCGCGGCCGAGGTGATCGGTGTCATTACGAAGATCGGGGCCGCGGTCGGCGAAGCGGTCACGACCGGAAAGAACGTGGCCGGCGTCGCGAGCGCCATCGCTCAAGGGATGCTCGCCGCGTTTCAAAAGGCGGGCATCCTTCAACCGAAGGACTTGGAATTCGCAAAGAAGACCGTCGATCAGGTGACGGCGACGGCGAAGCAAGTCGAAGCCACGATCAAAGTGATCGTGTCTCAGATCAAGGGCGGAAACGTCCAAGGCGCGCTCGCTTCGATTCAAGGGCTCATTCAAAGCGGGAAGGCCGCTTGGCAAGACATGCTCGAGATTTTCGAGAAGCTCAAAGCCTACAAGGCCGAGCTCGAAAAGAAGATCAAGGCCGCGACGGGAGCTCTTCGAGCCGAGCTTCAAAAACAACTCCTCGCCGTCGAAAGCGAGCTCGCGAAGGTACAAGCCGAGACGAAGCGCCTCCAGGCGGCGGCGGGCGTCGCCTGAACGAGACGAAAGGGGAACCCATGACACGCTGGCCGCTTCTGAATTTCCCGCCGCTCCTCACCTTGGACGGGTGCAATTACCAAAAAGTCCCCTCGAGGCCCGGAGCCGCGGCCGAGTACGAAGAGCTCCGAGGGACTCGTCGCGTGTTCGTCGTTTGGCGCGACGGACGCTTCTTTTACAACTACGACGAACGCCGGCAGAGCCACACCTTCCAGCTATGAAAGCGGCGGCGATTGCGCTCGCGATCGAGCTCCTCCACCCGAGCTCGGGAGCCTCGAGTCTCGCGCCTCTCCTCGAGAGCGTGGCGAAGGAGACGGGCGTGGACGCGCTCGCGCTCGTCGCCTACGTCGAACACGAGAGCCGCTTTCGGGCCTCGGCCGTCTCGCCAGACGGTCTCGATCACGGTCTCGCGCAAGTGCGGGCAACGTGGCAGCCGGCGTGCTCGGGCGCGTGGGACGCGCCCTCGTGCGTCGCCGAAAGGGCTCGGCTTCTCGAGCCCGCATACAACCTTCGGATCTTGGCCGGCAAGCTCCGAGCGATTCAGCGTTACGAGAAAGGGATCACGAAAT
>Ga0209668_10000298_pt1 | contig 20296 bp, 23 predicted proteins | sample FrelakmetPLP11PL_FD_187150 | JGI IMG/M metagenome (GOLD analysis project Ga0209668, IMG submission 187150) | Freshwater lake sediment microbial communities from the University of Notre Dame, USA, for methane emissions studies - PLP11 PL (SPAdes)... | ecosystem: Environmental > Aquatic >... | reverse complement strand
AATTGCGGTACCACCTACTAAACCGAAATCTTTATTAAAACCTAATATTAATGGTAAGACATCAGTTTGTAACTGATTAAGTAACTCCTTGTGCATATTTTTGGAAATATAATTTAAAAAAGTTAATTGTTTGTGGTCGATAATTATTTCTTGTTTGATTTATACTCGCATTAAAAATGCTGGATACCTTTGCTATTCCTAGTATAGATATCGCTTGCATTACATCATCCCAATTTCCATAGTTAATAATACGCTCAACCATTGAGTCCTCAGAAAGTCCATCTGGATTTTTAAGATCCCAAACTAAATATGACTTTTGTAAGAATATATCTTGCAGTTTATTATTCATCAAATGATTTTGATTAAAATATTATAGAATATCTATCCAGTATCATTATACTTTAATTAATTATTGATGAGAAGTGAATATATGAGTTCAAACAGCGTCCATACACCGACACTATTTATGTGAAATATAAAGTATTGCCTATAGAAAAATTGCTCCTACTAGATATGGGAGCAATGCTAGTAATGCTAATGCAGACTTCTTGAATTTTGATACATCGTTGTTATCCCACTTAAATAGATACAATGCTAGTAGGAAACTGACTAAACCCCCAGCAAAGAGAACTGCCAGTGAACCACCAACATTATAATCTGCTGGTTGATCATATGCTAAACTTTTAAATGCGCTCATGGCATATGTTGATGGCAGTAGTTTAGCAAAAAAGCTTACCGATGCCGGTAATATATTTGATGGCATCATTAATCCTCCTATCAACATACTGGGTAAGAAGAGCAATTGCGACCATAGAACGGTCATCCTTGAATCTTTTGAGATCACACCAATTAATAATGCTAGGCCTGTCGCGGCAATTGCCATTGCAAAAAATACTATTAAAAATCCAAGTAAATTTTTTGGCATGATGCCCCCAAAAAACAATGGCCCGGTAATAACAATAATTGTTGTTACAATTAAAGCGTGAATAATACCTGACAAGGCAGGTATTCCCAATATTGAGATCGCAGGCACACCATTTATCTTGTAACTTCTAAATATCCCAAGTTCCCTTCCACTAACAATAATGTTTGGCATACCTAGTGCGGTTCCGGCCAATATAGTAAATACCGTCATAGCCTGGACAAGATTTTCAGCAAAACCAGGATTAATCTTTGTCATCACCAACCCCATCATTACATAGAATCCTAGCGGTAATAAATAATTCATAAGCAGTAATGTCTTGTCTCGTAAACCGACCTTTAAATCAAACACAAAGTGAGTAATGAATGCTTTCATATTGGGTTGATTAATTCTAAAAATCTTTCTTCAAGTGATGGTCGTTCTATCCTTAGATCTATCAATTCATCATGCTTGTATTTGATGTAATCCAAGATTTTGATCACGTCCGCTCCCGGTTCTTTTGAAAAAAGCATAAAATATTCCTGATTAACCGGATCAGGCTCAAGGTCTTTAAATTCTGTCGTGCCCACGAGACAATTTAATGTTGTCCTTATAGATATCCTGCTAATATTTGATCCAGAAGCTGTCAGCTCTTTTGGAGTTCCTAATGCAACGACTTTTCCTTTCAACAGAACTGCAACCCTGTCTGCAAGTTTTTCCGCCTCCGCCATATCGTGGGTAGCTATGATAATGGTCGTGCCTTTACTTTTTAGTCCAAGCATTATGCCGTGCAAAGCCGCCCGGGACCGCACGTCCAAACCTGACGTTGGTTCATCAAGAATAATGACAGGTGGATTATGCAGAATAGCCATGATCAAGGAAAGGCGGCGCTGTTGTCCTCCAGATAGCATACAGTACTCTGTGTTTTGCTTTTCCACTAGATCCAGTTTCTTTAATAGGCTGTAATTTGGTTTAATATTATGATATGCAGAAAACAGATTAATCGCTTCGTGTGGAGTAATGCTTGCCGGCAACCCGGAGGATTGTAATTGAACTCCAATGGTATTTTTTAACTCGCCCCCATCTTTTGCTGGATTAACTCCTAAAATATCTATCTCTCCCATGGTTGGCGTACGCAGTCCTTCTAGACATTCCAGGGTGCTGGTTTTCCCTGCGCCATTCGGCCCTAACAGCCCAAAGATCTCACCCTGTTTTACCTCAATATTTAGATCGTCAACAGCTGTAAAGTCACCGTATTTTTTTACAAAATTTTTTATTAGAACTGCTGTTTGCTTCATAAGTGGTTTTTTACTATTAGTTTAATTTAATTATTATTATAAATCAGCTGGTGTAGGTTTCGTATGTTTCATCCTGTACATTAACTCATCTGCATACCTTTGAAGACTAATGATATTAACCAAAGGGACCGATTGATCTTCTATCTTGACATTAGAATTTTGATGAGAATACTCCATAGTTTTTATGTTTTGACTACCATCGCTTATAACAGCACCAATCGATAAACTGATTTTATACCCTTCTTCTAATAACGAATTAATCTCTGTTAATTTTGATCTTATCCTATCAACAACATTTTCTACACCAATTTGATTTATTTTACCTAATAGGACTATAAATTCATCACCTCCTGGTCGTGCAACAAGATCTTTTCGCCTTTCCCCCTTATCAGCTTCAGATCCAATACTAAGCCACTCCGACAACCTATTACTAACATTTACAATTCCTGGATTTGAGCTATGTCTCAAATCCTCAATAATTTTTTTATCAGATCCAGTTGCATCCGCTGTGCCCCCTCTTACTGATGATTTTAATAATAGTGCCAATATTTTTAAAATATTATCCCCCACCTGATGACCCAAAGTATCATTGATGATTTTAAAACGATCCACATCTAACATAATCATAGCTACTTCGTTGGATGTTTTTACTTCGTTTTCTAATCCACCGAAATCAAGTTCCTTAAAAAAAGTTTGCATGGCCCTGACATTACCTAATCCTGTTAATGGATCTTCATAAACCCCTTGCAATTCCCTGATAGATCCTATAACCCTTTCGTCAGAATAATAAAGTAATAATTCAACACACACTCCATTCTCATCAATAAATTCCATTCTACCAGGGCGCTCCTCACAAGCTTGCGAAAAAGCTTTTTGAAATGCTCTTCCTTGCCCGCCCGTAAACTGTATCATACTTTCTGTTTGACTTCCTTGAGCAGGAAGTACCATTCCAGGATTCAGATTTATCAACAACTTTGTAGCTGGACTATTCATCCACTCAATACTCATTGCTGGAGTTTCGCCAAAAGAGCCAGCTTCTTTGGCTTTCTTATATTCTGGTGGTAGTAAAAAACTAAACCATCCGTTATCCGGTTCTAAATGTAAAGCTTTAAATAATGTTTCTTGTAAGGCATGTCGCACGTTTTCAGGGGGCAGTTTTACTTCCAGCTCTAAGGGGCTTGCTTTAGGTAATGACGGATCTACACCCATGCTATTTCTTAATAATATTCATCCTATTCTCTATCATTTTATAAGTTTTGACAAACTATGCAATTTACTGCACACCAATCAACTAATCTCTCATATCTAGTTTTATTAGATTATAAATCTAAAGTAACCGCTCTTTCCAACGCTTCTCCACAACCACTACATATGACTTGCTCCAATTGGGCTACTAATTTTTCAGCATCAGGCACCGTATTAGCTTGGAGGGCAAGCACTTCAGACTTTCGAACAGGTGCCGTACAAGTGGAAAGAGAGCTATGTGCATACGAAACCGAATAACCAACAGGAAATGAACTAATTTGCTGCATAGTGAATATATAAAAAAATATATATTGATTATACATAATTATCTACTATTCATTCAATGGGTAAAATATTGAGGGCTTCTATGTTCCAACTTTACTGTTTAGCGAACTGATTTGCTTTTTTAGCTCAACCATTTTTAATTCACGTCCTACCATAAACTTATTTATCTGTTTTGTTTCCTCTAAAGCTTTTGTAAGTTTGGCTTCTGATTTTTCTAGAACCTTTGTCCTCTCCTTAATTTTGTCCTCCAAGGTAATATTAAATTTATACAATTCCTTTTCAACTTTTTCACGTTGAGTAATTTGACGTCCAATAATGATAAAAGAAAATATAAAAGTGCCAAAAATAAAAACCGAAAGGACTATACTGCTTAATAGTAAATTATTTGATAATTGTAAATGTGTTTGTACTTCTTTCGATGTTCTAGCTTCGAACATAATGTAAAAATCATCAATTGGTTTCATTATTTCAGCTTTCGTTTCAAAATAAGCTGAGTTATTCATTAAATCATTAGCCATGATTGGATTTGGCTTTCCAATTACCGAATAATTTCCGCTTGCATCCTCATATAAGCCCTTCATCGCATTCATCGCAATTGTTTCTGCTTTAACCAATCCATCAGAATTTTTTTGTGCAAGAGATAATAATGCTAATTCTTGGTCTGTAAAACCTTCTCTTACCATAAGATCATGTAATGATATTGTCTCGCCGTCTAGACGGGGCTTTTGACCTGTAGAAGAGACAAGATCCCAATAAATACGATTATATTCAACCGGCCGAGGACTTGTCCCGTTTCGAATACTTAAAACTTCCCAGTACTCCCTTTCAAACTCCTTATTGCCAGTTGCCACATATGAACGAGCCATTCGTGTTAGATCATCTGAACTCTGCCTTAATTCATCAGCTAACCAATACGAACTAACGTATTTATCTCTACTTTTAGCCAGTTCGTTCTGATTTTGATATATCCAAATTATTAATACGGCTTGTAAGAGTATTAAAATAATTTGAAAACCAAACAAAATCCTAAAAGAAGTTTTTAATGTCAACTTTAATTTCCGGATTTTGTACAAGGGCAACAAATTAAATATTAATTAGCAATAGATTATCATAAAATGATTTAATGTTAAATAACAACAGAAACAACGCACACCAATGCCCCAGTATTGGAAAAAGATCTTCAATCGCTTCGCAGGATCGATTCGATTTTATTTCAACTTATTCCTTACAAACATTGTTATCCAAACTGCAAAAACAAATGGTGCTGTTAATCCAATAAGATTCAATGTCAAAAATATATAAAGGAACAAGAGCGACAGTGTTACCGATACTATCGTAAAAATAATAGACTTCCATTCTTTACCGGCAAATACAATTCCACATAATACTCCATTAAAACCAAAAATACCTGCATTTATTAAATTTAATAGAGATGGAAAAAATATTAATCCAATCACAAAACCCAGTAGCGAACCTACTAATGAATAAGTCGCTGAGATTCTGGAATTAATTAGAATCGCTAAAAAAACAGTACACCTGTAATAATATTTGCTTGGAACATAACCTGCCCAAAATCTAAACATATCCCTGAAATGATATCTGGTTGCGCGGGATTTCCCGCTGTAAATATTACCGGAGCTACTATATTCAAAGCATTGATTAATAATATAAATACCCACGTAGTTAAAATAAATGGGAATGTGAAGGGAGATAACTTTCTTTTATACATAAAATCCATTACAAATGTTGATACCCCTGAAGCGATAATTAATAATATAAACAAGGGAATTGTTGGCTTGAAATAGAACAATAAAGCTATACCGACCAGTGTTCCGTTAAAACCATACAGGCCAATTTTGATATCTTCATCCTTAAACTTGAATAATATGGCCGTTATTGTGCTCACCAAAACACCAATTACAGCCCCAACACCCATCAACCAAGAAGAACAGAAGATAGCGATTAAAATGATTAGTCCAGAAAGTACATTGTTTTGTAGCATAACCTGGCTAACACCCCTGAAAGTTGACTTTAATAAATTGGATATATTCACAACAGACCTCTTATTAACTAAGAAATTCTAATGTTTATCAATGTAAAAGTAAATATAAATCATAAAGAAATAAGTTCCTAACGGCATCCGACCGCCGACCCTTTTTTGCATGATTAATTGAACATCAAGTGGAACAAACTAAGTACTTTTGTTAATATATGTATATGAAAAACTTAGGTAAAATTATCAATTTCTACGCAAAAGCCGCACAAATCATAGGAAAACTCTCGTTAATATTAGTGGTCCTCTTGGTTATTTCGTTAACAATTGTTTTATCTGTACCAGGATTTCAATTACACCAGAAAGGTTTTGAGATTTCGAGTGATGGTTTGATGGCGACTTTACAAGTAATCGTTGGCATCGTCCTCCTGGGCTCAATGGCGCTAGGTACAATTGTTGGCGTTTCTGCTTTATTCTTAATTCCTGAAATATTTTTTGAAATAAAATTTAAAAAACTCGCTTTAGAATTTATTAAAGAAAAACAACATATTTCTCTCTCTGAGCTTTCCCATGAGGTGTGCATCAATGAATTCACTTTATGGATGATGCTAATGGGTTGGTCTCAAGCACCACTTAGGAATAAAAATGTGGATAATCATCTAAAATTAGATTTTCTTGGAAAACAAATATCATGGACGGAATAGTGTTGCTAACTGGCCCCGCAAGCGACCTTTCTCTAAATACGTTATCCAGCAATTCTTATAGAGAATCCTATTATCTGATTCCTCGAAATCTTTGTATAATTTGTTCCATACCTTCATTATTCACATTACCTAACCTTCTGTATCTTAAACTTGGAATATCCGGCCATTCTTTTAACCAACCTTCCATTTCAACCATATTAGCATTACCTTGAGAGTTAATAATGAGGTGATGTCTATCTGCTGCTAATACAGGCAATGTAGTAATTTCACCCATTTCTTTAATGTCCTTCAGCCTAGATATTATTCTCATGAAATCTAATGTGTGAATAAGCCATTTATCATACTCATCTTTATGAACACCTAATGGATTAACTTGATATAGCTTCCATCTAAGTTTAAAAAGTTCTATTCCATTATTTAGCAGCATTGCTGGAATTTCTAATACATTAGAAAAATTCGGTCTGGCAACAACAGTCCTTAATGTTACTCGATCTAATAAATCCAAACCTTGTAATACTTTAAGCCCATGAAGATTACTGGCAAACCTATTACCTTCTCCTTCACCACGCATTAAGCCACACATCTCTGGTGTTGACCCATCCAAGGGAAGCCCAACTAAAATCTTTTTTGATTGTTGCATTGAAGTTAGTAATTCGTCACCTTCTTGAGGGAAAATAGCAGTTGATACAGTAACATACATATTGTTCTGTGCAGCAGTATTTATAAGTTCATAAAATTTAGGCCCCAATTTCCTTGGTTCTCCACCAGAACATATTACTCGATTAATTCCTAAAGATGGGAATAAACCTATTAGTCTAAGCCAATTTACCCTTTTTTGACCATTAGCCTTAAAAGGAACTTCCTCTTCGTCCTTTCTTACTGATATACACCACGGGCATGGTTCTTTCTTACAGGAATCAGTTAACAATAAATCAACAGCTTCTAGACTCATGATTCATTATAACATTCTTCAATTTTCCAGTCAGAAAACAATGATTCGCTTTTTAATAAACCTCAGATAATCGGAGTGAATTTATTTTGAGATGTTTTTTGAGTGGATTTGCTAAACAATATGCTATTTAACATTAAAATTCTGAGTTTTTTAGTAAGTCAGTAAAATCATATAACACAACACACAAATAAGTAAGTAAAACAACAACTACAGAAAGAGTGGTAATAGAAGGATAAGCAATACTAACGCAAATCATTATAGTCTCAAGAAGAATAAATATTAACAACATCGCAATAAAAGTAGTCATATGGCCTAAAAATCTTTGATGAGCGCTCTTTAGATCAACTTGTGCATATGTGAAAGCAAAGTTAACAGCAGCGCCAAAAACTAACAAAATACTAATTATCATTAAAATATCAGGAATTTTTTCTACTTGAGCATCCATTAATGACTGTAAAATTAACGGATAGGCAATAATACTTATAAAGAGTAATACAATATTTTTTACAAGATTCTCGTTCAAGTATTGTTTATTATTTTTCATGGGCGCCATTAAAAATTAATATTTAGCATGAATGGATTTAGTGCTAATCAGTCCATGGTAGCATCAATAGGAATTTATGTATATAATGATTTTTAATATTAAATTAGATGACAATGAATCTACATATTGGAGTTGCTTCGATCGTACTAAACTCTAATGGTGATATATTAATTGGTTTTGATGGCCATAAACAGAAATGGGCTTTCCCAGGTGGCCATTGGGAAGGCGAAAAAAACGGTGAGACTTATGAAGAAGCAGCATTACGAGAAACATTCGAAGAAACAGGTGGAAATTACGGTAAAGGGATTAAATGCAGAATTATCAAACAAATATATGAACGGATTTTCTATAGAGAGGATAAGCAACTTTGGTATAAATCAATTGGATTTTTGGCTGAGTATACGTCTGGCGAATTGGCCAATAACCCTGATGAGCAACGTGTCGATTGGAAATTTATGCCTGCTGATCAAATAAGCAAGCTAGATTTGTTTGAGCCTGCAAAATATGGGTTAGCTGAATATCTTAAATCACTTTAAACCTTCAGCGAGCCACGGAAAGCCCTAGCACTGTAATAAGATTCGGCACCGTTGTGATAAACAATGACTTTGTTGTAGCGACGGTCAACAAAGAGTGCTCCCCCTAGTTTTCTTATATCTGAAGGAGTTTTGACCCAGCTCGAGGTTTTTGTGTCAAATTCGCCAAGCATCTGCAACTTGCGGTATTCAGCTTCGGTTAAAAGCTCAATCCCCATAACAGTCGCCATATCGATGGCGGTGTTCTTTGGCTTAAATGTTTTGCGCGAGTCTAAAGCCTCACGGTCATAACAAACATTCCTGCGACCTGTTGGACTTTCTACCGAACAATCATAAAAAATGTATTCATCCCTCTCTTTATCAAAGCCAACAACATCTGGTTCACCACCTGTTCTTTCCATTTCGTAAAGCGACCAAAGTTTTTTAGTATTAGCTTCAAGTTTTGCTTGTACCTTGGTCCACTCAAGGCCAACATGACGGTTTAGGTTTTTTTCAAAACGGGCTCTCAGTATTTTCAAAAATTCACCTTTCTGTTCTAAGGACAAATCTTTAGTTGTTTCAATCTTTAACATAGTTTTGAATATTAAGAAAATAAATAGTTTATTAACATTTTAGCAATAATATCGGAAATTTTCCTTTAGTATTTAACTTGCAAGATCTCTCAAATCATATATTATTTGATGATAGTAATTTTTTAATATCATGTCAGAACGAGATAAACGTAATCCAAAAACAGTAGCTAAAGATCGAGTTGCAAAACAACCAAAAAGCAACAAACAAGCTCAAAGACTGCGTAAAGAAAAAAAGACAGCAAAAAAGAATAGAAACTTATTTAACCAATAATATTAAACACATAGCCTAATATCATTATACCGATAATAGTGATTCCGAAGAATATTGCTAATAATCTCCAGTTCATAACCCTTTTGAGCATCAATGCTTCTGGTATAGATAAAGTTACTGTAGCCGTCATAAACGATAATATTGTTCCTAATGGAACTCCTTTACTTATTAAAGCCTCAGCAATTGGTAGAACGCTTACGGAATTCGCATATAATGGGACCCCTGCTAATGTTGCGACAGGAACAACCCACCATTCACGAGAAGATAAATACTTTTGTATTAAGTCTATTGGAACGAATCCGTGAATTAAAGCACCAACAGCTACTCCAATTACTACATACAGGAAAATACTTTTGGTTATTTTAAATCCTTCATCCCACCAAAATTTTATCAGTTTCTTAAATGGTACTTTATTATTATCGCTTCCCTTCTTCAATTCTTTTTTGCCTTTAAACTTTAGGAACTCAGGGTTAACATATTTTATTAAATTTAACTTTTGGATGATCATTCCACCAATTATACTTACTACAATGCCAATCAGGTTATATATTATTGTTGTCTGCATTCCAAACAATGCAGGAAAAATTATTAGTGATGCTTCATTAATAAGAGGTGACGCTATTAAGAATGTAAATGTAACTCCAAGCGGAATCCCCGCACTTAAAAATCCAATAAAAAGTGGAATTGATGAACAAGAGCAAAATGGGGTAATCATTCCTAAAAGAGCCGCGAGTAAATAATCTAAACCATACCACTTTCTTGATGCAAGGATATCTCTAATCTTTTCGACTGGAAGATAATACCTTACAACAGCCATAAGATAATTTATTAAGACCAGTAATAGACCAATTTTTATTACATCGTATATAAAAAAATTAAGAGCGCTCCCCAAGTAACTATCAATGGTCAGTCCAAAAATTTTGACAACCCAATCGGCAAAAATTTGTATTGGAGCAAATAAATCCATAATTACTTTTTAATATTTAAAGAAATTAATCCCTTAATCTTTTCTATGTTTGCAGAAAATCCCACCATTAAAGGCTTACCATCAATCGCTAATACGGGAGATGACATAACACCCATCTCTATTATCTTATTAACATCAGTAATGTATTCGACTTTCTCTTCTAGCCCCAATTCTTTAACAGCTTGTTGTGTTAATTCATAAAGCTTTTCACAAGTATGACATCCTGCACCTAGAACTTGTATTTTCATATTGATATTGATAAAAACCTAAAATAGTTGGCAAGTCTCTCTCGCCATTCTTCTTTAGTGATAAAGTTCCAAAACTCTTTCCACCACCAGCCATTTACTTTAGTCCGTGGTTTCTGGTTTTTGGAATTCTTTTAAGTATTGACGGGCTGGGTCATTGTATGGTTCTAAAGCCCTTGGAATTACCTCGGTTCCAGATTCTACTAAATATGGCCCGATAAGCTCTCCTATTTGGGTTAATAATGGCACCATGCAAACTAAAGGCCCCCCGATATAACGATATTCACAATCCATCCCAACAAAATCGTTCTCATTCAAACCATCATCTAGGGTACAATATACTTCTGGCGGTAAAGGAGGCACAAACTCGGCAACCCCGTCCGCAATCCTCTCTCCAACCAATAAGACAGCAGTTAGATCTAAAGTGTCTACGGCCGCATCCTCATGGCTTTTAACCACTTTCCATTGCTCATTATCGGCCCCTGTTAATATTACATCCATACTAATGTTACTATAAAATACTATAGGATTATACAACGAACTCTTCCTACAATAAAAAGTTTCCGCTACATTTACTACACGTGCAAATTCTAGTGCCTGCCACCCCCAAATACGTTACTCTACTAATATCTATTGCCTCTTCACCAGTACATTCTCCTGACCCAGTACCTTTAGGAGTTTTGTTATGCTGAATCAATATCTTCCCACCTTCACCGGTAATCACCCCCGTCACACTACCTAAATTATCATATACTATCGTCAAATCTGTCATAATAAATCGTTATAAAAACTGTTATATTTTATCACAAATGTAGTCTGTTATAATTAAATTGGAGCAATAAATAAAATGATCGAATTTAAACTAGTATCCTCAAACGATTACGATAGATTGTTTAAATGGCTAAATACCGGTAAAGTTCTTAAATGGTTCGGCCTAAACAAATTGATATCAAAAGAAGATATTGCTAAAAAGTACTCTGTTACTTCCGACCCAAAGACTAAAAACTACATGATTATTAACAATGATGAGCCTGTTGGTTTTATAAAAACCTATTTAATTCGCGATTATCCTGATTACTTCAAATATCTTGGCCTAGATGATAATCCAGCAGGCTTTGATATTTTTATTGCAGATGAGTTTCGGGGTAAAGGGCTTGGTGTTAAAGCAATTAAAAAATTTATAAACAAGATCATTTTTTCAAATCCTGATATTAAAAGAATCATTATTGGACCAGAAGAATCTAACTTAAATGCTATAAAAACTTATGAGAAGGCAGGTTTTAAATTTTTAAAGCTCGTAAGCATACCAGACGAAAAAGAGCGGGAATACTTGATGGAACTTAATAAAAACACCTGAGGGTTTAGTTAATAATTGATAAATCCGCAGTCACAAAGTCATACTCGCTATGTTTAATTTGTATTCTACCCGCTGTATTGCCACTTCCACCAACTAAAATTAGATGCTGAATTGAATTCGCAGCAACACTTCTAAGAAGATCTATCATACCAGGCATACTATGATCTAGGCACATTTCAGGAATATGGATCCCTTCAATAAATGTTTCAGTGCTAAGAGTATAGTTAGGAGCAGGCTGTAAGGTGGTAACCCAACCTTGACTCACCCCTTGTCTCATTATTTGAGTGACCACATTTTTGTGTCCTGGTCTCTCACCTTCTGTGACAGAAACATCTATTGAAGTCTCGGCCTTAGGAAGGTAGTCCTTTAATAACTTTTCTAAAGGTGAATCATCTAGACCGCTAACCGGATAAACAAGACCCATTAACGCTTCACGCGTCCCATCTCCAATTCCCTTCATTGGTGTTACTCGAACCATTGTAATTTAATAGGCTTAATATTGGCATTATACCATATAATCAATATTATTAAGACTGACTATTTTGTGGTAGACTTAAACGAACTGTCCTCAGATATCATTATTAAATAAGCGACATTTTAAATGCAAAAGATATTGTTTGTGTTCGGGACAAGACCTGAAGCTATAAAGTTGGCACCTGTAATACTAGGCATGCAATTAAAACCAGAAATGTTTTCTGTTAAGATCTGTGTAACTGGCCAGCACAAAGAAATGCTGGGATCCGTTCTGGATTTTTTTGGTATTAAGCCTGACTTCAATTTAGAGATAATTAAACCCGATCAAACCCTTTTTGAGATAACCGCAAACTGCCTAATCAAACTTAATAAAGTCCTAGCGGAATACACTCCTGATATCATTTTTGTTCAAGGGGATACTACAACGGCTTTTACAGGCGCATTGGCTGGTTATTATAAGCATATAAAAGTTGCTCATGTGGAAGCTGGCCTTCGAAGTGGTGACAAATTCTCTCCATTTCCAGAAGAGATCAACAGAACATTGATCGGTCATCTTTCCGATTTTCATTTCGCCCCAACCGAATTAGCCGTCAAGAACCTCGGTCTAGAAGGAATAAAAACAAATGTATGGAATACAACAAACACTGTTATTGATGCACTTTTGCTGGGTTTAAAAATTATTGAATCCAGTAAAGATATTCGTAAACAATGCCAAGAAAGATTTTCCTTTTTAGATTTTAATAAAAAAATAATATTGCTAACAGCACATAGGCGGGAAAGTTTTGGGCGACAGTTTCGTGATATCTGTCACGCAATAAAAACCATTGCCAAGGAACATCCAGAGGTTGAAATTGTTTACCCGGTACACCTAAATCCAAATGTTCAGAAACCTGTGAAAGAACTTTTAGGTGATATTCCAAACATTCATCTTATTAAACCATTAGACTATCCATATTTGATTTGGCTCATGAAAAAGTCATATATTATTTTAACCGATTCTGGCGGAATTCAAGAAGAAGCACCAGCACTAGGCATCCCAGTCTTAGTTCTGCGCAACGTTACCGAAAGAACTGAGGGGGTAATCGCGGGAACAGCAAAACTTGTAGGCACCAATCCAAAAACTATTATCGATACAACAAATATAATTTTGAGGAGTAAAAAAGCCTATGAAAAGATGGCAAACTCGATTAACCCCTACGGGAAAGGAGAAGCGACAAAGAACATTATAAAAATAGTCGGAAAAAATACGTGAAAGATTCCTTGATTGCGGTAAAACTAGTACAAATTTTATCAGATATGGATATTACTTAGGCAAGTGCTTTATAATACTATAATGGAATACGAAAATATATTAGGTTATAAAGTTGTAAAATCAAGCTACCAATCGATAGTTGATGTGGTTGCAAAGGTTATAGCATTAAACAGAAAAATTATTATTACGGCATTAAATGCCGAAAAAATCGTATACAGCAAAAAACACTCTGAAGTATTATGGGCCATTTCCCGATCAGACATTGTTATTCCCGATGGAGTCGGAATTGTTTGGGCATCAATGCTATCAGGTGGAAATCTATACCATAGAATAACGGGGATAGATTTAATGGATAAAATAATAGAATCTGGAGTGAGGATTGGAGCGAGATTCTACCTCATGGGGGGCAAACACGGAGTGGCAGAAAAGACTAAGGAATATTTTTTAAACAAATACCCTGGCACGAATTTTTCTGGCACCACGAATGGTTATGATTATTCAAATGAAGAACTAGTAAAAGCCATCAACGATTCTGGCGCAAACATATTATTTGTTGCAAACAGTTCACCAAAGCAGGCAATTTGGATTTTCCACAACAAAAAGCTCCTTAATATGAACTGTATTATGGGTGTTGGTGGTGCATTTGATGTTTATGCCGGATTAACCAAAAGAGCCCCTTTATGGATGAGAAAAATTGGCTTAGAATGGCTTTATAGGATCTTTTCAGACCCTCTAAGAATAGGACATCTGTTTAATCTGATTAGGTATGTAGGCATGGTAATTGATTACAAATTAAAAAGATTTTTAGAGAGGTTTAGCTTTGTGATAATGCTTAAAGATCTAAAAAAATATTCCGAGTATTTAAAATATTCATCAAAGGTTCAACTAAGGCTTGAAACAGCTGGAACATTTTTGGGATATTTATGGTTAATTTTAGAACCTTTGGCCTTTATGTTGATTTATACTTTCGTCGTTAATGTAATTTTCAAAACAAACAAGCCTTTCTATCACCTTTTTGTCCTTATAGGAATTATTGTCTGGCAGTTTACTTCAAAATCTATATTGGGTGGGGCATCTTCGATATCAAAAAGCAAACAAATAATTGATCAAGTTGGATTTAGAAAATTTATCCTTCCAACGGTAACGCTTCTAGTTCAATTCTATAGATTTTTAATTAGTATTACGGTTTTCTTGATCTTAACTATCATAAGTGGATTTCCAATTACTTGGCGTTTTCTTGAATTTATTCCAATTACATTTGTGCTGGGTATTTTTGTCTATGGAATGGTATTAATCTGTTCACATGTGGGAGTGTATCTACTTGATTTAAAGAATATTCTTGATATTGTATTAAGATTTATGTTTTACTTAACCCCGGTGATGTGGCTTTATGAAAATTTAAAATTGAGCTGGATTATTATCCTTAAACTTAACCCTATAAGTTACATCATCCAATCTTATAGAGATGTATTCCTGTATGGGAATAGTCCGAATTATATTTATTTAGTTTTAATATCACTTTTTGGGATTATACTTATTTACATTGGGCACAGGGTAATGAGAAAAAGAGAAAGTGAATATGGAAAAGTTTTATAACTATTATATAAAAATAAATTGAAGCCTGTTATTGAACTTCAAAATATCAATTTGGATTATAATTATCGGCAATCTTTAACCGTAAAAACCTACATCTCAAATCTTCTGAGAAAAACAAGGAGAGAAGATGATAAAATCTTTAGGGCTCTTGAATCGGTAACGTTAAGCTTTGAAAAAGGAAAGGTGTATTGTGTAATTGGAAATAACGGGGCCGGAAAGTCAACATTATTAAAAGTGCTGGCTGGTATAATTTCTCCTTCTAGTGGAATATTAGTAAACCGTGCAAAATCAATAGGTTTATTATCTTTAGGTGCAAGTTTTAGTAGAGAGCTTACAGGTAAAGAGAATATATTCCTTAATGGACTATTATTGGGTATTTCTAAAAAATATATAGAGGAAAATATTCAAAAAATCATAGATTTTTCAGAAATAAATGATTTTATTGATAGGCCCGTAAGAACTTATTCGAGTGGTATGGTAGCAAGACTTGGGTTTTCAATAGCTATAAATTTAAAACCACAAGTACTATTAATTGATGAGGTTCTAAGTGTAGGCGATATTCATTTTAAAGAAAAGAGCTCAAAAGCTCTAGTAGAACTAATCAAAAGCAAAAATAAAACTGTAGTAATTGTCTCCCATGATATGAGCACAGTTGTAAACTTATGCGATGAAGCGATTTGGTTAGAAAAAGGGAGGGTCATTAAAGTCGGTCAGGTGCAAGCAGTTGTTGATGAATACATCGCAGCTAGTACAAAAAGATCTTAATAAAAGAGATGGACGTACTCGAAATAGCAAATAAAATCACATCCGGGTTTCTAATAGTGTTTGACCTAATGGAGCCTGTGCCCTTTAATATTGATAAGATTGACTGGGATATGATTGCATCCAATTCACCTAGTTCTTTTTCATTGTATCTTCACGCATTATCGCCTTTTAAGTTTTTATTACAAGCTTATAACATAAGTCCCCAAGGTAGATATATTGATTCTGCCATAAAGTTTATTGAATCTTGGCTAGATTACAATTCTAATGAACAGATTAAAAAAAATAGATTTTTATGGCGTGATCATCCTGTATCAAGCAGAGTTATGGTTTTAATTGACTTGATCGGTTTACCCTACCTATATAAATCAACTTTTATAGATAAAATACATGGGTTAATCTTAGCCCATGCAGATTGGTTAAATACTAACGGCAACTATACCTATAAACATAATCATGGAATTATGCAAGATATTGCATTAGTTAAATGCTCTTATTATGTAGGGGGGGGAAAGGGCAAGGCATATTTATCAAATGCAAAAAAAAGATTAATTAACCAAATGAAGTTTGCCTTTCCTAATAAACACGCTCAGTCGGAAAACTCAACTACATATTATTTTCTGGTAAAAAGATTGCTAAATGAAGTAAATACAATTTTCCAAGAAAAGGGTGATAAATTTGGTAGTAAAACTAGTTCTTTTTTAGATTCATTAGGCGATTTTGAAGTCTTTCTATATATGCCAAATTTAACCACTCCACTAATTGGCGAAACCTACGGTGAGCCAAAACAAAATCCGACAAAGATATTAAAGAAGGAATATGCAGATTTTATAACAAAAAAAGTAAAGGGTTATAGATCGTTATCTAAAAGGAATGGGGTTTTCCTTAATGATGGGTATATTTTTCTAAGAAATAGTAAGATATGTGAAACTGATTCAGACACGACTTGGTTATCATTCAAATCAGGGTATATAACACCTACGCACAAGCATTGTGACGACCTATCGTTTGTACTGTTTTCTAAGGGATATGATATTTTTATTGATCCGGGGTTTGTTAGAGATGAATTTTCGAACGAAATAACTGCATATTTTAAACGTTGCTTTGCTCATAATTTGGTAGTTGTCGATAACAATTCGTACACATTGAATACAAAGTCGAAGAGCAAGACGAAATTAACAAACTATAGTTCTAATAAAGATTTTGATTATTCTGCTGGTGTTAATGTGGAATACCCAAATGTTGAGTTAAAGCGAGAATTATACTTTTATCCTGATTCAGACCAATTAATTATAGTTGATACCTCTAAGACTAATTCTGCGCATAAATATTCGCAATTATTTCATTTAGGGAAAAACATTTCTGTTATAAAACAGGATTGGCGACAAACTGTTTTAAAAATAGGCGAGTCTGATTATAGTCTAATTATTGAACAATTTAATAAATCTGATTCAATTGAAAATTTTTGTGGGGATAGTAACAAACCTTATAGTTTGTACTCAATAGGTATGCACAAATATATTCCAACCGAGACCCTCCTATATAATTGGACTTGTAAGAATCTTCTTGCCACAACATTGATATCGATAGTAAGGAATAACGAAGTTATAAATTCCAAATCGTATATATCTAGTTCCCAAAACAAAATCATCTCTAGGTATCGTAAAACTATTTAGGCCCGTTCTATCTCAAAAGGGTCTACGCTATAGCCCAGAGAATAAAACGTGTCCTTGCTCAAAACGTCTTTCAAACTCAACTTCGATAAATTAAATAGTGTTATAAATTTATTGTTCGCAAATTTGACATAATTGTGGTCAATTCCATTAATGCTATTATCTTTGTCCAACATAGCTCCTTTTGTAATATAACACACATTCGTATATTTAAAAGCATTCATCATATCTTCAAGATAATATTTGCCGTAAATATAATCTTCAGAAAAAAACGTAATATATCTTGCCATAGTATTCTTAACAACATCCCGAATTGTAATTAACTTTTTATTCTTATAGGTTTGTTTTGCAAACATTTTTCTAATTATTTTTGTCTTATTCGAGCAAACAACTATTACATCCCCAGATGTTTGCGAGTCAACTTGCAGTTTGATGAGTTTAAAAATACGGTTGAGATTTTCGAAAACCGTATGCCCAGAAAAAACTTTACGTATACCTTTTACTTGGAGTTTATATAAATCTATACCTTTGTATGTGTTTAGGATTTCTGCTACAGCATCAGAATTGTTTGGAATAAAAATATTATCGAAGTTTTTCTCCACACTAATTGCACCATTAGAAATTATTGAATTTCCTACAGCTTGCAATTCATATACTCTTGCAGCACACATTGTCTTGCTTTGCTGCACCGTATTAAGATTCAGAACCCAATCAAATAATTTGTGAAATTTTTGTAGTACTTTATATTCAATCGTTGGGAATATATAGCCTTGATATTCACATGGATATATGCAAGTAACATCTGAGTTAAAATAGTTTCTATCTATAATAACTAGGTCCTTCACTGATTCCAAGACGCCATTAAATAACATAGTTTGGTCAACACTCCTTTCTGGATGAGTCTTATACCAACTCCCAGCGAATAATACGGAATTCAATGTTACAAATGATTTATTATTTTTTATTCTAAACCCTACAGGATTATGAATAAAAGGATTAATTCCATGTTCCAATAAAAAAACGTTATTATTCTTGGTATCTTTCCTATAATCAGGGATCCTTTCTATTGCGCTTGTAAATATGTAATCAACATTTTTAGCAATATTAATAAATCTGTCATAATTTGTCGGATCCTCTTTACTTTGAAAAACTGTTTTTATCCCACAATCCTTAGCATATCTAAGTATTTTGTATACTTTTTCTCTCACCTTTTCCGAATTCGAAATACCCATCAATTCGTTATTTTTCATTCCTCTCCAACAAGTTACATATAACAACAAATGGATATTTCCCCTATCTAGAACTTCCTTATAATTATCTTCATTTACATAATAGAAATTTGCTGAATCTTTATAATATTCATATGCTAATTGATCGGTAATTATTGCCACATTGATATTAAATTTTTCATAAAAACTCGAGCCATTACTATCTGGTATCTGAGATAAGTATTTTAAAGAATACTTATCTTCAATATTTTTACCATATAAACCTACTATCTTTCTCATAATTTTCGTACATATCTCTAACTCCGAACTTTTAACAGTTTTAAGTTTTTTGCAATACCAATTTTTAAGAAAATAATCATATTTTTTTTGTATATACTCATTAAGGAGACCAACCCGCTTGAATTTAAGAACTTTCTCTTTCTCTAAAAGATAAGACCTCTGAAAAAAGTCTACATTTATATCGTTTACAACCGATCCTATCCTCTTTTTATAATATATATGTATTGGTTCATTTATATAAAAACACGAAGTAGCATTGATCATTATTTCGTAAAAGAATAATGTGTCCTGTCCACTTGCACCAATCACATTTGTTATTGAATTTTTTACTAAAAAGGATTTTTTAATTAAACTTGCCTGTATACTTTCTACAAAAAAGTTATTATTTACAAGTTCTTGCAATGGTTCGTCGATTAATTTCTCCTTATTATATAATTTCCAATCTGAGTAATTTTGATCTACCTTTTTACATGAACCAATCACGAAATCTACTAATGGGTAGCGTAAAATTGCATTTAAAAGCTTCGCGTAACCATCGTTAATAGCTTCATTATCAGGATCTAAATATGTAATATATTCTTCTTTGCATAATTCTAACCCCTTATTTCTAGGCCTAGAAGCACTGCCACTACCATTATCATGAAAGGAAAAACTTGTGATATTGCGGTATCTTCTACACAATATCTCAACTGTCAATAAAGTAGCACTATCCGAAGATCCATCATCAACTAAATACAAATGCATATTCCCAAATGCTCTTGACCTTAATAAGCTAAGAAACGCTTTTCCATACAAAAATTTCCCATTATTAAATACAGGAATAATCACACCCAGCTTCGCCCTCTTAATATTTTCTTTTCGAAAAGTCGTTTCATTGAGTTCGAATGGGTCTATACTGTAACCGAGAGAATAAAAGCTATCATTATTAATTACATCCTTTAAAGACAATCTCTCTATGTTGAAAACGGTTATATCTTTATTTCTGGTATTATTCACATAATCGTGATCAATTCCAATAGTATTACCCGCGGAATCAAAATGTGCAGCTTTTGTTACAAACGTTACATCTGTATATTTAAAAGCATTTATCATATCCTCTAGATAATATTCCCCATAGGTATTATCTCCAAAAAATGCTATGAATTTTGCAGATGTCTTTTTTAA
>Ga0209668_10000297_pt1 | contig 20362 bp, 21 predicted proteins | sample FrelakmetPLP11PL_FD_187150 | JGI IMG/M metagenome (GOLD analysis project Ga0209668, IMG submission 187150) | Freshwater lake sediment microbial communities from the University of Notre Dame, USA, for methane emissions studies - PLP11 PL (SPAdes)... | ecosystem: Environmental > Aquatic >... | reverse complement strand
GCAACAGGTCGAGCAGGCCGTTCTTGCTCTGGTACTTCTGCCCGTTATAGTGAATGGTAAGGCCCGTGTTCAGGTAGCAGTAGTTCCACAGCAGGCGCTCGATGTGCTGCTCGCGGTACAGGTAGCCGGGAAGAGAGAAACGCGACTCGAAAACGCCCGAGCCCGCGTGAGCCGTGGGAGGAGCGCCCGCGCCGTCGAAGATGCCGTTGCCGGCGATGTCGTCCTGCTCAGCGGCGTCCTTCATGGCCGGATCGCCACCCGACCACGTGTCGCCGTACTCCTGCGTGTTCGGCAGCATGCCCAACCCGTTCATGGGCCGCGCCGCCGAAACGGTGCCCTCGGACGAGGTGCACAGGCACGTGTACCCATCCCAGATGCAGCCAGGGCCGCAATCGACCACGGTGGTCTCGAAGTCGCCGCCGTACCAGCCGGGACCATAGCCCCATCCTCGACCACCACCCCAGCCTCGGCCTCCGCCTCCGTGGTGTCCGCCGCCGCCGCCGTGGCCGCCGCCGTGGTGACCTCCGCCGCCGCCGCCGCCGTGATGTTTACCGAGCCCATCACCAGCACCACCGAAACCTCGAAGTTGTCGTCCGTAGGGCATGATTGATCTCTGGAGCCAGTAGGGGTTTTGGCCGCTGGGCCACATGTCCGGGGGGCCGTCGGGAGCGGATTGACCGCAAACGGGAGTCGGTGCAAATCGAGCGACTTTCATGTCAGTTCCTCGTTGCGGCGTAAATTCCGACAGCTGCGATAAGAGCCAGCGCGATGCCGCCACCGATCATCGCCTGCTTGGAAGAGACGCACCCGAAACCCGGAAGCTTGAGCAGGCATGCTTTCGCGAGCAAAGGCAAACTGTCGTCGCACGCACCGGGAAGGATGGCAGGCGTCGAGATCCCGCTGGGGATGCACGATTTCGTGGGACAGAAGTAGTAGCAATTCGGCCCGCAGTCTCCTTGCATCCCGTTAGTGTTCACAGGAGAGGGGCAGGTTGGTGGCGCAGTGATCGAGACGTTCTTGGGTGGGACGCTCTGTTGCTCCTTCACCAGCAAGCAGTTCAGAGGCATCGACGTTGGGGAAGCGCCGGGAGCACGGCTCGGCTCATAGCCAGGCTCGCAGGTTCCGCTCTTCGAAGGTGCCATGAACAAGGGCATGTTCGGGTCCAACCCCAACCCGCTGCCGAAGATGCCGCTCATTTCTTCACCACCGCGTAAATTCCCCACCCACCGAGAGCGAGCAGAACCGCTCCCGCAACTGCCGCACCCACCACGTACACCTTCGGCATGCACCCGTACCCGTATTCTCCGAGTACAGCAGCCAAGGATGCCGGAAGCTCCATGTACCCGGCTTCGCACTGCGGAACTTCCGTCACAAGCGGTGGCCTCGTACAGACAGACTTCTGGGCGTCCCACTTTCCACCGCCTACGAAGCACTGCTCGCCTGGCGTCCCAGAACCGGGAGCCACCATCCTAACTTCGCACAATCCTGCCGTTGGATTCCACATCTGTCCCGCAGGACAAGCGGGGAAAGCGACGGGCGGAGGGGCCGTGGGAGGGGACGGAGTCGGAACCTCCGCTGCGATCTGCGCGACTTCTCTCGGCGCCGTCGCGGACAGCAGGATCGGCTGCTCTCCGGCAGGGTACGGCACCGGAGCGCGAATCGCACCGCTCGCATCCATCGCGTCCGTCGTCGGCATGGCCACCCGCGTGCTCACGACGTCCTCGCCGAAGCCATGGATCGCGTTTCCCATGACCTCCGCGTTGTTCGTCCACATCGCGCGCGTCCGGTTCGGCCGCCCACGCATTTCCCTGCGCGTGATGACGGGGCCGATGTTCGAGGCCTCGATTGCGCCGAAACCGGACGCTGGGGAGCGCTGGTAGAACGCCCCGGGGTCACGAGCCGGTTGAAAGTGACCACCCAGGCCCGCGGCCGCCGCGCTCAAAGCGCAGCACTCGGGCTTGGATTCCGGATAAGACGTGTGTCCCTTCGGGCAATCGCACGCGCGGTAGTACATGCCCCGAGCTTACGAGCAGGGCGCTTGGGTGTGAAGTGCGCAGTCTCGCGGTTGCGGATGGGATAGCGAGGTGGTACGAAGAAAATGTGCCCCGCGTCGCTGCTACACGACCAGGGCACGTGACCCGCTGTCAACGGGCACACGAATTCTGCCTACAACGATGCTCATCCACAAGGCATTTCGCTATCGCATCTACCCGAGCGACGAGCAAATCGACCGTCTAAACAGGTGGTCGGATGCCCTTCGGTTTCTGTGGAACCTCGCGCTTGAGCAGCGCCTGATGGGCATGCACCGAACCGACAAGCGCTACCCCACCGCCTTCGACCAGATCAACGAATTGACGCCCCTTCGGGCTGAGCTTCCGTGGCTTGCGGACGTTCCAAGGGACGTGAGCAATCGACTTCTCATCGAGCTTGATCTGGCCTGGCAACGATGTTTCAAGAAAATTTGTCGCGCTCCCCAATGGAAAAAAAAGGGCGATCGCCCGCTAAATATCTGCAACCCGCACGTGCCCAAATGGCGATGGAAACTCGAAAACGGGGATCTCCGCTTTCAAAAAATAGGGCACATGAAAGCAGTCGTTCACCGCCCTCTCGAAGGATCACCCAGATCCTGTGTTCTCACACGAGAAGCGGATCAGTGGGTTGCCTGCATCACATGCGCCGTAGAAATTGGAGATCCCTCGCCACCCTCTGGACCTCCAATCGGAATTGACGTTGGAATCACGAACCTGCTTGCCGATTCCGAAGGGCGGCGGGTTCCCAACCCGAAACACCTGCAAGCTTCGCAACGGAGGCTTGCCCGCGCTCAGCGGGCAGCGTCTCGCAAACAAAAAGGAAGTAATAACCGCAAGAAATCGAATACCAGAGTCGCTCGCATCTACCGAAAGGTCCGCAGGCAGCGGGACCATGTGCTGCACGTCGAATCGCTCCGATACGCTAAGAACCACAGCGTTGTCGTGATCGAACGACTGCAGATTGGAAGCATGTCGAGAAGAACGAATGGAAGTGTCGAGCAACCTTCTGCCAACGCCAAAGCGAAGACGGGTCTGAACCGAAGCATTCTCGCGGCAGGCTGGGGCCGTTTCGGGCAAATGCTGGGGTACAAAACGATTTGGCACGGATCTCAGCTTCAGAGAAAAACTCCGAAGTACTCTTCGATGGAATGCGCGAAGTGTCATTGCATCGACGTTCTCAATCGGGCTGGAGAAAGGTTTCTCTGCGTGGGCTGCGGGAACGCGGACCATGCGGACAACAATGCTGCCAAGGTTATCGTCAGCCGTCGAACCGACGGTGGTGCAGTCTGCGGAGGATCCGGCACGGGCCGCCCTGTGAAGCAGAAACTTCGTGTCGTGAGGCGCGGAAGCCGACCCAAGGGGTGCGGAATCAGAAATCCCGCACAGAGAAGGCCGACGTAGGTTTACTTTTGTGGTGGACGTCTACAAATTTTGGATAACTGGTCGCGGCAGCGATGCGTTCAACCGGATCATGTGACCGGGATCCGTTATCACCCACGCTTGGTCAGCTCCCCGCCGCACTACTCCGATATTTTTCGAGTGAACGTCCGCCAGGATCAATCCTTTGAGCGCCAACGAACTCAGCGCGTCCCCTATCCAGAACCCGAGCGGGATTCGTCCCATCCGGCGAGCGATCACCAGCAGCGCCTGGTAGGCGAGCGCGCCTTTCCGGTCGTCGGGCCAGTCTTCCGGCAGGTGCAGGTCAACCTGAGCGGGACGAACGCGCGAAGATGGCCGCAAATCGCCAGCCTTGGCGGGAAGGAGGTGATCTTCGGGGTCGTCCGGGTACTGCGCGCTGAAGGCTTTGCGGCCGAAGGCCTCGCCCAGGTGTTGCACCCCGTGGCGCAAAGCGCTGGCGATTTCCTTGAACGACGTGAGCAGTCCCAGGACCATCTGCGCCTGCTGGCGATCAACGCCCTGCACCTCGTTCATTTTCCCCACTTCTTCCGCGCTTTCACGAACGATCGCGTACAGGGCGGAGTGCGTGATTCGAGCCCCGACGCGATCTCGTTTGCGAAGGCCATCCATGAGGAAAATGCGGTGGTAGCGCACAACCCCGGGCATTCGGAGCTTGAGGGCCTGCACCAGCGAAATGAAGTCGGCCTCCGTGGGGTCGGACGTGGCCTTGAAAACCACGTCGGGCTCTCGGGTGGCGTAGACGCAGCCGTACGAGCCGCAGCCGAACTCGTCGAACACGGCCCGCTTGGTCAGTTCGGTGTCGTGGACGCGGACAGGCAACCAGCCGGAGGGGAGCCTGTCGCGGAGCCGCTCCCAGTTGAAGGCGATCGCTTCATCGCTCCAGGAAGGGCCGTTGGCGACCGCGCACGCGTTCATCGGCTGCGCCGCCGGTTCCGCCTCCGGCGTCGGTTCATGATCACGGTCCGGCCGGGCTCCCAGCCCATGGCTGCCGGAGACGGCTCACCGAACACGGTCATCCGGGCCGCAGGAGGCGCGCTGCGGGCCGCGGGAGCGTCCATGTAGGCCAGAGAGTCCATCCAGGCCCCGGCGCTCATGGCACCCCTGCCAACGCGCCGCGCGTGCCGTTCCCAGTCCACCTCTCGGCCCTTGCCGTACGCCCACTGGCCACCCTGGTACAGGCCCCTGCCGACGCCCTTGGTGGCCGCCCAGGCTTCCCTACCCACAACCGGGGCGTATTTCCTGGCCGCGCCGTAGCCTCGCGAGCCGTACTCGCGGGCTCGATCGCGCCACCGGGGACCGGACGGACCCTCTTCGATGGCTTCGATCATCTCGTCGGTGTCGGCGTAGTCGCCCGGGTCGAATTCGGCCGCGTAGGCGGGCTCGAAGCCGCCGTAGTCACCCGCGAAGTCGTCGTAGCCGCCGCCGAAGTCGTCGTAGGCCAACCGATCGGGGCCGGGTTCGGCGAGGGCCTGGTAGAGCACGTAGCCCACGAGCCCGCAGGCTCCGAGCACTATCACGGTCTTGAAGGCTTCGGTGGAGTCCATGTGAACCTACACGATCCTCTGCAAATTTTCCCACTCTTCAGAGTCCGAATTGAGTATCAGTATTGCGTTACGATGCGAGGTCGTTTGGCTGATCGCGAGAAGAGGCGCGGCGTCGCGCAATGATCGCCCCTTGCCCAACATCAACATCCCCGGAACTCCAGTGTCGGTGTACGTGCCTCTGAACAACTGCGATCCCACGGCGGCACTGTGAAGCAGCATGAACAGCTCCAACGCATGACCGGCCTTTTCCACAGGCTCAATCAACTCGTCAAGAAAAACGGCCATGTCCGAAGCGTTGCGAAATCCCAGCGCCGCGAGAGTTTCGCCAACAACATTCTGGCGAATGGGAGCAGACGACATCTGCGCCATATTTCTTCGTGCTCTCATTTTTTTCCTCACTCATCCAAGCTGATGTGCTTGTACGTCGTCACGGCCTTCGCCATCTCAAGCTCGCGCGTTCCGGCCACGGGGTCCACGATGATCCACTCGGCCGACCTGGGCTCCTGCAGGCACGCGAACACGTGCGAGTAGTCGCCTGGGGCCCCGAAACCCACCGCGGTCAGCCGAGCGTTTCGGCCCAGGCACAGCCCGAACGTTCCGAGCAGGGTTCCCAGATCGTCGCAATCGACGTTCGACACGCCGTACTGCTGGATCTCGGTGAGAATCCGCACCGGCGACTTCACCTGCTCGACGTGCCGGGCGTCGTTCGCGTACCGAAGGTGCGGCCCGGTGCACCAGCTTCGCATGGCGAGGATTTCGGACAGGTAGTCCTTGGGCCGCAGCAGCCGGACGATCGACTCGACCCACTGGCGGACCATGGAGCTTTGCTCGCCCTCGGGGCCGCGCGCGAACTCGACCATTTTCTTGAGCGTGTCGTCGGTGCCGTGGAATCGGCCGAGCGACTGGACGGGCGAATTTCCGAAGGGCGTGGCGTAGCGGGGGTTCGCCCCCATTTGCATCATCGTGCGGCGGTTCGGAATCTGCACGAGGCCCGGGTTGCGTGCGTACCTGAGATTTTCCCACCCGACAGGGCGGCCGATGACGCCTGACACGAGGTTCCGGACCTGCTGGAGCATGCCCTCAGTCTACGGGGGCATCCCCTACAGGAACAGTCCGCCCGTTCTCAGGGTGTTGGGCCGAGCCGAGCAAAGCCCGTCATGCTTCGCCAGCACCCTGCAGAAGTAGGGATTGCCCAGCGCGCGTTCGCCTCTCGCTCGCCTTACCAGGGCAATGGCTTCGCTGCTTCGAAGGCAGGCCGGGGTGTCGTCCACGATCCAGCGAGGGCCGTGAGGCAGCATCATCGAAAGGGCGCTGACCAGACCCGACCGGTTCAGCCCAAGGTGGCAAGTCACCAGCACGCTCATCCCGACGTCGAGTGCTGCCCTGACCTTCGTCGCCGCCTGCCGGGCGATCATGAGTTCTTCCCTGGTCGGGGGGTCTCCATGATCGCTGAATGGGGCATGCACAACCCGAACACCGGGGAAGGCCGACTGGTGCGGCTGAAGTTCCTGCGCGCACAGGACCAGCATGTCCACGCGCCCACTGAGAAACGGGCCGGGCGGAGGGAACGATCCCTGCCAAAGCCGGCCCGCAACTCGGTGAGCGTCGAGCATCTCAGGTTGCTCCGAGAGCCTTCAAGGTCTGCGCGCGCTCGGCCATGATCGGCCTGTACGCCTCGAACAGTTTCGACAGGCGAACTTCGCTCGTGATCCAATCGCGAGCGCAGTTGGTGACCATGTCTTCGTCCTTGCGCTTGGTGGCGTCCGTGATGCGCCGAACGAGAGAGCCTCTTCGCTCGAACGTCTGCGCGATCTCGCGTTCGATGGCGACAGCGGCTTCAGCGCGCGCGGCGAACATCTCCAGAGCGCCCCACTTGCTCGTCGGGACCTGCTGCGGGGTGCCTTCCTGCACGGCGTTCGCGGGGGGCTGGGGGCCGGCCCTTCGCGGGCTGGCGACGGTGGATTGATTCCAAGCTGTCTGCGCGCCTTCGTACGCTGTCATCGGCTGCTGCATCGGTCACCTCAGTCCTATTGGGCGCTCCACGCCGGACCCCATCGTCTGCACGAGGCACCCAGGAGCCCCGGTGTACCCGATTCGCTGTCCGGTCACAACTTCCGCGATCGCGTCCGCGGCGCGTTCGACTTCGTCGCTTTCTCGTTCTCGCCACTCGTTCAAGTGTTTTCCCAGGTTTTTTTCGGGCAAGTGCTCGAAGAAAAACAGGGCATCGTCTCGAAACGTCGGGGGCAAATCCTTGACGCTGACGGCTCTCGCGCCTTTACGCACTCGTACATTTGAGGCCGGTCTAAACCAGTAGCGTCCGGGGTTGGCAAGATCCACGAAATGGCCGCATTCGTGGGCCAGAATGGCGATGATTGATCCGTCGGGCATGTCCGCAAGTTCGGGGGCGACGACGAGAATCTTAGCGTCTTGGCTCGCCCCGGCGAAGTGACGACAGGTGTCGTGCCACTTGGGATCGATCTTGACGCGCGTGACTTTGGATGGCTCGGGGTGGCCCGCCCGGCGGAACGTGTTGATCAGGTCTTCCCAGTACGGCCGAAGGACCGCCCAGGCTCGGTCTGCGTCGAGCGGACCGCTCGCGTTCGCGAAGGCGGCCGCCCCGCGCATCATCGGCGGCGCATCCCCGGAGGAGGCATTCCTGGCATCTGCTGCGGGTAGCCCTGCATGGGACGCTGAGGCTGCATCGGCTGCTGTTGCTGGTACTGAGCCTGCGCCACGGGCATGCCCGCTTTGACCTTCGCCATGTGCTGAACCAGCTGCGAGATGGTCCGAATGATGCCCGTCTGCTCGTCGGAGAGCACGCCGTTTCGGGACGCTTCCTTGAGCTTTTTCTCGGCCTGCACGGGCGTCATGTTGAACATGACCAGGGGATTTCCCATGCACCCGCAGCGGTAGTTCGGGTGGAAACAAGAAAACCTCGGGTGAAAAACCCAGGAGGTGTTGAAAAGATCCGTGCGGCGCATCTGAATTCCGACCTCGTGGGGGTCGATCGCGTACTGCAAGCAGTACAGCTCAGACCACGGGATCTGCAGCTGCTTCATGACGCCGCAGCCCTCGCAAGGCCTCGTCATCGCGTAGTAGTCAGGCGATTGCTGCTCGTCGAGTTCGTTGATGTTGTCCAGGGCCGGACTGCCCTCGAACAAACCGAAGTTTCCGTGGTCGAACTGGTTTTCCCTTGCCATGAGATTATCTCCTGATGCGCACACGCTAACGCATCTCGCGCTGACGCGCTAGCCCCCTTACGCGACCTCTTTCAACCACGGCGAAGAGCGCGAGGGTTCCGACGGGTTGTCCGAAGGCTTCGCTCCTTTTTCGAGTCGGCCGGAGCCTTCGTCCGGGTCATCTTCTTCGTCCGAATCCCCGTCATCATTTCCTTCGTACTCCCACTCGTCCATGTCGTCGTTCGCTCGGTACGAGCCGATCGACTGCAGGACGGGGGACATGGGACGAAGTAGGAAGTAGGCGCCGGCAAGAGCAGCAGCGGCGATCAAGAAGCGCGTCATGCCCCCCGCTTTCGGAATCTGGGGCAGCTGAAGCGCTCCGATTGTCACCAGTGCGGCTCCGCCAGCAGCGCGCAACCCATCGCCCTCTTGCGCGAGCATGTAGCCGACGCCCGCGGTGGCTCCGATGGCCGCGAAGCTCGCGAAAAGCTCCGTGAAGACCGAGCCGATCGTAACATCGCCCAGTCCGGCGATGGAAGCGTGCTGCCAGGTCGGAGGCTGGCGGTAGCCGAAGTACTGCCGGCCGGCGGGCGGTCCCGACGCCATGAAGGGTTGCTGCGCGAAGTCATCCTGCGGTGGGATGTAGCTCGCGGGCTGGTAGGGAGCCCATTGGGTCTCCTGCGGCTGCTGGGGGGGCATGCCACCCTGCGGGGAGTTGGGGATGGGATCCGGCTCGAAAGGCATGGAGGGTGCTCCTGGCGAGGCAGTGGGGGGCGACGGGGCCGGCTCTTCGACCGGATCCGGCTCCCACATCTCGTCGTCGAGGTTCATGCTGTGAGACTACGCGCGGTTGCGCGGCCTGTCACGGGGGCGAGGTTCCCTCGATTACGCGCACGCCGGTGTCGATGGAGGGAGTACCGCCCAAGGTCCGCACTCCCACTCCAAGAAGACGGCTGAAAGCCCAGTCCTCTCCGCCAACGACAAACCCGTTGATGTCGAACGTGAAGTGCCAAAATCGGGGGCTCGTGGTCTGACCGGTTAGCGTGTTCAGGTTGTACTTGAAGCACTCGACCGCGAACTCGTCGCCCTGGCACTTGACGAAGCGAGAGACGTGACCCGCGCTGGTAGCCATGGGCGTGTCCGCAATCGCCAAGCCCGGATCTCTTTCCCCTTGCTCGTAGTCGAGCCCTCTCAAGTACGGATGCGGCGGCGCGGGTCCCGTCAGCGCTTTCAGGTAGCCTGGGTACTGAGCCGTGCGCGTGACGCTCGAAAAGTTGGCAGGGATCGCAACAGCGTCCCCGACGAGAGTCGAGAAGTACGGAGGATCTTCGCCCGGCCACGGCTGCGTTCGGTTGTAGATCGCTGACTCCATCGAAGCTGGCCGAACGACGCGTGTTCCAGGAACACTCAGATTCACGGTCGGTCTGCCCACAATGCTCTGATTTCGGGTGTCTGGAGAGCCAAAGCGACTGATACCGACCGAATATCGAACGCGGCTCTTCTTGCGGCGGTTGTAGTCAGCCACCGTTCGAAGTCGAAAAATGACTCGCCAGACGTACGCAAACCCGACATCGCTCGCTTGAGCGCAATCGATGATCGGATAGCTGATGAGCATGGTTGACCCGAGAGCGCACGGCACAAACTTCGCCAGCGCCGGAGAGATTCCGGGAGGAGGCACGCCCTGCAAGGCTTCCGGGTCCACGGCACCTGAATAATCTGCGACGCCAGGAGGAGGTGGTGCGGGCGTGAACGGGTACGTGAAAAATATAGGGCAGCTGCCAGGGACAAGATCGGGAACGCCGCCCGTTACGTCCGCGTAGTCCTCCTCGAAGTTCCACGGGGCCCGAAGCACCTTCGCGACTGACATCTGCGCTGGATTCATGGATTTCCTCAGTCAGGGTAGGTGAGCAGCACTTCCGTGCGAGGGTTCGATCCTGTCGGAGCTTCGAGCGTCACGCGGGCCACATCGATCGGCCTGGGCGAGTAGATCGACGCCGCGTTGTTGGCGGACGCGAGCACCGGTGGCGAGTAGTTCGGCAGCACGATGTTCTGGCTGCGAAGCATCTCTTCAACGTCCCACGTGCATCCCGCCGGATCGCTCAGCGGCTTGACGCCCAGGACATGGACGTTCCAGGGGCCGCCGAACATTCGAGCGTCCACCATCAAGTGCACGGCGCTGCCGTTCGATGCCTGCGGAGTTGGCCACACGAGCGGGCGGAAAATCCTCTGGCTGTTGGATGCCTGGCACAGCGGCGCGTTGTTGGTGGCGTGCTGCGAGAACAGATGCGTCCCCATTCCGCTTCCATGGGAAACGAAGGGCGGAACACTCCACGGGGACGGGACGTAGCATCGATTTGCTCCAAACGAAGCCAACGGCAGCATGTACAGCCCGAACGTGTACTTGACGGCCATGGTTGCTGCCGTCACGCCGCTGACCATGCCCGATCGAACCAGCACGTTCGGAGCAATGGGAGACCCTTCGTAACCCATCAACAATCCGTACGATTGCTGGCCGATGACATAGTGAAATTCCTGCATTGGAAGAAACGCATCCCAAATCCAAGCAGTCGCCACATCGTTTCCGAGAACGCCGCCCGGACTGGAGACAAGTCGAACCTCAGCGCACCGATCGTACATCTGCTTGACCGGAGGAATCGCTGTGGTGGTAGCCACGCCTTGCAAGTAGACTGCGAAGGCGCTGAGCGGACCGGGCGTGATGATGTTCGCGGGGACGCCCGAATACCAGACGACGGGCTTGGATCCCCCCGCGTTGATCGTCGCCGCGTCCAAGGTCATATCGAACGTGACAGCGCCCGTGGCCACCAGGATGGGCCCTTGGGGACCAACGATGCCGCCCAGCTGTGGCGGGGTGCCCCGCAGGGCGTCGGGAGAGATGCGCGGGGTGAAGAGCGACATGGGCCAATCCTACGCGGCCGTTGGAAAACGCACAAGTGAGGGCTCAGAAGTCATCGGGATCCACGCCTTTCAGATCGCCCACCGGAATCAACCCTGCCGCCTCTGACTCGAAATCCGTGCCCTCGGCAACGCTCTCTACCTCCGACGCCTGCTCGACCACCGGAGGCTTGACGGGCGGGGCCTTGCCCTGCTCCTCGATCGCCTCGCCCAGTTCGAGCAGTTCCTTGCCGATCGTCATGGTGTGTTTTTTCATTACGTCCACCACGTCCAGCACGATGCAGTCTCGCTTGCCCGTTTCCTCGCTGCGGCGCAACCCCCGGCCGATCTCCTGGATGTACAAGACCTTGCTCTCGGTTGGCCGGGCCATGATGATGGCCTCGATGGCGGGGTCGTCGTAGCCGTGCGTAAGGATGTTGCAGTTCGTGAGCACGGGAAACCGGCCCATCCTGTGAGCTTTCAAGAGCAGGCGCCGGTGCTTTTCCTTCATGGACCCGTAGACTGCGAACGATTCAACTCCGCGGTGACGAAAGGCGTTGGCGAGATCCACGGCGTGATCGACGCCCGCGCAGAACCCCACGGTCCGGCGCATCCGAGCGCTCAGAGGGTTGGGGCTTTCCACCAGGTGTTCGAGCGCTGCCTCGACGATCTTGGCGTTGCGCTCGGGCGTGTTGATCATCTTTTCGAGCATCTTGGCGTTGAAGTCGGGGCCGCTGGTCAGAGTGGCCTTCGACTTCGTCAGTTTGCCCAGTTCCACGCCGGTGTTGACCTGCACGAAGCGGCAGGGAGCGAGCCACCCGTCCCTGATGGCGTCCTGCATCGTGTAGACGTACGAGACCTTGTTCCAGCCCGCGCCAGCGACGGACCTCTTGTCACCGCGGAAGGGCGTCGCCGTCACGCCCAGGTGCCAGGCGTCCGCGAAGTACCAAAGCACGCGCTGGTAGCTCGGCGCGTTGGCGTAGTGGCACTCGTCGGTGATGACTACGCCGAAGTGGTTGGGCGGAAGGTTGTACAGGCGCGAAGCCTTCGACAGCGTCTGAATCGACGCCACGACCACGTCTCGCATCCACTCGTTGCGCCCGGCTTTGATGATCCCTGGATCGACGCCGACGCGCTTGAGCTTTTCCACTGTTTGCTGGACAAGCTCGTCGGTATTCACCAGCACACAGCAGCGCAGGCCGTTCTGGCGGGCCGCCCAGATGATGAACACGAAGCACCACGTGTTGTGGTTGACGACTCCGTTGCCGATGAACGCGTGCTCCTCAGCCACCTCGCAGTCGATGCGCTCCCGGGTGCTGGGCTGAATAGAACGGATGCTCGACCACGCATAATTTTCTCGTATTACCCGCTCGCACTCCGCTCGCGCCTCGCTCGGAGGTGCAGCCGCCACCATCTTTCGCAGCGCCTCGTACGACGGCATCCTGTCTCCGCGCGCATACGAAGAGGCCACTTTCCACAGCCCCGTGTTCCTGTTCCCCATGATCGAGGCGCGCAGCTGCTGGATCTGTTGGCGCACCCCTGGCACCACGTCCCTGTTCGTGTTTCGATCGCGCGCCAGCAAGCGCTCGTAGTTGGCGCTCTTCACTGTGCCTGGGTGTCCGATTCCAATTTCCCTTGCGAACGCATCGGTGTCTCGTACCGTGAGACGCCACGTTGGATGCCCCTCGCTCTTGCGCGGTCGGAGCGCGGCCCACACACCGAGGCCCAGGAGCAGTTGCTGAACTTGATCGAGCAAGCGCTTGGACGTGCTGGTCACTTCCACGGCCCCCCACGCGTCACCATCTCCCGCAAAATACCCTCGAAGAAATGCGCGAACGGTGGCGCGATTAGAGCGCAGAATCGGCACAGGAACACTCCTTGTCTCCGATGGCCCAAGCGTCAGACCGAACGCCTCCCTCAACCACGCGCCCATTCGCTTCGCTGTCACCGAAATGAAACCGTGCCGGGGGGACTTTTCATGAATTGTGGGCAGTCGTTCGGAGCGACATCCCGCTCGCGAAGCCCAGTCGCGCATCAGAAGTTGAACGGTCGCAAGAACGACCGGGTGCTTGTCGATTTGAAATCGATCGTCGTGGTTTGCACTCACGCAAAGCATCCCGTCTGCGACCGCAAGACCCGCGAGGTACGCGTCTTCCTCGTCGAACACCAAGCTGCCCCAGTCGGCCCTGCCTCGCGCGACCGCGACGTACTCCTTGCCCGTCAGCTCGCTCAACTTGCGCCACCCCTCGAAACCTTCGGCCGTTCGCACCCAAATCGGGTGATCGAACGTCCCGTCGATTTCCAGCCCGCAATCGGTGGTGACGCGCAGGCCGTCTCGGACGCCGTCCTCGTGCCATCCGTTGATCGGCCGCATCTGCTCCGGCGCTCGGATGACCGATACGTTTTCCGCAAGCAGGTCGCCGAAGTCTCGCAGGCCGTCGCTCCACACCAGGGTTTCCCGCGGAAGGCACTTTCCCGTGCCCGTGGCGGCCGACACGATCAACCGGCGCATTCCGTCTCGCCAGTCCTGCCGGATGCAGGCGAGCATGTCCTTCTGATACGGCCGAAGGGTAATGGCCATCAGTCCTTCGCGGCCTCGCTCTGCGTGATGAGCTTTTGCCGAAGGCCTCGAAGCGTCGGCCCCGCGATGTAGCGAAGGCCCCTGCCGGTTCCAACCATGGTGACGTGCCCTGATTTGCGAAGGAAGCGAAGGAAGCTCTTGGCCGCCAACCTGGTGGACGGCTTCTGGTTGAGGCCAAGCCGTTCGCAAAGGTGATGAAACGACACGCCATCCTTGTTCTTGCGGATCGTGTCGATCATGCCCTGCATGGACGCTGACGACAGCCGCAGCAGCACCAACGACGGCAGCACTCGAACGATCCGGGGCGCCGCAACCCGGGGCAGGGGTTTTCCCCGCCACTTTTTCGCGTCGTATCCCGCTTCCTTCGCGCTTTCCTCGTAGAAGCTCGGGTGGCGCTCGGCCACGATCTTCAGCACGCCAACGGTGATTCGGTACGCCTTCTCGATATCCTCACAAGCTTCGTCCACCATCCGGTCGCGCGTGATGGCGAAGTCCCGCTGCACTCGCTGCATGTCAACGGGCAAGTCTTCGGGCTGGAAGTCGGCGTAGGCGTCGCTCAGCACGTGCTTGGCGATCAGGAACTCACGCTGCACGGATGCTTTACGCAGTCGCATTGCAGCATCACGGCTTTCCTTGAGCACCATCAGGAGCGTTTCGAGGGGAGAACCGTGGTGAGAAGGCGGTTTGGGCTTCGTCATGCACCCGTCACGTTACTCGGAAACGGGTACGTTTAGCAAGTCGGTCGAGGGATCGACTTTGGCACCTTCGGCTTCCTCTCGCTCTTCCTTCTTGGCGCGAAGCTCGCGCTTCCTGTCTACCTTCTTCAATTCCTCGCGCATGACCTTGTCATGGATGCGCTGGTAGGCCTGAATGTGATCCTCGACGCCGAAACGGCAGTCCTTGCGAGATCCATCGGGCGGAGCGTTAGAATTCATCGTCGTCCGAAGGGAGGCCGCGTCCTCCTGCAGGTATGCCCACTTGCGCCGGCTCCGGACGTGCTTGAGGCACCGGTTGAATTCGTCCAGCTGCGCCCGGGTCATGCTCGTGAACGCCTGGGGAACGCTCGTCGCCAGGATCCGGTGGGCTTCCAGCAGGTGGGCCTTCGCTGCCTCGAACTCCTTGACGTACTTCGTCCGACGCTTTTTTCCCTTGGTTGCGTTCATGCGACACCTTCTTGTAGCGCTCGATCAGCACAGCCGATCGCTGCCGAAGCGTCTCTCGGCGTTGCTCGCCCCTGCGAGGGTGCGACAGGTTTTCGAGCGGATCGTCCACGCAAAGCACGCCAGGCTCATTCGCAGGCGCCCACAGCCGAAGGCCGAACATCATCAGAGACCGCTCGAACTTTTCGAGATCCTTGACCGGTACTTGCTGAGGATGGGCGTGGAGAATCCACGTGGACATGGAACCTGGTTAGCACATGTTTATCACAAGCGCATCAAGAGAATTCGTCGGGCTCGAACGTGTCGTTCTCGGGGCCGTCGCCTTCCATCGGATCGCCCACGTCGTTGTCCTGAAGGGACGTGGACGTCTTGCCCTCGATGGGAAGCGCCGGCTGCGCTGCCATCTCCTTGCGTTTCTTGGCGGCCCTGGCCTCGGCGGCCTGCAGGGCAAGCTCTCGCTTGCGCAGCATATCCTCGGCGCCTTCGCGGGCCACCAGCACCTTGCCGTCGGGAATGTCCTTGGCGTCCTCGAACTCGATCAGCTGCTGCTCGCGGATGAGCTTCTTCAGGGCGCAGTTGACCATGGTCTTGCCGAGCCCGAGGTGGACGCTGATCTCGGAAAGCGTCACGCCGCCTTTTCCCTTGCGGCTGATGAGATCGAGGATGCGATCGGCGGCCGTTTCCACCATCTGCTCGTTGTTGCCTGTGAAGTCGTTCGGGTCCTTCTTGGAGATGTTCGCCACCAGGCGCATTGTTCCCAGGCCGTACGTGCTCTGCTCTTCGACCTCGACCGCTCGCACCGGGAAGTCCGTGGGGGCGTTGCCCTGCACGCGCTGCTCAAGCTCGACCGCGACCCGTCCGTTACCGAGCTTGCCGCTCAGAAAAATGCCCGTGGTGTACCAGCTGCGGATGTCCGATGAACCTCGCACGCGCTGGGCCGCGGTCTTCGGCTGGTCCGGGTTGTCTTTGCCCAGGTGGTGAACGATCATGACCGAGCACCCCTCGTTCTGGGGCCGGGTGATCGACGAGGCCGGCGTCAGCACCCCGCTCACGCACTCCTTGCTGTTTTCGTCGCCGTCCATCAACCTGGCGAGCGGGTCATAAACCATCAATTTGATGCCGTATTCGCGGATCTGCTTGCGGATCCAGTCCACATCGCGGGGCCGATTCACTCGGATCGCGTCGGCAGGCCACCAGTGGATGGGCAGCTGCGACAGCATGAGCCCCTGCGCTCTGCACATCCGGTCCAGGCGCCGGCCGGTCTCTCCCTCGTCGTCCTCAGCGGCGATGATGCCCACCGGACACGGCTCCATGACCTTGAACTTGTCCCACAGCAGCTGACCCGAAGCCATTGCGACGGCGATCGAGCACACGAAGTATGTCTTGCCAGCCTTCGGTTCGGACGCGAGAAGTAGCTTGGAATTCAGCGTCCAGAGGTTCTCCACCTGCCAGTTGATCTTCTTCTCGGCGGCCTTCTTTAGATCGGCGGACGAGTAGTGCTGAGGCCACTCGGTGCCGAGAGAAACTCGCTGCGAGGCTCCGACCCGGACAGGCGTCTCGAAGTCCTTTGTTAGAGCTTCCAGTCTCTCCCTAACTGCATCCTTGTTGACGACCGGCTTGGACGCGTCGGCTGAACTTTGGCCTGTTTCTGGCTGTTCTGGGTCCGGCTCCATCGAGATGGCAGGCATGGGTGGCGGGACGGTCGGCCGAGAAACGGCCCCTGCGGTTTCACTAGTTTCAACACTTTCTGAAACGATTGAACCTTCTGAACTTTCAAAACTCCCAGTCGAGCGTTCTGTTTTTTCAGAACGTTCAGAACGCGATTCTGCGTTTACAGAATTCTCAGAACGCTCGTTGTCGAGATTTTCGCCGATTTCTGGCAGAGGGACCGCTCCAGATGGGCCAAGCCCTATCGGAGCGGGCAGGGGACCTGCGGAGTCTTCAAATTCCGGGAACTCGCCACTCGTCTGTGTAACCATCCGTTTTTCCCCCTCTATCAGACGTTACGCAGCTTGCGTTGCACCGCGAACGGTAGGCCTGCTGGCGATCTCGCTGTGCAGTCCGCGCGCTTCGGGCAGGTCCAACCCGCATCCAAATGCGAGCACAGCCGGGGACCTCCTGAGATCGCCCGCCACTGCTTATCGAGGTCGCGCTGCTTGAACCGCGCAACGTCTATCTCGCTCAAGGCCTTGAATAGCTCGTAGCCGCCCACGAATGGCTTAAAATTCGTCATCATGGAGAACCAGAACTCGTAGGTCGCGCTTTCAGCTTCGTCGCGGAGTCTCTCAACCGCGGCGCATTCCCGCATCATGTGCTGAATGCCGCCGTCCGTTCCGTTCTTCGTCGATCGCTCGGCCGACCCGTCCCATTTCTGATGCATACTCGCCGTTCCCGAAAGAAGCGCGGCCTCTTTGTCAGTCAGGACGCCCATGGACTTCAACGTCTGCTCCAACTCCGACCGAGACACCTCCTGCGTGTCCAGAACAGCGGCTGTTTGCGCCGACTTCTCCACAGGTCGCAGGGTGTAGGGGTTCAGCGCCAGCGATCCGCCGCTTGCTTTCGCGACCTTTGCATTGTACGGGAGCGCCAGAACTCCAAGACCGTGCGTCGGGGGCCAGACCTTGTCCACGGCCTTCGCGCCGCTCAAACCACTCGCAAGAACGATCGCCATGTACAGCGCTCGCGCCAGATATGTTGGGACCCTTTCGCTGAACAGCGTGCGGATGTGCGCCCCTTTGCCCGACTTCGACGAGTGCACGATGATCGGAACGTCGAGCGCCTTGGCGGCTTCGGCGAATCGCTTCGCTGCCAAGCCTGGTCTCTGATCGGACAGGTGCGCGTCCAGGTCGAGACCTACGGACGTGGTCTTGCCTTCCTCGTCTGAGGCGACCCCTCCAAGGATGCACTGGCCGGTCACGTGCTTGAGCGCGACCTCGTCGGTCAGGGGCTGCTTGATGATCGGAAACTCGAAGCGATCACGCTGAGGAATCCAGCGGGCGATGGCGTAGCAATCAGGGTGGGGGTTGAGTCGCTTGACGGCCAAGACGGCGTCGTCGGTGAGAGCGCTCATCGTTGCTCCCCACTTTCGTTTTCCGCCCCTCGAAGAAAACGTACTCGTGTACAGCAAGTGATGCGCATCGATCCCTCCTGGACTTTGGGCCCCTTTCCCCGGGGGCCGGCTGGTTTCAAGGCGCTCGATCAGCGCCGAAGAAGACCCACAGTACGCCCAAAGCGATCTTTTTTTCAAGGCCCGCAAACGGGAAAAACGTGGCGAAACTCGACCACTTGAAACGTAACTGAAGCGCAATACATGACGCTACAGGGTCACGTATATCGAGTGACCTAACAATATGTGGCCATATAAAATAGATTGCGAGCGTGTTCGGGACGTTGCGAACACGAACGCATTTAGCTATTGACACAAATTTGGCACGGGTTTATCAGACGTCCGTTCCTCCTCCGAGCGTTGTGGATCTCTGAGAGCCCCTTGAGGGCGTTCCGGGGGGACCGAAGCCGCTCACAGAATGACACCCGCTGGAGCAGTGCTATCCTTCAGGATGCGTCACAATGAACACGTGTACGTTTTCGTCACGTGGGGCGTTTTACCCCGCCCACCGCAAGAGCGCTGAGCGGGTATTGTAACGTAGTGCCACTGCGAAATTGAGCGTCTCGGTCTCATCGACAACCCGTCACCCCCGGTTGTGTTCTTTTCGGGAGCACAACCCCGAAGGGTCGTCGAGAATCGAGGCCCTGAAACTGCCGACGTCCGGATCCGGAAACGGAAAGGACTTCAGCGATTCGCGCGCACTTCATCCGACCGGAACGCGGTGGTACCTTCGTTCCTATGTTGCGTCTCACCCATCATCACTATCCCCTGCCCCTCAACGGCCTCGGTGGCATCTCCATCGGAGGCATCGACGTTTCGTCGATCGCTAACGCGGTCGTCAACTCGATCATGCCCGCCGTCGCGGCGCAAATGCCGAACCTGGTGGCCGCAGCATGGCCGGCGGTCCAGGAACGCGTCCCGGGCCTCGTTGATCAGGCCTGGGGGCAGGTGCAGCAGAAGGCTCCGGCGATGATCGCGCAGCTGGCGCCGCAGGCGGCCAACGCGGCTCTTCCCGCCCTGTACGCGAAGTTGCCCGAAATTCGAGCGAAGATTACTCCGATCGTCAAGGCCGAGATCGACGGGATGATCGAAGGGTACGCGAAGCAGTACCTGGGACCGGCAGCGGCGCTCAAGGGATGGTATCCGGCGATCGGTCTGTTCGCATCGGCGGTGACGCTGTTCGGCGCGGGGATCGTGATCTACCAGTTCTGGGCCGGAGAGCGTTGACACACGCGCTGAGCACGTGCTAATCATCTGCGCATGTCTCAGCCCCAATGGCGCGACAACGACTCTCTTTTCCTGCGCGAGCTTCACGCGGGGTACGCCTGGCAGGCCTTCGTCGCCGCGTTCTTCGCTTGCAGCGGGCTGAGTGTGCACCTTCCCGACCTGACGGTGCGTGAGAACGTCAGCGAGGCCGAAGCGTGGACGAGAGGCGACTTCGATCTGCGCGTGAACGGGATGATCGTGGAGGTCAAGAGTCGCGGAGAGCGCTTCACGTCGCCCGACGACTTCCCCTACGACAAACCATTCGTGGACACCGTTGCCGGCTACGACGCGAAAGACCCGAAGCCGGTTGCGTACGTCTTCGTGAGCCAAATCACGGGCTGCATGGTGAGCTTGGCGACGCATCGGAGCACGCACTTCACGGTGGTCAACAAGCACGACCGGGTGCGGGACATCGACGAGCGGTTCTACGTGTGTGCGAAAAGCGCGCTGCGTACGATGGACAAGCTGGTGGAGTACCTTCGACGGGAGGCCTCTCCTCGCCCCCCGGAATGAAAGCACAACACATGACGTGCACGTGCTTAGCGGTTGACATACTTCGCAACACCGTGCAATCTCCCGGGCATGGCCCCCTTTGAACTGCCCGGCGAAAAGTCTGGCGACCAGAACGAACCCCTGAACCTCGAAGAGCTTGGATCTCCCACGCCTGGTGAGGCGCTCACGGAGAACTTCAATCCGTACGACTACGCCGTGGTAATGGGGGAAGATGGGTTGCCGACGGAGGCGGGCACCCCGTGGCAATCGCAGGACGCTGCCACCATTCCGCTGACGCCCGAGACGGTGAAGTGCTTGCCGCAGCCGCCGAGCAAGGAATTTCCGGCGGGCCTTGCCGCTTGCAGGTTCTACAAGAGGCAGAGAGTGCACAATCCCGCCGCTCCCGACCGCGCCATGATCCAACGCTTCTGCACCGTGACCGAGCTTCGCGGGATCAACGGTGCGTGCATGGCCCTGGACGACGCGGGCATCTTCGACTGCGAGTTTCGCGATCCGCCGGACCCGGAGGACACGCTCCGTCTGGACGCAATCGACTGCTCGAAGATCACCAAGGGTCGCATTCGGCTTCGCGAGGAAGCAGCGACCGGAACAGTGCACGGCTACCGGATGTTCCGCACGCCTGAAGACGTGGCCGCCGGCAAGTACGTCCTCGACGAGAACGAAATTTCGAGT
>Ga0209668_10000296_pt1 | contig 20381 bp, 14 predicted proteins | sample FrelakmetPLP11PL_FD_187150 | JGI IMG/M metagenome (GOLD analysis project Ga0209668, IMG submission 187150) | Freshwater lake sediment microbial communities from the University of Notre Dame, USA, for methane emissions studies - PLP11 PL (SPAdes)... | ecosystem: Environmental > Aquatic >... | reverse complement strand
GCCCCTGTGCGCCACCACGGTGATCGAGAAGTGGCAGCGCGAGCGCGTCCCGAGAGCGATGACCAGCATGCAGGAACGGCAGCGCCGCATGCCCGAGCTTGCAGCGACGATGCACCCCACCGGCCCAGGCCATCTCGGGGTGGCCGAGCGGGGGATCCTGTCCCTGCTCACCCCGGAGCGGCTGCGCCGGATCCTGACGCGGATGCTCGACGAGAACGAATTCCTGAGTCCGCACGGCATCCGCTCGATCTCGAAGTTCCACGAGAAGAATCCGTACGTGCTCCACGTGGACGGCCAGGAGCACCGGGTGGACTACCTCCCGGCCGAGTCGAACAGCGGCATGTTCGGCGGCAACTCCAACTGGCGGGGCCCGGTCTGGATGCCGGTGAACGCGATGATCATCCGCGCGCTGCTGAACTTCCACCTGTACTACGGCGACAACTTCAGGATCGAATGCCCCACCGGGTCGGGCAGGATGATGAACCTGTTCGAGGTGAGCAAGGAGATCGCTGATCGGCTCACCAGCATCTTCACCCGCGACGAGCAGGGCCGGCGGCCGGTGTATGGCGGCACCGAGAAGTTCCAGACCGATCCCCACTGGCGCGACCTCATCCTGTTCTACGAGTACTTCCACGGCGACAACGGCGCCGGGCTGGGCGCCAGTCATCAGACCGGTTGGACGGGGCTCGTGGCGAAGCTCATCGAGCTCTACGGGCACATGGATTCCGAGAAGGCGCTGGCCGGCGGCAAGCGGGCCGCGTTCGTTCAGGGCGTCGCACAAGAGGTGGAGGAGCCCGTTCACTGAGGGCGAGCGGAGGGCGACATGAACGCATGGCCGAACTATCCCGTCATCTACGAGATCAACACATGGGTATGGCTCGATGAACTGAGCCGCAAGTGCGGGAAGTCCGTGGACCTCGCCTCGGTTCCAGCGCAGGAGTGGGATGCCATCGCCGCCCACGGCTTCGACGCCGTCTGGTTCATGGGCGTGTGGGAACGGAGCCCCGCCGGCATCGACATCTCGATGCGCAACGCGGGGCTCCTCGCGGACTTCAAGAGAGCCCTTCCCGACTTCACGGCGCAGGACAACGTCGGATCGCCTTACTGCGTGCGCCGCTATGTCGTCGACGGGCACCTTGGCGGACCGAAGGGGCTCGCCGCCGCGCGCCACATGCTCCGCGAGCGTGGACTGCGGTTGATCCTCGACTTTGTTCCCAATCACGTGGCGCCCGACCATCCGTGGGTCGGTGCGCATCCCGACTACTTCGTCAGGGGGAGCGCCGACGATGCGAGGAACGATGCCGCGTCGTTCGTCGCGCTCGCCGGGTCGGTGTTCGCGAGGGGGAGGGATCCCTACTTCCCGGCGTGGCCCGACGTTCTCCAGCTCAACGCGTTTCACCCGGGCCTCCGGCAGGCGGTGGTCGAGACGCTCTCGGGAATCGCGGAGCAGTGCGACGGCATCCGGTGCGACATGGCCATGCTCGTGTTGAACACGATCTTCGAGCGTACCTGGGGAGCGCGCGCGGGAGCCCGGCCGGCCGACGACTACTGGGCGACGATGATCCCGGCGATCAAGGGCAGGCAGCAGGACTTCAAGTTCATCGCCGAGGCGTACTGGGACCTCGAGTGGGAGCTGCAGCAGCAGGGTTTCGACTTCTGCTATGACAAAAAGCTCTATGACCGAATGGAGCAGGGCGATGCCGAATCCATCCGCCAGCACCTGCTGGCCGATGGTTCCTACCAGGACAGGATGGTGCGGTTCATCGAGAACCATGACGAGCCCCGGGCCGCCGAGACATTCTCATGCGGCAAGACGCGCGTGGCCGCGGTAACCATCCTCACCCTTCCGGGGGCGAAGCTGCTGCACGAGGGACAGTTCGAGGGCAGGAAGGTGCGGCTGCCCGTCTTCCTTGCGCGTCGCCCGATCGAGTCGGTCGATCAGGAACTGTTTTCCTTCTACGATCGCCTGCTGAGCGAGATCGACCGGGACGTCTTCCGGAACGGCTCATGGCAGCTGTGCGAGCGGACGGGCTGGCCCGACAACCGGAGCTTCCTGCACGTCATGAGCTGGTGCTGGGTCAAGGACGAGGAGCGCTATCTCGTCGTGCTCCATTGCGGGAAGGGCAGTGCCCAGGCCCGCGTCCGTGTGCCGTGGGATGAGCTGAGAGGAAAGACGTGGCGCCTCGACGATGTCCTGTCGGGCGAGCGCTACGAGCGGAGCGGTGACGAGATGAGGTATGCCGGTCTGTATGTCGATCTGGGACCTTGCCAGTGCCACCTCTTCCGGTTGAACGGCGCCCGGAGCGAGGTCCGGAACGATCGGTATAGCGAAGGGGGGCGCCATCGGGAGCAACAGATGGTGCGGTGATCCTGCCTCGGGTGATGTCATCCCGTTCCTGGAGGCCCCATGCAACCCGCACGAACGACTGCTGCGACCGGCGGGATCGCGGCGAGCAAGGATCCAGCTTCGACGGCGGATCCGCAGCCCCGCGCGGTTCAGTCGGAATGGAATCCCACGCCGCGGGCGCCGCGACCGCGTGTCGAGAGACCGGTCTGGTACGACGAAGCAACAGCCCAGGTCCACTTCGCGAACGTCGCTCCCTTCTATGACTACATCATGGGGTACTTCGAGATCCCGTCGAACGCGGAAGCCCTGCGGGGCCGGTCCTCCGACGAGCATGCGACCGTCCTGGACCTGGGGTCGGGCACGGGCCTGTCGACGGAGCAGTTGGCTCGACGGCTGCCCCATGCCAGCCTGTACGCGATCGACCTGAGCGAGGCGATGCTCCTGCAGACGCGGCTCCGCCTCCAGCGCCACGGCTCCACACGACCGGTGCACCTGTTGCGCCGCGATGCCAGGTATACGGGTTTCGAGGCAGCCTCGTTCGACCTGGTCTACTCTTCATTCCTCCTCGATCTTCAGACGCCGGAAGCGCGCTCGCAGATCCTGAAGGAGGTTCATCGCATCCTGCGCCCGGCGGGTACGGCCATCATCGTCGTCATGGACGGCGAGCCCGTGAGCCGCGTCGATCGCCTGATGACCCGGCTCTACAACCTGGGCTATCAGCGCTGGAACGGGATCTGGGAAGTCCTGTTCCGGGGATACGCACCGCACTGCAGACCGATTGCGCCGCGTCCCATGATGGCGGATGCGGGGTTCGAGGTCGTGTCACGCCGGCGATCACACGTCTGCCTGTTCCCGGTCGCCATCTACGAGGCTCGCAAGCGGCCGTGAGCGCCGGGGGCATGACGTGGGCCGACGGAAATTGACGATCCTCGTCGCGATCGGCGCGACGCTCGTGGCGGCGGCGTCGGCCTTCGCCGTCGACAGCCTGAGCTACCGCTTCGACGAGGAGGGGCGCCGCCAGGTGTTCCGCGGGCGCTTCGTGATTGCGGGCGACGCCGGGTGCGTTCTCGATGTGGTGTGGGAGCCGCGCCACCTGGCTCGCTATGAGTCCGGAGTCGACTCCGTGCGAGTGATCTCCGCGATCGCGGACACCCAGATCGTCCGCTACTGGGCGCACTGGTGGTTCGTGCGCAGCGTCGCGGACTATCGCCGGGTGTTGCGGCGCGCCGAAGGCCGGGTGGACTTCACGCTGACCGCGGCTTCCGGATCCGGCCCAGGTGTCCCGCGGGTGCTCGAGTCGTACGGCTCGTATGCCATCGTCCCGCGCGACTCCGCTTGCGCCGTGGAATACGAGGAGCACGCGACGCTCGAATCCAGCCTGTTCGCGGGCCTCGTCCGGCGCGAGGCCCGGCGGCGCGTGGAGGTGTTCCTGCGCGTGCTTGCGCAGTACGTCGGGGAGCAGTGCGAGCGTCCGGTGCCGCCCGAAGCGGCGACCGCGGGGCAGGGGAGCGTGCCATGACGCTGCGCCGCTCCCCCCACGCCCGTGCGAGGCCTTCATTGCATCCTCCCGGGATTCGCGGCAGAGTCCGGGTTCCAGCAGTCCACCGAGGGTCGAGGCTTTCGAGGTGATCGCTCATGCTCGCTGACCGTGCTCTACGCCGTGCGCGTCCGATCCCTGGATGGGCGCGCGCCTGGTTCGTCTCCGTCGCGTTCGGGCACTCCATCCTCATCAGCCCGCCCGCATCCGCCGCGCCGCCGCCGATCGTGCTCGCCGAAACGCGACCGCTCGAGACCGCCCTCGGCGACAGCACCCTCGCGACGGCCGCGTCGCAGTGGCTCGACATGATTCGCGGCGCGCGCAGCACGCTCGATATCGAGCAGTTCTATCTCTCCGAGCTCCCGGGCGAGGCGTTCTCGCCCGTGCTGCGTGCCATCGGGGAAGCGGCACAGCGCGGCGTGCGCGTGCGCCTCCTGCTGGATGCGTCCATGTACCGCACGTATCCGCAACCGGCGGACTCGATGGGACGCCTGGAGAACGTTCGACTCCGCACCGTCGACTACCGGCGGCTCGCCGGCGGCGTTCAGCATGCGAAGTTCCTGGTCGCCGACGGGAGCGATGCGTTCGTCGGCAGCCAGAACTTCGACTGGCGCGCGCTCTCGCACATTCACGAGCTGGGGGCCCGGGTCCGCATCCCCGAGGTCGCAAAGGCGATGAAGGACGTCTTCGAGTCGGACTGGGCATTCGCGGACACGACGCAGAAAGCGGCGCCCATCGATCGAGCTGCCACCGCCTGGCCGGTCGCGTTCACGCAGGACGGCGCAACGGGCCAGCTCTGGCTGAGCGCCAGTCCCCGCGCGCAGACGCCGGCCTCGATTCCGTGGGACCTCGACATCCTCGTCGAGCGCATCGCGGAGGCGAAGCGCGAGATTGTCCTGCAGACGCTCGGGTACGGGATCGCCAGCCACGGAACCAACGACTCCACGCTGCACCGGAGTCTTCTCGCGGCCGCCGGCCGCGGCGTGAAGGTGAAGCTGCTCGTCTCGGACTGGGCGATCGGCGGTCGTGGAGAGGAGGCGCTGCGCGCCCTCGCGGAGACGCCGAACATCGAGGTGCGCATCTCGCGCGTGCCCGACTGGAGAGGCGGCTACATCTCCTTCGCCCGCGTCGAGCACTGCAAGTACATGGTCGTCGACGGCGCCCGACTGTGGCTGGGCACGAGCAACCTGGAGCCGAGCTACTTCCTCACCTCGCGCAACCTGGCGATCACGGTCCATCACCTCCCGCTCGCGCTCGAGGCGCGGAAGATCTTCGAGCGGAGCTGGAGCGGCCCGACCGCCACGCCCTTCGGTCCGGACACGAAGCTCCCGCCCCGGGAGCACGGCGAGAAGGCGCCGGCGGGGGCGAAGGTCTACCGAGAGGGGTAACCACCTTGTGCAATTGAGCATCGCGCGCGGTCCCGCTGGGGGTCCGCGCGCGATATTGTCTGCACCGGGCGGATACGCCGCCCGACGGGACGACTACTTGATCACCATGGCCTTTGTCGTCAGCACCCGGCCACCCTGGGACAGTTTCAGCAGGTAGATGCCCGGCGCGAGCGGACGGGTCGGCTTCAGCTCCACGACGTGCCGGCCGACGCCCAGGGAACCGACTTCGTGGACCGCGACACGGCGGCCGTTCAGGTCGAAGGCCTCGATCGTGGCGGCCTGCGCCGTCGACAGCGTGAACGCCACGCGCAGGTCCTTCCGCGCGGGATTCGGCCAGGCGCCCTCGAACGAAATCGACGAGCCACCGGCAGGTTCCACCGCGGTGGTCGCGCAGTCGGCCGCGTCGTAGACGTTGTTGCCGTTGTTGTCCAGACCGAGCGGCGGTGCGAGAAGGCTCTCCGAGCCGTTGGCATTGCAGGCATCCGTCGGCTTGTTGGGGTGCGCGGCGTCCGGCAGGAAATAATAAGGCGGCGCGATGTTCTCGGCGGCGGCCGTGACGGTGGCCGGATTCGAGTCCGCGTGGCAGCCCGAGCCATCGCAGGTGGCTGCGCCCGTGACCTGGTGGTGCTGGCGGAGGCCGGTGCCGGAGACCGCCCCGCCCGCGCTGGGCTCGGCGCGGCCGTGGCAGCCGAGACACCCGATCGGCGAGAAGCCCGTGCCCCCGGTCGAACTGTTGAGCGTGGCCGGGAATCGCGAGGCGGTGTGGCAGGTGTTGCAGTCCGAGTTCAGCAGGTTGGCGCGATGGCCGTTGTGAAGGCTCGTGCCGGCAGCCCACGCGACGTTGTCATTCCTGGAGACGTAGCCGGTGGCGCGGAAGTCGCCGTGACAGGTCGCGCAGTTTCCGCTCGTCCGGTCGACGGACCACTGCTCGTAGGCGCCGGCATCGCGGATGCCGTACGCGCCCGCGGCGAGGGCGACGAAGGCCGCGACCGCGGCGATCAGGGTCAGAGCGCCTACCCAGCGGGCGCGATCGTTGCCGTGCTCCCGGTTTCTCATGGTCTTTCTCCTGATGAAGGTTGGCTTCCTTGACTCTTCCGGGAATCCTTCGGCGGAGTTCACTGGGCGTAGGTGGCACCGCAGCAGCCGGGATCGATGGGCCCGCCGAAGCGAGCGGTTCCGGCTGCACCAAGCGCGCGAGGGGCGGCCCGAGCGATCGGTCTGGATCCTTGAAAGGGCACAGGACGTGCCACTCCCAAGCGTCGCGGGAACGATTCGCCAAGGCACTGCGGCACAGAGAGGTCTGGCCCTGGGGGAGGGTCGGTCATCCGAAGGCGCCGTGGCCCGTATGCCAGCCAGTCAGGAGCGTGGTCAAAGTGTCCGGCCGGGATCTCTCGTCCCGGCGTCCGGCGCACCCACCTCCGCGGAGGCGACGCGCTGCCCGCACACATCGAAGAGCGCGAGCCGGGCAGGCGCGGCCGGTGTTGTCGTCCACGCCCATGGCCCCCGCGCTGTGCCGCGTGAAGCTGTAGTCAAACATCGTCACGCCGCCGAAGACGCCCGCGTACACCGGGCCGACATCTCCGCCGGGCGGGAAACCATGGCTCCGTCTGCCGCCCAGTCGAGTCACCTCGAGGTTGAAGCGCTCGCAACGTCCGATCGACACCGCGTGGCGGAGGGACGATGGCCTACGGCGCGAACGAACAGCTTCCCGAGTGCGTTCTGCAGGCAGTCGCCTTGACCCGAACCCGCTGCGGGCATAGTTTCCTCCCGACATGGAGTCTCGACTCTCGACACGCGGCGGTCGTCCATCGAGGCGACGCCCGGAGGAAAGGACACGAACGTGAAATCTCCTGGCTGGCTGAGGGCCGGACTCTCGATCGGCTCCTGTGCGTTCGCCCTCTGCGCCTGGGCCTCGCACGCACGCGCCCAGGACTTCGGCAACCACCTGTATGACCGTTTCCAGGTGAGCGCGTCGGGTTCACTCCTCTGGTTCGGGAGCGACGTGCGGATCGACGCCAAGGACGGGAGCGTGGGCACGGACCTGAGCGTCGAGGACGACCTCGGCTTCTCGGATACGAAGTTCCAGCCGCGCCTTGCAGTCCAGTGGAAGCCGGGCCGCAAGCACCAGCTCGAACTCGGCTATCAGTTCGCGCGCCGCAGTGCGTCCCGGACGCTGGACCAGACGATCGACGTGGGCGATACGAGCTTTGCGGCCGGGGCGCAGATCAACTCGGTCTTCGATACGGACAACGCGTTCCTGAATTACCGATTCGCCATCGTGGCCGACGAGCGCAAGCAGCTCGGCGTCGGCCTGGGGCTCGGCGCCTTCTTCTTCAACGTCGGGGTGGATGCGCTCGCCAATGTCTCCGGCGGCGGGGAGGGCGCTACGGTGAGCTACAGCAACACCACCGACTTCATCGCACCCACCATGGCGCTCGGGCTGTTCGGACGGTTCCGCTCGGGTGACCGCTGGTACATCGATCCCGACGTGCGCTATCTGCGGCTCACGGTCGAACGCCTGACCGCCCAGGTGGTGGAAGCGGGCCTGGTGACCCGGTACTACGTCTCGCCCAAGTGGGGCCTCGAGGGCGGACTCGGCCTGAAGGCGGTCCAGATCGACGTCGGGCCGAAGACCGATGGCACCGGAATCGTCGATCTCAACGCCTCGGCCCGGATCAGGTACGGCGAGAGTCAGGCCCGCTTCGGGGTGGTGTTTCCGCTGTAGCCGTGGGACCGGTGTCGTTGCGAGCTCACGGCGAATGGTGCCGGTTTCTCCATGACAAAGGAACTCCATGAAACCTGCTTTCGCGAAGCTCCTCGTCGGTGCGCTGCTCGGGCTCTGCCTCTTCTCCGCCGCCCCGGCGCGGGCGCAGCAGTTCAACTCCGACAACTACCTCTCCAAGCCGCATGGCATGGCGACGATCATCCTGACGACCGGCGAGCGGAACACCATGATGATGACGACGTTCTCGCTGCTCCCCCGATGGGAGTTCACCGCCGCCGCGTACCTCTTCGACTCGGACGACGATCCACGGACCGATGATGGCTACTCCACGTCGCTCTATGCCAAGTACATGATCTTCGAGAACGAGGCCAGGACCGGTGGCGTCGCGATCAAGGCGGGCACGGGCCTGGAGCCGGGCTACATCAACAACGAGAGCGGTGTCGAGCTCATGGATGCCTTCCAGACCTACTGGATGAATGGGCCGGTGACCCTTCCGCTGTTCGACAACAAGCTGTCGTGGGACTTCATGCCCGGTGCAAGCCTGACTCGGAACTATGGAGAGGACAACGAGCTGGTCGGCGCCATGACCTACGCGACGCGCCTGGCGTGGTCCCCCAGGAGCCCGAAATGGGCGCTGGTGGGAGAGGTCTACGGCTCGGAGGGTGTGAGCGGGGCCATTCCAGAGTACCGGGTCGGGCTACGCTGGGAGCCGAGTCAACACGCTGTCTTCGCGATCACTTACGACGATGAGTTCGAGGGCGACAACGGCGCGGGAGTCGAGTTCGGCATCATGCTCTTCACGCCGCCGTTCGCGTGCATCGGCGGTTGCGACTGACCCCGGGCGGCCCCCCCGGGGATTGATTGCGCCCGCCCCCGGGCGGGACTAGGCTATCCGAGGTGTTCCCCACCCGCATCTGGACGGCACGCGGCTGCCTCCGCTGTCGATGAGGTGGACACCATGACCCCGCCCCGCCTGTTTCTCGTGGCGCTCTTCGTCGCTGCCACGCTTGCCGTTTCCATTCCAGCCCCGGTCGTCCGCGCCGCCCCGGTCGCGCCCGGCACGACGCTCGTGACCGGCCCCTACGTCCTGCTCTCGTGGAACGACCTGGGCATGCACTGCATGAACCAGCTCCACGCCAGGTTCTCCGTTCTGCCGCCCTACAACAACCTGGACGCCCAGCTGATCCGGCGCGGCGACGCGACCCACAAGCCACAGCTGGTCACCCAGGACGTGACGGTCGGCTATTCGTTCCCGGGCAACACCACGTCGGTCACCAAGACGGACTTCTGGACCTACGCGTACGCGCTGTTCGGCGTGACGCTGCCCCCGGACATCGGCCTCACCGGCCTGGGCCTGAGCGGCAACATGGTCGTGGTCGGTCCGCGTTACCGCGCCGAGGGCATTCCGCTGACGCCGTTCCTCGACGCGACGCCCACCGTCGAGTCTCCTTACCAGCAGGCGCTCGTCATTGCCCGCGACGGGCTGGGCGCGGAGCTGGCGCGCAGCCATCCGGTCGCGCCCGTGTCGGTGGAGTTGAGTTGTGTCAGCGCCGGCTGCCACGCGAGCGAGCAGGCGATCCTCCAGGGTCACGAGGCGGTGACCGGTTTCGATCCCGCGGTCACCCCCATCCTGTGCGCGAAGTGCCATGCCGATCCGGTGCTGGGCGCGCCGGGGCGGCCCGGCGCGGGGTACTTCTCGTTCCGCATGCACGACCAGCACAAGTTTCTGGACGAACAGATGTCCGGGACCGCGCTCTGCTACAAGTGCCATCCGGGCCAGAACGCCAAGTGCCTGCGGGGCGTGATGAACAACCGCTTCGGGATGGTCTGCCAGGACTGCCACGGCAACATGGTGGAGATGTCGAACTCCATCGAGACCGGGCGCATTCCGTGGCTGAATGAGCCGTCGTGCCGGAACTGCCACACCGAGCGCTTCGGCGAGCCCGTCGGGCAGCTGTTCCGCCAGAGCACGGGTCACGGCGGCGTCATGTGCGAGGGCTGCCACAACAGCACGCACGCCGAGTGGCCGAGCTTCCGCCCCGAGGACAACGACAACATCATCGCGCTGCAGGGAATGGCCGGGCCGCTCGCGGATTGCCGGGTCTGCCACACCGTGACTCCCACGGTTCCCGGGCCGCACGGCATCGACGCCACGACGAGCGTCGCCGACGAAGTCCTCGCCGGTGGTTCGCCGATGCAGGTCCGGCCGAACCCGATGCGCGAGGGCTGCCGGATCTCGTTCACCGCCCGCCACGCGGGGACGGGCACGCTGGTGATCTTCGATGCGCAGGGGCGGACGCTCCGTTTCCTGCGGCCGGAGTCCGCAGGATCCGGGAGCATGCGCGTGCAGTGGGACGGACGCGATCACGACGGCCGCCGCGTGCGGCCGGGCCAGTACTTCGCCCGCTGGCAACAGGGCGAGGAGAAGGCGGCCGCGCGGATCACCGTCGTCAACTGAACCGGGAGCCTCACCTCGATGCCGGTCCGCGCGGCGCTCAGCCCGACAAGCGAGAGAACCGCCGGCTCGATCCGGGGAAGTCCATGCTCATGGCGAAGGCGGAGAGGGCTCCGCCGGCGAGCACGGCGGCGACCCATGCCACGTTGATCGAGCCGACATCGTGCGCCGGCGCGGTGCCCGGCAGCGCGGCGATGATCAACCCCATGCCCAGCGCGCCAAGCGCGATCCACTGGTTTTCGCGCAGGCCGCGTAGCATCTTCGTCTGCGTCTCCCCACGGTAGGCATCCTCCGCGAAGCGCTCGATGCCCGTCAGGATGAAGTACATCCCCACGATCATCCACTCGCTCATCGCGCCCCCGAGCCACAGGCTCCACAGCAGCGGGCCCAGGGCCAGGTTGAAGACGATGGAGTAGAGCTGCGTATCGAGCAGCGGCACGCCCTCCAGGTGCGACAGGAGGACCACGCGCGACTGCGGCTGCCACACGCGAATACCCGCGTCCGCGTTCTTCGCCGGCACGCCATGACAGCAGCCCTGTGCGAGGCAGCGCAGGCGTCCCGCGGCTTGGATGAACGTCGCGCCCAGTGCCACGGCGAGCGCGATGCGTGCCAGCGCGATGTCGAATGCGAAGTGGGCGATGGCGATTCCGGCGCTGCCGCCCAGTACGCCGCCCCAGTAGCCGAACGGCCGCAGCAGCGAGCGGCTGCCCCACGAGGCCTGGGCGAACGTCGCCGCACCCACCAGGACGCCCGCCTCGATCACCAGCGCTGCCACGGGATGCGCCATGACGGAACCGACGATGCCCACCCCGATCGCCCCGGCCAGGGCGGAATACACGCTGTGGTTGATGACCCGGAAGCGGCCGTGGGCGAACAGCCAGTCGTGACGCGAGTTGGCGATGCGTTCGGTGGCGCGCTGCATCCACTGCCAGATGCCGCGGGCATTGAAGCCGATGATCACCGCGAGCAGCCCGGTGGCGGCCGCGCTCCATGGCGCGCCCATCAGTCGCGGCATGAGCGCGGGCAGGATCAGGTCCAGGTAGAGGCCGAGGGCGGTGGCCACCGTGCCGATGAGAACCGCGCGTAGCAGCGCGCGCCCGGTTCGTGCGGTCAACAGGATGACGAGCACGAACAGGTAAGGGGCCAGCCCCAGGCGGTCGACCCCGCGGGCGTGATCGACGAGGGCGACGGCCAGCAACCACGGCAGGAACACACGCACCAGCATCGCGAGCCGCTTGAGCCAGCCGACGTCCTCGTCGGATGGCGCCGGCAGGGAGAACACCGGTTGGTGCCGCTGCAACGCAGCGCCGAAGCGCGCCGCCGTGGCCGGGATCTCATGGCCCAGAAGCAGCGACAGGATCATGCAGGCCAGCAGCGGCGTGACGATGTAGAGACCGGCGCTCGAGCGGAACCACAACGCGCTGCCGAACGAAACGCACATGGCGCCTACGTAGATCGGGTGGGCGAACCAGCCATAGCTGCCACGCGTCACGAGCGTCTCGGGGGGGAACGCGTTCATGGGCAGGCCGTGGCCGTGGATGCGCAGGTCGAGCATGCCCTTGAGCATGAGCAGGCCGCCGCACAGGACGGCGGCGAGCGCGACGACGGGCAGATGGGGGACGGGCCACCGGATCGAGCGATCGAGCAACAACGCCCAGGATGCCAGGACGAGGGGAAGCCCGATCACGAAGAGCAGGCCGTAGGCGATCGGGCCGAGCGCGGGTGACATGGCGGAGCGGTTCACCACGTGACCTCTTCGTGGATGACGGTCGCGGGTTCCGAGGTCGCGCCGACATGCAGTTGTCCTTGCCCGACCCACTTGCGCTCATGCGCCATGAAGGCCGACCGGGGCAGCAGCTTCGTGACGGACTCGAGTTGGCGGAAGACGGTCGAGATGAGCGGGCCGTGCCGCAGGGGGATGTTCTGATCGATGGCCAGGCGGCACGCGGACGTCTCGATCCGGGTGTCGGCGATGACGAGGTCGGTGAGGCCGCAGCCGTCGAGCCAGGCCAGGGATTGCGACGTCGCGCCGGCCAGCTGGATCCACACCAGCGAATGATTCGCGGTGTGAGCGCGCCCCCAGTGCAGGCGCTTGAAGGGCAGGCTCCAGATGGGCACCGTCATGTCGATGCGCTCGACGTAGCCCCAGCCGCGGAGCGAAAGCTGCGGCAGTTCGACCTGGCCCCGGGCCTTCGGCATCAGGCACTGCCAGCGGATCTCGCCTGACTCGGAGCGGAACAACGTGGCCGCGATCGGATCGGCGGCGGCAGTCCAGAGTCCGGTGGCATCGTCGGATCGCCAGCGGAGGTGGGAGCCGTCCTCCCCGGCGGGGGGTGGCAGGTTGCTGAGTCCCCCGTGACTGCTCACACCATCGTGGGCGGTACGCAGCAACTGGTGGTGTCCCTGCAGTCGAAGCTTGCGCCATGTCAGGGTGAGCCAGTAGCCGATGTAGGTGTTCAGTCGCTCGTCGACGACATCCATGTACCACTTGGTGAGCGCGAACATCGCGGTGCGCCTCCTGCGATGACGCTAGGGCTTCAACTGCAGCGGGTTCCTCGCCAGGAACAGGCCGGCCTGGAGCCGGTCCTGCAGGCCGAACTTCTCGAGGATGTGCCGGACGTGCTTCTTGACCGTCGGCTCGCGGATGCCCAGCAAGGCGGCGATCTCCTTGTTGGAGTGCGCCTCGGCGAGCAGGGCGGCCACCTGCATCTCCCGATCCGAGAGCAGGGGACGATGGCCGGTTCCGGCCTCCGCGAGGATGCGCGTCGTGGTCCGCGGGTCGTAGCAGGCCTGGCCCCGCGCGACCAGGCGCACCGCGAGATGGAGATCCTGCGGATCCGCGCTGCGACGCAGGGTCCCCATGGCGCCCTGGTGAGCCGCCATCTGCAGGCAATCCGTGCTCACCGGAGGCGGCCCGACCGCCGTCTCGTCGAGCAGCCTTCGCCAGGGTGGATTGAGGACGAGGCAATGCTCGGCACTGCGCTCGGACAGGGCGAGGATCCGGAGCTCCGGCAACTGTGATCGAATCGCGGGGATCGCAGCCTGGTCATCCTGCGAACACACCTTGAGCGCCAGGACGAGCACATCGGGCTGCAGCGCCCGGCATCGCAGGATGGTCTCCTCGACGCTCGAAGTTTCGGCCACGACCTCGAACGCGTCCTCGGACTCGAGAAGCGCAACGAGACCCGCGCGATCGAGCGCGTGATCGTCCGCCACGAGGATGCGAACTCGTGGCGTGCTCCGTTCTTCGTATGGGGAAGGGCTACCAGGGGTCATGACTCCTCCCGAAGCCGCGATACTCCTTTGGGATCCCTCATCGGGTGCCCTTGGGCGCATTGAAATGCGAAGCGCTCGACCGCAACTATACCAAATCGCCCGAGAGTCCACCCGTCGTTCTCCGCCCCCGGCCAGGGAGAGTCGCCATGATCGCGCCCGCAAGCCCTCTCAATCATCGCAGCCTCTACCGTCTGCCCTGGAGCCCGACGGACAACATCATCTCCTGGCTCGAGCCGACCAAGAACTGCAATATCCACTGTCACGGCTGCTACTCGGCAAACGTGACCGGGAGCCACAAGTCCCTTGAGACCATCGAGCACGAGCTCGACGTCTTCGAGCGCTTCCGGCAGACCGATGCCGTCTCGATCGCCGGGGGCGAGCCCCTGACGCATCCGCAGATCGTGGACGTCGTGCGGCGCGTCGCGTCGCGCGGCCTCAAGCCCGTGATCAACACCAACGGGTACGCGATGAATCCGGAACTGCTCCACGACCTGAAGCAGGCGGGCGCCCGCGGATTCACGTTCCACATCGACAGCCTGCAGAAGCGCCCCGGACACACCGGGCAGAGCGAAACGGAGCTCAACGACCTGCGGCTCCACTACGCAGAGATGGTCGCCAGGGAGGGCGACCTGTCCTGCGCCTTCAACGCGACCGTCTACGGCGCGAACCTGAAGGAGGTCCCGGCCATCGTCGAATGGGGCCGGGAGCACATCGATATCGCGCACGTGCTGGTCTTCATCGCGTTCCGCGCGCTGACGGGGGACCTGCGCTTCGACTACTACGTGGGCGAGAAGCGCATCGACGAGGGCAAGCTGGTCTACTCCAAGCCCACCGCCGAGCGCACCGACATCACGGCGCGCGACATCGTCGCGGCGATCCGCACGTCCGATCCCGACTTCGCGCCCTGCGCCTATCTCAACGGCAGCGAGGCGCTCGATTCGTTCAAGTGGCTGATGACTCTGCGGGTGGGCGACAAGCGCGGCATCGTCGGCCATGCCGGGCCGAAGTTCATCGAACTGGCGCAGGTCTCGAACCACCTGCGCCACGGCCGGTACCTGGGCTACGTTCCGCCCCGCGTGCATGCGCGCGCGCGCTGGATGATGGCTCTCGCGCCGTTCGACGCGGGGCTGCGGGCCGCGATGAAGAAGGACCTCGCCGCGGTCGTCCGCGACCCGATGCGCCTCGCCCGCCCGCTCCACCTGCAGTCGGTCATGATCATCCAGCCGGTCGACCTGCTGGCGGACGGCCGGCAGTCGATGTGCGACGCCTGCCCCGACATGACGGTCTTCGAGGACCAGCTGGTGAACTCGTGCCGCCTGGACGAGAAGCTGCAGTTCGGGCAGTTCATGCGCACGGTGCCGACGACGGTGAAGCACCCGGCGGAGCAGCCGGCGGAGGTTCCCGCGCACATGGCGGAGGAGATTTCGACTTGAGCGAAGGTCGCCCCAACGGGAGTTCCGAGGAGGAGATCGAGATGACGATGCCGAACCGCGAACACCAGAAGACGGGATTCGTCACCAGGCTGGTCCACGCGGGGGCGCCGGAGGACGCCTACGGCAGCGCCGTCACGCCGATCTACCAGACGTCGACCTTCAGCTTCCGCAACGCGAAGGAGGGAGCCGACCGCTTCGCCGGGAAGGCGGATGGTTACATCTACACGCGCCTGGGAAACCCGACGATCCACGCCCTGGAGGCATGCGTCGCGGACCTTGAGGAAGGCGTCGGGGGCGTGGCCACGAGCTCCGGGATGGGGGCCGTCCTGACCGCCTACATGGCGCTCCTCGACCAGGGCAGTCATGTCGTGAGCACGGCCTCGGTCTACGGCCCATCCCGCGGACTGCTCGAGGATCACTTCGCGCGCTTCGGGGTCACCGCGACGTTCGTGGACACCTCGGACGTCCGCAATGTCGAGCAGGCGCTGCGCCCCGAGACGCGCATCGTCTTCGTGGAGACGCCTTCCAATCCGTCCATGCTGGTGACGGATCTCCGTGCCGTGGCCGCGGCGGCCCACGCGCGCGGTTGCCTGCTCGTCGTCGACAACACCTTCGCCTCCCCTTACCTGCAGCAACCGCTCCCCCTGGGGGCCGATGTCGTGCTCCACTCGGTGACCAAGTTCATCAATGGCCACGCCGACGTGGTGGGGGGCATCCTGGTGGCCAGGGACCCTGCGCTGCTGCAGCGCCTGCGCTCGGCCATGATCGCCACCGGCTGCAACATGGACCCGCACCAGGCCTTCCTGGTCCATCGCGGTCTCAAGACGCTCGCCCTTCGCCTCGAGCGCGCCCAGGCGTCGGCGCAATCCATCGCCGCCTGGCTCGAGTCGCGGCCCGAGGTGGCCTGGGTGCGGTACATCGGGCTCCCTTCCCATCCCCAGCACGAACTCGCGAAGCGGCAGATGAGCGGCTTCGGCGCGATGATCAGCTTCGAGATGAAGGGCGGTTTCGCGGCGGGCGAACGCCTCATGAACCGGGTGCGGCTGGCGACACTCGCGGTCTCCCTGGGGGGCGTGGAAACGCTGATCGAACATCCCGCCTCGATGACGCACGCGAAGATGGCTCCCGCCGAACGACTCAAGGCGGGGATCACCGAGGGCCTGGTGCGCTACTCGGTGGGCATCGAGGACCTTGAGGATCTCATCGAGGATCTGCGACAGGCGCTCGAGGGAGAGGACGCGAACTCCGCTTCCGGACGCGATTCATCCGCCCGGCCGGCTGTCCCGTCGGGCACGGCGCCCTGACGGCCGACTGTCCCGAGGGGGACGGCCGCTCAGTCGCCTTCGAACGCCGTGGGATTGCGGGCGACGCGGAGGCCGAGCTGCAGGCGATCATGCAGCTCGAGCTTCTGGAAGATGCTTCCGAGGTGCTTCTTCACCGTGAGATCGCTGATCTCCAGCGCCGCCGCGATCTCCTTGTTCGAGGCTCCCCGCCCGACCAGCCGGGCCACCTTCAACTCCTGCGGCGACAGCGCATGGCCGTTCCCGTTCACCACCGGCGCCGCGATCGCGCCCCAGCGATCCCCGCGGGCCACGGCGCGGACCGCCGCGAACAGCGTCGCGGGATCAGCGTCGCCATCCAGCGCCGCAAGGGCGCCGTCGACAACCACCTTCGGGAGGCAGGCCGCGTGCGTCGTTCCGCGGGCCGGCCCGTCTTCGGAGAACGGATTCAGGTAGGTGCAACGGTCCCGGCCGTGGGGAGCGAGCGCGAGGACCCGCGTGGTCGGGGAGGCGAGGTGGATTGTCGCGATCGGCGCGGACTCCTGGGGCCAGGCGGTGAGGTTGCCGAGGACGAGCACGTGCGGTTGCAGCGTGGCGCACAGGGCGATCGTCTCGCCGGCCGACCCGGTCACTCCGAGGACGGAGAAGTCGGACTGGCTGGCCAAGAGCGCGGAGAGGCTTTCGCGGAAGATCCGGCCTTCGACGGAAAGGACGATCCCGATCCCGCGAAGCGTCCGGCCCGGGGGCGGGACTTCCGGGGATCCATGATCTCGAGTCGAGGGGGGGGCGTCGATTCGATCAGGAATGGCGGCTACGATCCGATCTCGATGGGGCATGGGCAATGAGTCTAGCGAGGGCCATGGACGCTGCAAAGTGGAGAGTTATGGCGAGATGGCCCCCGTCCTGCGCGACCGGCCCTGGATCGCGGGTCCCTGGACGCGTTACTACTTGAGGAGCAACAGGTTACCCTTCCGAGGCATAGCGATCCTTGTGCCGAAGCTGTAAAAATGTCCTCCCGAAGTTCCGTTTCGGATTGAATCAATGGCCGCTTGGCCGGATTCGAGCCGAAATGGTCTCCGCCCTGGGACTCCAAGTCAGTCTGCCCCGGAGTGCCGGAACTCATTGTTCCGGCCCCCCCTCCGCCGGGCGCGCATCGTTGCCGTTGGTTCGATATGCCCGAGTGCCCGATGTCTCCTGCGCAGCTTCGAGACCATCCCTGTCTGCTCCCCTCCGCGGCCCCGCTCTGGTGGCCGCCGTCCACGACGGAGGTTCTGTAATGACTTCGCGTACGCATTTCATGACCAGGCTCGCGCTCACGGCGACAATGGTCGTTCTGTCGGTCGTGGGGATTGGTGCGAAGGCATGGGCGGCGGTCCCTCCCTACGAGGAGAACTTCAGTTACGTCGCGGCCACAAACCTCATCGGTCAGGGGGGCTGGCTCCAGACGGGCGCGGCCGCGACACCCAAGATCCTCATCGCTTCCTCCGGGCTGAGTTACGCAGGGTACCCATCGTCTGGCGTCGGCAATGCCGCGGCCCTGGCCAGCTCGGGCGACGACAACAATCGCCCTCTGACCAGCACCTACACTTCGGGAAGCGTCTACTACGCCTTCCTGGCCAATGCTTCAGCGGCCGCGACAGCTGGCGACTACTTCCTCCACGTGGGACCGACCACTATCGGTAGCACCTTCAATGGGAGGGTCTTCTGCAAGTCCGCGGGTGCGGGCCTGGTGCAGTTCGGGATCGCCAAGTTCACGGGAACAACCGTCTACGCGGCTGGAACGTACGCGACAGGCAGCACACACCTGATCGTCGTGAAGTACATCTTCAACACGGGCACTGGTACGGACGACGTGGTGAGCCTGTGGGTCAATCCGATCGTCGGGCCCACTGAGCCGGGCGCGGATGCCGTGGACAACTCGGCGACGACGGATGCCGCGAGCATCGGATCCGTGGCACTGCGGCAAGGAGCCGCGGCCTCAGCTCCGACCATCAACGTGGACGGAATCCGTGTCGGAACGACCTGGTCGGATGTCGTCGCGGGCGGATGGATCATCACGGCGTCGGCGGGTTGGGGCGGGACGATCAGCCCCTCCGGGCCTTGGATGGTGGCAAATGGCGCGAACCAATTGTTCACGCTCACACCCTTCGCCGGTTACCACGTTGCGGATGTAGTCGTGGACGGGATCTCGCAGGGCGCCATGCCCAGCTACACGTTCACCGGCGTGGCTGCGAATCACACCATCGCGGCCACATTCGCGCTCGATGGCGCGCCCACGGACATCGTGGGTTGGTGGCCGATGGAGGGATCTGTTGCAGACGCCTCCCCGATGGGGAACAACGCCACACTAGTCGGCAGCACCTCATTCGGAACCGGCAAGCAGGGTCAGGGGCTGGTCCTGGCAAGGGATGAGACGACGAACAAGTACGCGACCGTGCCGGTCGCCCCCGGTAGTTCCCTCGACATTGCCGGCCCCATCACACTGGCGGCATGGGTCAAGCCCAATCAGGCCCTGAAGACCGCGAGCATCATCAACAAGGCCAACTTCGGGACGACCACCTACGGGTACGAACTGAACCTGTCTTCCACGGGGAAGCCGTTCTGCCGGTTCTTCAACAACACCGTGGCGGCCGGAGGTGGCAGGGTCGATGGGAAGACCTCCTATCCAACCGACGGCAATACCTGGATGCACCTGGTCGCGACCTACGACCAGGCAGCCGTCAAACTCTACGTAAACGGTGTTCTGGATTCGTCGCGTGCCGCCACGGCGGCAATGGTAACCAACACACTGCCGCTCGTGATCGGTGAGCCGGGCGTTGCCGATCCAACAAGAGTCTTCCCGGGCACGATCGATGACGCCCGGGTCTACAACCGGGCGCTGACTGCGGCCGAAGTCGCAGTGCTCTACGCACCCCAGACGATCGATGCGTCAGCCGGCGCAAACGGAGTGATCAGCCCGGCTGGGACGCTGGCCGTCCCGCCCGGAATGGACCAGACGTACACCATCACTCCGGACGGCGGCTACGCCGTGGCCACGCTCACAGTGGACGGATCGCCCGTGACCCCGGCGACCAGCTACACGTTCACCAATGTGACTGCAAATCATACGATCGCGGCAACCTTTGCTCCTCTCATGACGAGCACCACGACGGCGCTGGTTTCGGATCTCAATCCCTCGACCTTCGGCGCGAGCGTGACGCTGACGGCGACGGTGACGCCGGCTCCCATCGTGGGCGGAACGGTGACATTCCTCGACAACGGCTCGTCGATCGGGACCGGCACGACGGACGGCAGTGGCGTCGCGACGCTGACGACAGCGGGGCTGACCGTGGGCTCGCACCCGCTGACGGCGCGCTTCGAGGGCGACGGGTCGTTCTCGACAAGCACATCGTCTCCGGCGCTGAGCCAGGTCGTGAGCCAGATTGCGACCAACACGGGCCTGGTGTCGGATCTCAATCCCTCGACCTTCGGCGCGAACGTGACGCTCACCGCGACGGTGACACCGACGCCCACCGTGGGCGGAACGGTGACGTTCCTCGACAACGGCTCGTCGATCGGAACCGGCACGACGGACGGGAGTGGCGTTGCGACGCTGGCGACAGCGGGCCTGTCCATAGGCTCCCACCCGCTTACGGCACGGTTCGAGGGCGACGCGACACACGCGATCAGCACCTCGTCGCCAGCGCTGAGCCAGGTCGTGAGCCAGATTGCGACCAGCACGGGCCTGGTGTCGGATCTTAACCCGTCGACCTTCGGCACGAGCGTGACGCTCACCGCGACGGTGACACCGACGCCCACTGTGGGCGGAACGGTCACGTTCCTCGACAACGGTTCCTCGATCGGGACCGGCACGACGGACGGCAGTGGTGTCGCCACGCTGGCGACATCTAGTCTGAGCGTGGGCTCGCACCCGCTGACGGCGCGGTTCGAGGGCGACGCG